>ENA-OOWN01000179-OOWN01000179.1-human-gut-metagenome-genome-assembly--contig:-NODE-179-length-58480-cov-11.716337_pt1 | contig 58480 bp, 57 predicted proteins | sample MGYA00241406_ERZ501319 | MGnify/ENA primary metagenome ERZ501319 (study PRJEB25962, sample SAMEA2042734) | human gut metagenome | biome: human gut; feature: human-associated habitat; material: faeces... | reverse complement strand
TTACGTTTGAATACTCTTCGAGTGCCTTGCGCACGTAATGGCTTACGGTCTTGTACCCGGCCGATTTCTCCTTGAACGCCCGGACTTCTTCCGGGGTCATCCTTACCTTGATATACTTGTTCCTATGTTCCTTCATATTTCGGTTCTTGGCATACGGGATTGTCTTACCTTATTTCGCAAGGCGAAACAGCGGCGGTGCCGCTCCGGTGCAGGGCATCCGGCAAGTTACTTTTTGGGGAACAAACGGAGTTTTGTGGCCACAAAAGTACAACTTGCTTGGAGAATCCTGCAACGCAGGGCAATGTCATTCCAGGTTCTTTTTTGCACCAAAATTACCGTGGAAAGTGGCTTCCGTACAAAATGCACAACACTATTCTTCAAGGAGCGTACCATTTTGACCGTGGTATCAAGGACATCCGATTGCCGGGTATGCCAGTGAAATTTGCTTTGTATTTATGTGTATGATGTTTTTCGATTGTGTGGAATTTCGATATATGGGATAAAGATTAGGCTGGTTTCAGCTGGGTGCTTATGTCGGTTCATCCATCCGTGAATTATCGGGAACATTATCCGCTTGTCCGACAACAGGAGGGAAAAGGAAACTGCGGTTTTCATTTAACAGATTAGTAATGAGCTTGGATTTTCAGTAGAATACAATAAGGTTATGGGTGGTTAAGTAGTCCATTACATCCCTTTGCATCCATTCATCAGACCTGAGAAACTGGGGGTATATATACCTGACAACATCGGATTTTGGAAATACAGGCACTTGTCACCTCACCCGTAGCTTCCAAGCTATGGATATGAAGCAATCTTGATATGCAAGCGTAATGGATATTCATCTGACAATTAGTGATTTTACCGGGGAATAGTTGCTGTAAAATTTCCATATCTCGTTGATTTTTAGTATATTTAAAGTGAAAAATGGCCTCGTATGGCTTATGGCTTTACTTAAATTTGAGTATATGTTTGAACTGTTACTGATAATATACCTGGTACCGGTCATCATCGTGCTTTCGCTGTTGTGGCGGTTGGTATTATGGCTGGCAAGGAACGTGCTGCGGCTTGCCGGATGGCTGGTGAAGAAGGGATGTGTCCTTTTATGGAAGGGGTTATTGCTATTAGTCGGCATCCTCTTGGGGCGATGTAGCGCAAACCGTCCGCCGGATTCAAGATAAGGGCGAAGCAGCAAAGCCGCACCTGTCTTGAAAGGGTAGGTACGGCTTCGTGCTGTATTCGGATGGAATGGTGTTTTTCCCTCATGTCAGGTGTTTGGACTTACTGACAAACGGGCTAAAATCCTTTGCCTTTGCTTCTTTCATAGACAACCTCTCTTTGACTATCACAATTTTTAAGTCTGAATTGGACTGTACAACCGATAGGAATATCTTTGGGTAGTTGCTTGACTAGTTCGGAAATAACTTCATCAACATTACTAAAACCGATATCTGTTAGTTCACCAACAACATCCCCTTTGAAATAAGCGCGTCCGTATATCATCATCTTTTTTGAAATACGGAAAAGTTTTTCCTCTGGAGCTTCAAGGTCACGGGCTTTGCCTTGTTTACTCTTCTTATTACTGAAGAAAATGAAATCAATAATCTTGGCGTTAAGTTCCCATGCAGGGGTAAAATCCAGTTTTAAGTAGCCTCTTGTCACATTGAACCCATGACTGTGATTCATGCCAAATGCAACTTCATAAAGATTGGCATCACAGTCGTTTTGAGCAATGGTCGCCCACGTATGCCTGAACGTGTAATAGCAATAGTAGTCCTCCTTTTTCATCCCCATGTCGGCACATATCTTGCGTATTCCGATATTCACGTTGGCATTGAAACTGTCGGAATTGCAGCAACGGCTGTGGAATATAAATAGGTACTCATCATGCTCATCTTTGGAGAGATACTTATTAACCCAAATCGGTCATTAGAAAAATATGCTTTCTTTTTGTCATATTTCTGCTATTTCTACAGCAAAAATCAAGCGCTAAACAATATAACTAGCTACAGAAACAAACATTCACTTACAATTTGTTAGTGAAAATCTCTAATGACCGATCTGGGATTAAAGGTCTCTTGGATAAATGGCTCTATCCTCATTTCCATATATGCCTCGTCTCTGCGACTATGGCGTGTTTTTGCCCTTTTATAACCAATAATGCCATTGTTGTAGTCTTTCTTTTTGAGTTCATAAAGGTCAACAGTATTGATGCCGCCAATGCACAGCGATAGAAGTGCTACATCCCTGCCAAGCTCCGGTAGTGGAGACAGCATCTTTGTTTTGGGAAGAGGGCGGTTAAAGAACTCGCGGCAGGCTTCGGCACTGATGGCACGTTTCATGGTATTCTCTGATTTGGGAATTGTCACCTTCAACCAAGGATTGAACTTTATACGTATAACACCACGCTCTTCATCGTTCAGTTCAACTATGGCTTTTTTGAAAATCTGTCGTACACAAGTAGGATACATTTCTTTGGCTCGGTTTGTCTTTGACAGACTCTCTATCCAAAGATTTATTGCAGAAGACGACAAGTTACTAAACAGAAGTCGGGTTGTCCCCATGAAGCGTTCTAAATGGTTTACCGCAAGCCTGTAATTCTTTGCATTGCGTTCGTGTCCATCCGCTTCCATTCTGTTTATGAACTTTCGTGCGTAATCACTGAAGCACGCTTCTTCATCGTCTTTCAACAAGAACTCTATCACTTCCTTTATTTCCCAGCAAGTCGCATTTACACGGTTCAGGCGGTCCGTATATTGTCTGATGAGCATAGCGCAATACTCATTTACAACAGGGTCGGTGAGATCACCACCTTTTGTAATATGAGCAGCGTCTACAATTTTATTTGTTTTAATGTAACTGGATTTGCGCTGATGCGTAATCCTGATGTAAACTGTGTAGAAGCCATCGCTTCTTGGCTTTTTTACCGTTGCTTTAAATGTTGTCATACCTATTTCCTTTTTAGATAAATACTATAAATTCTTTGGGGTAAACAGGGGTAAACATGATGATTTTTGGGGTAAACATAGAGTAAAACAAATATGCTCATTTGGCTCATTTTTTGATGTCAACTGCACGAACTGTCTTAACGCAACTCAGGCTGTAATCACCGTATAAATCGGTAGATTACAGCCTGATACAAATTTTAATTGCTATTCTGCCTGAGGGCTTCTAAACTTAGAGAGCGTCCTCTACCGCAGCCTGCGCCTCTTTAATACTTTTCTGACTAACAATGCGTTAGAAAGTTTTCGTATGTGATTTGTATGCGTTTAAGGGCGTTTGCGTGAGGTTCTTGTCTCAAATGTATCTTAATTCTCTATTGCAGCTTGGGCCACTGTAATATAAAACTTATTATCAATATCTTATATACGTTTTGTATGTAATTTGTCTGTGCTATCAATCAAGCAATACAATTCATTCTGCAAAAGAGAAACATTGAATCGCCATAAAAATCCCGTGATGCTGCGTGGTAATTTGACGATTGGTGATTTTATCTTTTGATATTACCTCCTTTCTTTTAATAGTTCTATGATGGCGTCCTTATCCTTCAGATTGGAGTCCAGACGGATAATTTGCGCATTCAGGCTGTCTATCTGCTCCTTCAATAGCTTGATAGTGCCGTTCAAGTTTTCCACCTTGGCCTGTTCAGCGGTAAGCTGGGCTGCAAGACCACTATCGCCAATGTTGTTATTGGCATCTCCCCCATCCAATGCCACTGCCGCGAGGTATGCGGATATCTGTGGGTTGACCGGGCAGAACAAGGCGAAAAAATTAAAGTCCAACGCCTTGCAAGCCTTGACAAGCCGCTTGGTCTCCATCGTCTCCCTTTCCAGAAGGCGGTTGATATGTTGTTGGGGAATGCCAAGCCTGCGTCCAAGCTCGGACTTTGAAAGGCCGAGTTCGTTGCGGCGTTGGTCAATAGCCTGCCCCACATGTACGTCTTTAATGTCTATATTCATGGGTCAAACCTTAAATTGCAATATTAAATCAACAATTATCAAACAAATATTTGGCTATATAAACCTTTTTATGTTATTTTGCCGATGATATAAATTGGATTATCGACTACAAAGTTAAACATTAATCATTAAACAAACAAATATTATGGCAGAAAACATGGAAAAAATCCGTCCCGCGCTTGTCGCACTCGAAGTTGGCGATGAAATCACCTTCCACATCTCCAGGCTGAAAAGCGTCCGAACCCAAGCCTCGGAACTTGGCGCCATCTACAACCGTCAGTTCAAGACACGGACGGACAGGGAGAAACAGACCATTACCGTAATGCGTACTTTGTAAATCCTGGATTTATGCAGTTCCTCCAGTTTTTAGACCGCCTAATCCCTTATGACACATTTCTGAACGACCTTGCGGCAAGGATTGTCAAGTACCTGAAATCAGACAATGCCGATCCGGAATTTGTCAGCCAAAGAAAGGCTTATGAGATGTTCGGCCGCCGGAATGTCGAAAGATGGAGACGGCAAGGGAAAGTGGTATGCTACAAGAGACCCGGCAAAGTGGAATACAGGACGGCAGACCTACGCCTCCTGCAACGCACGGTTCAGGACTATTTCGACGATACTTCTTCCGATATAAACATAAATAGTTTAGATATAAAGAAATAAGGAAACAATATAAGGATATGCCTATACTGTAATTCATGAGACATACGGAACAGGCATACGATAAAACATTACAGCGGATGAGAGAATTAATGCCAACATGTGACCCGGAAGGGGTTTATTCGGTCAAGCGTACTTGCGCAGAACTGGGTATCAGTTACAAGACGCTTAGAAAATATAAGGTCAGCGGCTTGATAAAGCCGCTTAATCCCGATAATGCCAGCCGGCCAAAATATTCCGGCCAGTCCATAATTGATTGTTGGAAACTCCTGACAACCCTATGATAAGCGAGTCAACAATCAACAAAGTCAGGGAGCTTTCCATCGAGGATGTATTGGAGCCGTATGTCAGGCTGTCAAGGAAAGGCTCGACCCTGATGGGCGTTTGTCCGTTCCATGAGGAGCGGACAGGCTCTTTCTCTGTCAGTCCGGGAAAGAACCTGTTCCACTGTTTCAGCTGTAACCGTGGCGGCGATGCCATCACATTCATCATGGAGAAAGAGAACCTTTCCTTCATGGAAGCTATTGAGTTTTTGGCCAGACGGCACAATATTCCCATTGAGTATGTGGAAGGACAGGATAAAGAGCAAACAGCGAAAATCCGACACAAGGAAACACTTCTTGCTACACTCGGCCATGTACAAGACTTCTTTGTAGGCAGCCTGCTGATGCCGGACGGTGATGAAAGCCGCCTTGCCCGTGAATATGCTTACGGAAGATGGCCGGAAGAGTTCTGTTCGATCGCAGGCATCGGGTACGCGCCGCGTGACGGAGGTGCGTTCATGGAGTTCTGCCGGACAAAAGGGCTGGACGAGGATACGCTTTTTGAGCTGGGTCTGCTCCGACGCGGAGATGACGGCCATGTGTATGCCATGTTCAGACGCAGGATAATGATTCCCATACGCAACAGATGGGGTCGCATCATCGCTTATACCGCCCGTTACATCGGGAATAACCCAAGAGCACCGAAATACATCAATTCGCCAAACAGTACGGTCTATGCCAAGGGAGAATGTCTGTTCGGCATAGATAGGGCGAGCCGGGAACGCAGTGCGGAGTACTTCATCATCGTGGAGGGTGCGCCTGACGTGTTGCGTATGCAGTCAATCGGCTACGACAATACCGTGGCCGCATTGGGAACGGCATGGACGGACAGCCAGTTTGAGCGACTGAAAAAATACACCTCTTCATTATGCTTCATTCCCGATTCCGATGTCAGTGAAGGCAAGCCCTTCGGGCCTGGGTTTGAGGCAGTCATGGCAAACGGGACAGCCGCTGTCAGGAAAGGCTTCCATGTAACCGTAAGGGAACTGCCATTTGCCGAAATCCCCGTCGGTGAAAACGGCTGGGATGTGAAACCCGGAAAGAACGATGCAGACAGTTTCATTCATAGCCGGGAGGATTACACCTCATTGAAAGAAAGGCTGTTTATTGTCTGGCTGGCACAGAAACGCTTTCTTGTTGTGGACTCTTTGGTGGAAGAACGGAAATGCGTGTCAGAGATAGCCGACCTGATGCGCTATGTGAAAGACCAGCTGATATTCAATCAGTGCATTGATGAATTGGCCAGAATCTACGGAAAAGCCAAACTGTGGCGTGATGCCGTAACGCAAGCCCGTGGCGAGGCGCGGAAAAGGCAGGACAAACTCACACCAATGGACGAAAGGCAGCGTGAAGCGGAGCTGCTTCGTCAGCACGGGCTGTTCATCCGGGAGAATTGTTATTACGCCACCGGAGATGACGATGAGGAACCGTCAAGGATTTCAAATTTCATCATGGAACCGCTGTTCCACATCGAGGATGAGAACAACGGCACACGCATCTTCCGTATGCGGAACACCTATAATATATGCCGCGTCATTGAGCTGAGAGAGTCCGAATTGTGTTCGCTGAACAGCTTCCAGCAGAAGGTCGGTTCCGTGGGCAACTATGTGTGGCTGGCCAAGATAGACAAACTCAACCGTGTCAAAGAATACCTGTACTCCAAAACCGACACGGCGGAACGGGTGCGCAAATTGGGATGGAACGCCACGGAGGGTTTCTTTGCTTTTGGGAACGGGATATTGACAGACGGTACTTTCCGTAAAGTCGATGACCTTGGCATTGTCCGTGGCGTGAACGGAAAGGCTTTTTATATTCCAGCCTGTTCAAAGATATACATCCACAATCTGGAGATATTCCAGTTTGAGCGGCTGATGGTACATGAGAACTGGAACGGCATAAAACTATATGATTATGTAGAACGGTTGGTGGAGGTGTTCGGCGAGAACGCCACCGTCGCTTTCTGCTATCTACTCTCCACTTTGTTCCGGGATGTAGTTTTCCGCCGTACAAGACATTTTCCCATTCTTAACCTATTCGGTGAGAAAGGAACAGGAAAGACCACCCTTGCAACCTCGCTCCAGGCGTTCTTCATACACGGTGTGGATCCGCCCAACCTTAGCGTCTCAACTATCCCTGCAATGAACGACAGGGTATCGCAGGCGGTCAACACGCTCGTAGTGCTTGACGAGTACAAAAATGACCTTGACATCCGCAAAATTGCCTATCTGAAAGGGCTTTGGGGAGGTGGCGGTCAGACAAAGAAAAATGCAAACACAGACGGTATGGCCACACAGACCATCGTCAGTACGGGTGTAGTCTTGTGCGGACAGGATAAACCTACGCAGGACATGGCACTCTACACCCGTGTCATTTTTCTCGGTTTCTCCAAAACTTCATTCAACCAAACAGAGAAAAGCCATTACGAGGATTTGGTGACTGTGTGTAACATGGGGCTGTCGCATCTTGCCGTTGAAGTGTTAAACCACAGGGAACTGTTCGAGAAAAACTTCTCGGAAATATACTCCATCACCAAACGTGAATTGGCGGCAAAACTGGAAAACGAAAAGATACATGACCGTATTTTCGGCAACTGGGTGATACCGTTGGCAGCGTTCCGCACATTGGAAACCGTGATAGACGTGCCTTTCAGCTATGCTGACCTGTTCGATATTTCGCTCAAGGGGCTGCGTAACCAAAATGAGCTTGCACAAGAGAGTTCGGAGGTCGCCGATTTCTGGAACATGCTGCAAGGATTCCAAACTTCAGGCAAATGCGTGGAAAAGGCGCATTACCGCATCCGGTACATGCGGAGTTTTCGACCCATATCCGCGAAGGAGGATATAGAGTTCAAGGAAGCACGCCCCATCTTGTATTTGAATATGGCTGCGGTGGCTTCGTTGTTCAACAGCCGGAATACGAATGTCACTACCAATCGTTCTAATTGGTCAACCATCCTATCCTATTTGAAGTCGCATCCTACCTATCTGGGCTTGAAGCAGGACAGGTTCACCATACTTATGCCAAACGGTATGCCCGATTATACGATAGAAATGGTTGGCAACGAACAGGTCAAAAAGGTCAAGGTCAACCGCCCAAAAGCGTTGTGCTTTGATTACCAGCAGTTGAAAGATATGTTTGGGCTTGACCTTGAAACGGAAGTAATAACGGATATCCAAGAAACGATGAAAGAATACGACAGTGCAGAAGATGCAAATTTTCCGTCAGATAAATCCATGCAAAAAGAGCTTCCATTTTAATGCGTCAAAGCCCATAAAAGATAGTAGAATGAAGCATTTATGAAGGTTAATAATTATCCCTACACAGGGATTGCGAAGAAATTATAAGAAAAAAGCAATAGAGGATTTGGTAGTATCAAGTATTATTCGTATCTTTGCACTACAAGAACCCGCCAAGCCTCTTAACAATGCTTAAATCGGCGGGTCGTTTTATTTTTATATGAGATACACCAAACATTATTCGTCTCCGACCGAACTTTTGACCATCCTTCAAGACAGAGGTTTGGACTGTTCAGATATAGATGATGCCGAAAGTATATTGCGGTCGGTAGGCTATTATCGCTTGTCCGGATATTTGTACCCTTTTCTTAAAGTACCCAAATCCGAACACAGATACAAAAGTGGAAGTACCTTAGGCAGTGCCGTAAGCCTATACGAGTTTGACAGGGAGTTCCGCCAGCTTGTTTTTGACCAGATTGAGCGCATAGAGGTAGCTGTCCGAAGCACAATTACAAATATCGTATGTGCTGAGACCGGTGACGTGTTCTGGATGACCAATCCTTCACGTTTTGCCCATAGTGACAAATATAACAAGACTTTGGCACTTATTGACAAGGAGATACAAACCAGCCGTGAAGATTTCATACTCCATTTCAAGCAGTCCTACGATGACCCGTACCCTCCTTCATGGATGATTGCCGAGATAATACCTTTGGGCACTTTGACCCGACTGTATGAGAACATAGCAAGTAACCAAATACGCAAAAAAGTTGCACGGTATTTTGGTCTGACCGTTCCTGTATTCGTTTCATGGATGACCATTGTCACACTGACCCGAAATTCATGCTGCCACCATGCGAGGTTGTGGAACCGTTCACTTTCTTTGCGTGCTCTGACCATGACAAGACCATTGCGTCCGTGGGTGGATAACAACGTGCAACAAGGACGCGTGTTCTTCACTCTCTGCATCTTGAAACACTTTGTAGACATTATCCGTCCAAATAATACATTCAAACAGCGTCTTGTTGCCTTATTGTCAAAATATCCCATGGTAGATACTTCGGCTATGGGATTCGTGAAGAATTGGCAAAGCCAACCGCTTTGGAATGATTAAAATCACAAGACATACATGAAAGGTCATCTTCGGATGGCCTTTTTTATTAAGCACATTTCAGAATATAATAGGCACGCATTTAGGTGTTGACGGTGTTGACAAAGGATAAGTTGCAACATATCAGATACTTCCCATGAGATTATTGCGTTGACAAACGTTGACAAAGGTAGTCATCTTGATGAAATACTTTGATACGCATTGCCAACGGTTGACAATCACGATAGCATATATTATTCTTATTCTTTTTTAGGAAAAAAGCAATATTCTGTATTACAATTACTTGCAGTGATTATATTTGAACGTTTTACACATAGGTTTCCTTGTCAACGCTGTCAACCCTCAAATATATGCCTTTTTCAAAACGAGAGAACATACATCCTCATTCGGCACGATTTCGTACAACGCTATTATGTCGGTAACAAGGTTTTTGTAACAAAAGGACATGTATTCCCTAAATATCTCATTAACTCTTTGATATTCCATTGTTTGATGTATAATTTTATTTATGCTTTTGACGTACTTTTATCGGCAAAAAAATGTTTGTATAATGGATTTACGCAAGAAGTTCTCAGAGATTAGGCCGGAACAGTCGTATTCGGTGAGTGAAGCAGCACGTTTCCTTGGCATACATCGATGTACCATCTATGATTACATTACCCATACGGAAAGGCCGTTGCCGTTCTTCCGGATGCAGGGCAATTTGAAAATACAGTTCCGTGGCAACGACCTGATTGCCTACAAGACTGCTGGACTACCGAAAAAAGGTCGTAAACGGAGATAGGATGAAAATTTCATAGCCTGCCACACCAATGGAGATATGGCAGGCCATGTTTGTATTTGTGTTCAACTTGTCAAGTCCCTGACCGCTTCAAGCAGCTTACTGACCATACCTTCTGCCGCTTCCATGTCGGCCAGCACATCCTTCATTCGGTAGGGTGCGCCGTTTTTGCCGTGTCCGTTGCTGTCCAGCCACAGATAGGCTTCCGCATCTGCATCAAAACCCTCGTAATACTCTTCCATGTCGTCGACCAGACTTTCAAGGCTGCGTCCTTGCATAGTGGCCGAAAAGAAGAAATCCTGTCCGGCAGGAGTGAATTGGGAAAACTCAAAGATGACGATATTCTTGTCCTGATGCTTCTCTGCATCCACATGCCATCCGTTTGTCTCTGCACATTGTATGACTTCTTTTATAATCTTGTTTCTTGTTCGCATGGTTATTGATGTTTTTGTCAGCCGTGGCACTCGGTTGATTGCACCACGGCTGACGGGTTGTCTAATCTTCAAATCTAGCTAGGAACTGCTGCAGACGGAAGTCCTGCAAGTTCTTTAACGGCGTAGGAGTAAAATTCTCTTGTTGCCTTACTTGTAGCTTACCCAAGCCTTGTGCCGTAAGGTCAAGTTCCACTTCCGACAATTCGTTAAGTGATATATAGCCGTATTCATCCTCTGCAAGTCCTACCACGATACCATAAAGGATGGTGTCGTTCCCTTCTTTCTCGCCTTCAAGAATGAACCAGCGTACCGCTCCAAGAGCGAAGATAGCACGGCAAACAGCTTCTTTTCCCTTGCCGTCCTGGGAATAAAGAGGATAGCCTTTTAAGGCTTCCTCCAACTGTGGTGTCATCAGTCTGCACATATCAGTCAAATTCTATTTCATCGTCATACACTTCTATTTCCGCTCCGCTGCTGAACTGCACGATAAAGCCTTTTGCAGTCCTGCCCACGATGGTTCCACGATGGTAGCCACGTCACGGTGTGACCAGTTCGCATTGCTGCCCGTATTCGGGAAAATCCGTCTCATACATAATTGAAAAGTTTTTAGATGGTTGCTTGATAGTAAATTCTCGGTTCGGCGGAAACATTGTAGATGTAGCTGCCACAACGTACCAACAGGCAATCCTTGCCGTAGTACAGCCGTTTCATGCCCCTGATGCTTCCGCTCTTGTGGAAGTTTGGAAAGCGGTCTATGCCCACTCTCCGGCCTTGCTCGATAATCATTCTTCTTGTCCGCATAATTCCTTGTGTTTTAAGAATTGGTGAAATCTGATACTTTTCCCTTTTGTGAAGCTCCTTTGAGCTTCTTGGTCGGGAAGACCGTTTTACGTGCAAATAGCCACTGCGAACACAAGGGAGAATAAGGCAAGTATGAGGCCGGAGAGTGCGGACGGAATACCCCAATTTTGGAGGAACGAGAAAATTTGCGGAAGGCTTCCGTCAAGCCCTCCTGCCGAAAGCCCGTGGCGGTACTTGACATTTCTCCCGTCCGCAGTAGTTTTGCACGGTAAAACGTACCCGGCCAAGATGTCCAAAGGTGGCTAAGAAAAACTCCATAAAGCAAGCCTTATTTATAGGAGAGCATCCAAGCCCAATCTGTTTTCCAAAGACCGTTGCCATTGTGAGAACCTACAAAATGAAGCGTAGCGAAGTCTTGCAGGTTCTCTCTATGGCAACAGATTTGGGCTACCCAGACCATTGTAAATTCCTGTCAGCAGAACTTACTTGGTGCTGTTGGCACGGAGTAAGTCAGCTGGCTAAGTTCTTGAAAAGTCATAGCTACAACTAATATTTGGTGGTATTCGCAAAAATATTTCGATTTTAGATAGATTTATGCTCTAATCTCTAATTATTTGATTATTTTTGTCGCATATTAAAACAAAAAGATTCCAAGATGGAAGAAAGAAAAGATATTAATCGATTGAAAGTTGTACTTGCCGAGAAGAAAAGAACCAATAAATGGTTGGCTGAAACTTTGGGCAAAGATCAAGCTACAGTTTCCAAGTGGTGCACAAACACATCGCAACCCTCACTTGAAATGTTGATGAGAATTGCTGAAGCGTTAGAAGTCGATATGAAGGATTTGCTGTGGCCATTAAAGCAACAATGATTTCTAAAATTTAACTGATACAGAACATTCAGGCAGAAAGGCGGATAATATGGAACATCCCAAACTAATAAATAACATCACTGAACGTGTGGCCGATGATTTGAAGAAACGGTTGTCACGAGACAGTCGTGTGTCGATAGCTGCAGCCTCATTCTCAATCTATGCGTTCGAGGCGTTGAAGAAAGAGCTGGAAGATGTGGAGGAACTACGTTTCATATTCACCTCGCCTACATTCATCAAGGAGAAAACCAAGAAAGAAAAGCGTGAATATTACATTCCAAAACTTAACCGCGAGCGTAGTCTCTATGGAACAGATTTTGAGATTCGTCTCCGTAACCAGCTTTCACAAAAAGCTATAGCCAAGGAATGTGCCGACTGGATTCGCCGGAAAGTGAAGTTCCGCTCCAACTCCTCACAAGAGCAGATGGGCGGTTTCCTACATCTTGCAAATGCTTCTGAATATGTTTATCTGCCATTTAACGAGTTTACCACGACTCAGCTAGGATGTGAGCGAGGCAACGAGATATATAGCATGGTCAACGTACTTCCTTCGCCTACAGCCGAGGCTTATCTTAGAATCTTTAATGAGCAATGGGAGAATGAGGCAAAGTTTTGCGATGTGACCGACCGAGTGCTTGAATACATTGAGACAGTTTATCAGGAGAATGCGCCGGAGTATATCTATTTCATTGCCCTATATAATATCTTTAATGAGTTCTTAGAGGATATTTCCGAGGATGTGTTACCCAACGAGCGTACAGGCTTCAAACAGAGTGTAATTTGGAATAAACTGTATAACTTTCAGCGTGACGCGGCTTTGGCCATCATCAATAAATTAGAAAAATACAACGGTTGCATATTAGCCGATAGCGTTGGTCTTGGCAAAACATTCACTGCGTTGGCTGTTATCAAATATTATGAGAACCGTAACAAGTCGGTGTTGGTGCTTTGTCCCAAAAAGTTAAATGACAACTGGCAGACCTTCCGCGCCAACTACAAGAACAACCCTATAGCCGCCGACCGCTTGCGCTACGACATCCTTTTCCACTCAGACCTCTCACGTGACCGAGGATTAAGCAATGGGCTTGATTTGGAGCATATCAACTGGAGTAATTACGACCTTATAGTGATAGATGAAAGCCACAACTTCCGCAACGGCGGCAATGTGGACGAAGATGAAGAAGAAGAGAACTTCGACACCAATCATAAGGAGAACCGTTACGAGCGGTTGATGAACCGCGTGATTCGCCAAGGAGTCAAGACCAAAGTGTTGATGTTGAGTGCTACACCGGTGAACAATCGTTTCAATGACCTTAAAAACCAACTTCAATTGGCTTACGAAGGGCGTGCAGACAATATCAATGCCGAACTGGATATTGACCGTGGCATCGATGAGATATTCCGCAATGCTCAAACCGTCTATAACAAGTGGGTTAAACTCGATGCGGAAGAACGCACCACCGAACGACTGCTACGTGACCTTAGCTATGACTTCTTCCAAATGCTTGATGCCGTCACAATAGCACGTAGCCGCAGCCATATTGTGAAGTATTATGACACGCGGGATATCGGTGATTTTCCCAAGCGGTTACCACCTATTTCACGTCGTCCGAAACTGACAGACCTCAGTAGTGCCATCAACTTTAAAGATATTGCACAGCAGCTAGAACTCCTGAACCTCGCCATATACACACCGTCATTGTATCTATTGGCGAGTGCCAGAGACAACTACGCCATAGATTTTGAAGGCAATGGTAGTATTACCATTGACGGGCGTGAGAAAGGTTTGCGCAAACTTATGGCTACCAATCTTTTGAAGCGTTTGGAGAGTAGTGTAAATTCATTCCGTTTGACATTGGGACGCATCAAAGAATATATCACCACTACGATAGAAATGATAGATGTCTATGAATTGAAACGAGGCAACGCTACGATTGATGTGAGTGAGTTTTCTGATGAAGATTGGGATAGTACAGACAGTGAAGCTGACCCATTTGCCACAAAAAAATCAAAGATTAGCTTGGCGGACATGGACTATGTAAGCTGGCGGCGTGATTTGCAGGCGGATCTTGAAAGCCTGGAATTACTTCTTATCATGCTGCAAGACATTACTCCGCAGCACGACAGCAAGTTGCAAATGCTCATATCCGACTTAAAGGAAAAGTTTGAGCATCCCATTAACGAAGGCAATAAGAAAGTGTTGATATTTACCGCTTTTGCCGATACCGCCGATTATCTCTACACCAACCTTGCAGAAGGCATTAAGCGAGAATGTGGCCTGAATGTGGCCCTTATCACCGGTACGACGGACGGGCGATGTACTATTCCAAAGATGCCATTGAGCTTCAACAATGTGCTGACTTATTTTTCTCCTTTGTCGAAAGACCGTGCAGCAATATTTCCCGATGCCAAAGAAGAAATAGATGTGCTGATTGCCACCGACTGTATCAGTGAAGGACAAAACTTGCAGGATTGTGATTATCTTGTCAATTATGACATCCATTGGAATCCGGTGCGTATCATTCAGCGTTTCGGCCGTATTGATCGTATTGGTTCACGAAATAAAAAAATACAGCTGGTTAATTATTGGCCGGATATGGAGCTTGACGACTATATTAAACTTAAAGGGAGGGTGGAAAGTCGTATGAAAGTGACCGTCCTCACAGCTACGGGGAATGGTAATCCATTGACTAATGGTGAAGAAGCCGACCTTGAATATCGTTGCAAGCAATTAAAAAGGTTGCAAGAAGAAGTCGTGGATATAGAAGAAATGAATACAGGTATCAACATCATGGACTTGGGCTTAAACGAGTTCCGCCTTGATCTGCTTTCATATATTAAAGAACACCCCGATGTAGAACATGCTCCATTTGGAATGAGTGCCATAGTAGCAAGTTCTTCAATGGCAAAACCTGGCGTGATATTTATTTTGAAGAATCGGAACAATTCTGTCAATATTGACCGCAAGAATCTGCTTCATCCGTTCTATATGATATATGTGGAGGAAGATGGAAATGTTGTAATAGACCATTTGCATCCGAAACAGTTACTTGACACAATGCGTCATCTTTGCAAAGGTAAAGTCGACTACAACCATAAACTTTGTGCAGCACTTAATCGCGAGACTTCGGATGGCCGACAAATGGCAAAGTATAGCCGCCTGCTCCAAGATGCTATAGCCGGCATTGTTGAGATAAAACAAGAAAATGATGTTCTTAGCCTTTTTTCCGAAGGTGAGACTACGGCCTTGCGAGGTGATGTGACGGGACTTGATGATTTTGAGTTGATTGCATTTCTGATAATCAAGGAGGAAAGCCTATGATTGAAAGTCTGTTTCCCACTCCGACACTTGTAGGTCGTCCTGTCCCCAAGAAAACATTCATCGAGCGGTTAGGAGCCAATGCACGACTAAAAGGAATTTTTACCAATTATATAGAGCGCATTACTTGGGTAGCCAAACTTGCACCGTCCACCATCCATGTGGCTGATGGTCAAGTGGTGCACGAAATTACTGTCTTCGAGATAGCCATGAAAGTAAAGGATTGCCCCACTGATTTGTTTGCCTTCATTGACACATGGATGCCTCGACACTTGCTGTTTGCCTTGGAATATGCCGGACAAATCAGCCTGCTCATTCACTACAAAGAGCCATCAGGGGCTACCACAGGGCAGAAATACCGCATTGTTCGTGCTTATCAAACAGCTTGGCAAGATGCAGGCTGTGTGTCGCTTTCCCTGCAAGGGCTGTCTATGGATGCCATTTATGATAACTTTGTGCTCCAAATAGCAGGAGGTCTAATTACATCTTCTGCAACCAACTTGCGGCAAGCCATTGAGGAAACTGCCAAAATGGAGGATCTACAGGGCAAAATAGCCACACTCGAAAAACGCATGACTATAGAGAGGCAACCGCAGAAAAAATTTGCATTACATCAAGAAATACTTAAACTGAGAAAACAATTATGAGTATATCGACGCTTAATAGTGAGATAACAAGGTTGACAAACGATATTGTCACCTTGCAAAACAAATTGGCTCGTGAAAAGAAAAACGAGTCCGACAAGCGTGTAAAAATAGCTAATATCAAAAAAACGATAACTAAGAATACTTCAGCAAGTACACTTTCTTCAAAGATGAAGCAGTGTGAACAGTTGGAAAAAGAGATTACGGAATCTGTCAAGAAGCAGGCAAAATTACAGAAAGACATCGCGGATAAACAGAAACGATTGAATGACAAATCAGTTTCTCTGCTTAAGGAACAACAAAAAGAACAGAAAAATCAGCAATCAAATCAACAGAAAATCATTAAATCTTATGAGGCTAAAATCAATAGCCTACAAAATACTGTAGATGACCTGCTTGCTCCAGTTGCTGCAAGTATCAAAGAATCTGTTCAAACAGATGATGATACGGAATACGATGTGTTCATTTCCTATGCGAGCGAGGATGCCGATTTTGTTGATTCATTGGAGAAGGAACTTCATGATTTTGGTATTAAAGTATGGAGGGATAAACTTTCCATTAGTTGGGGAGATAGTATTAGAAAGAGTATTGACCGGGGCTTGTTAAAGTCCAAATTCGCAATAGTTGTTCTCTCTAAAAGCTATATGGGTAAGTATTGGACTGGCTATGAATTTGACGGTATTCTCAATCTTGAAACGACAACTAGGAAAGTATTTCTGCCTATATGGCATAATGTGACTGTGGATGATGTCAAAGCATTCAGCCCATCTATAGCTGGAAGAAAGGCATTTGAAACAAAATCGATTACTGCATACGGAATTGCAGAAAAACTGAAAGAAATATTGGACGAAAATAAATAAGACAACAATGGATAAATTAAAAATGACTACTGCCGACGGAGTACAGGACAATGTGGAAAAGATTGCCTTGCTGTTCCCCAACTGTGTAACCGAAACTCGCGATAATAACACGGGAAGATTAGTGCATAAGGTGGATTTCGACAAGTTGCGGCAGGAACTTTCCAGCAGCATCGTGTCAGACCGTGAGGAACGCTACCAGTTCACTTGGCCCGACAAGAGCAAGGTTATTCTCTTAGCCAATGCTCCCGTTAATGCTGCGCTTCGCCCTTGCCGTGAAGAGAGCGTGGACTTCGACAACACGAAGAACCTCTATATCGAGGGGGATAACCTTGATGTGCTTAAATGCCTTAAAGAAACTTATCTGCACCAAGTGAAGATGATTTACATCGACCCGCCTTATAACACGGGCAGTGACTTCGTGTATGAGGATGACTTTGCAGAATCGGCAGAGGAATATCGTTCACGCTCCGGACAGTTTGACGAACAGGGCAACCGCCTTGTAACCAATGCCGAAAGCAACGGACGTTTCCATACAGATTGGCTCAATATGATTTATCCGCGCCTGAAGGTGGCATATGATTTACTCCGTATGGATGGGGTGATATTCATTTCCATCGATGACCATGAGGTGGATAATCTGAAAAAAATATGCAATGAAATTTTTGGAGAAAAGAATTTTATAGCACAAGTTGTATGGGAAAGAGCTTATTCTCCTATCAATTTAATGAAGCATTTTTCGGCTTCGCATGATTATATCCTTTGTTATGCCCGAAATATAGAGCAGGCTGTATGTAATGGTATTCCAAGAAGTGAGGAAGCAGACAGTCGCTATTCAAATCCAGACAATGACCCACGTGGTGTTTGGAAACCAAGTGATTTATCTGTCGGTCCCGCTGTGGAAGAAAATATATATACAATTACAACGCCCTCCGGGCGTAATGTGGAGCCTCCAGCTGGGCGCAGCTGGAGGCTCTCTCGGAAAGCTTTCCGAGAGAGACTCCAAGATAATAGAATTTGGTTTGGGCCAGATGGGAACAGCGTGCCATCAATGAAGCGTTTTCTTTCAGAATTGAGAAAAACAGGAATTACCCCTATGACTATTTGGAAATATACCGAGGTAGACCATTCTCAAGGAGCAACTCAAAAATTAGCCAAGCTCTTTGACGGGAAGAAAGTGTTTGATTATCCCAAACCAGTGGAATTGATAAAGCGCGCCATTTCGCTCTATGCTGACAAAGATAGCATTATTCTTGATTTCTTTTCAGGTTCTTCTACTACAGCCCAAGCTGTAATGGAATTAAATGCAAATGATGATGGAAAGAGGAAGTTTATCATGGTTCAACTTCAAGAAGAATTTTCTGAATCAAGCGATGGATATAAAATGGGGTTCAAAACCATTTGTGATGCAGCAAAAGAGCGCATTCGTCGTGCGGGAAAGAAAATTAAGGAAGAATCACCATTGACTACGCAAGACCTCGATATTGGATTCCGCGTGCTGAAACTCGACAGTACCAACATGGAGGACATCTATTATGCGCCAAGCGACATCAATCAGGCCAACCTGTTCTCACTTGTAGACAACGTGAAGCCTGACCGCACGCCAGAAGACCTGCTTTTCCAAGTGATGCTGGAACTGGGTGCTACGCTTGACAGCAAGATAGAGTATCAGACGATAGACGGTAAGACCGTATGGAACGTATCTGATGGCTACATCGTGGCTTGCTTCGATAAGGATGTGACCGACGATGTGGTAAAAGTCATCGCCAAGATGCAGCCGCAGTATGCCGTATTGCGCGATACGTCGATGGCCAATGACAGCACGGCTACCAACTTTGAGCAGATATTCAAGACATATTCACCAAACACTACGACTAAAATACTGTAAGCACATGAAACTGCAATTCAAAATACAGCAATATCAGACCGATGCGGTGGAAAGCGTAGTCAAGGTGTTTGCAGGACAGCCCAATAACGGACTGCTCACCTATAAGGTGGACCAAGGCAAAGTCTATGTGGTGACCGGTGGGAAAAAGATTGAGGTGAAAGATCTTAAGTTTGAACAAGACGATACCGGGTATAAAAACGGCGACATTGTGCTTGATGACCAGCATCTGCTCGAAAATATCCACCTCGTGCAGACTCAAAACAACATACATCTTTCCAATGAACTGATTCATAAGTTGGGCCGTTGCCAATTGGACGTGGAAATGGAAACCGGTACAGGCAAAACGTATGTTTACATAAAAACCATGTTTGAATTGAACCAGCTTTATGGCTGGACAAAGTTCATTGTGGTGGTGCCATCCATCGCCATACGTGAGGGAGTAATGAAAAGCTTTGATATTACTTCCGATCACTTCATGGAACTCTATGGTAAACGAGCACGATACTTCATTTACAACAGTGACAATCTGTCGCAGATAGACAGCTATTCGCAAAGTGCCGACATCAACGTAATGATTATCAACACGCAAGCCTTCAATACCTCGCTGAAAGAAGGGGCGAAGAACAAGGCTGCACGCATCATATACGACAAGCGCGATGAGTTTGGATCACGCCGACCCATTGACGTGATAGCTGCCAACCATCCGATTATTATACTTGACGAACCGCAGAAGATGGGGGGCGCTGCTACGCAGACGGCCCTTAAACGTTTTAACCCACTCTTTACACTCAACTATTCGGCCACGCACAAGGAGAGCCACAACCCGGTTTACGTATTGGATGCACTGGATGCCTACAACCAGAAGCTCGTGAAGCAGATAGAGGTCGTAGGCTTTGAACTGAAAAACCTTAAAGGTACAGACGGTTATCTGTTCCTTCAAGAAATTGTGCTTTCCAAGAATAAAGCTCCGCAAGCCAGATTTGAGTTTGAGCAACAAAGTACGACTGGGAGCATCAAGCGCACATCAAAGCTGTTTTCCGTGGATGATAGTATTTACTATGCTTCCGGGCAAATGGGGCAATACGAAGGGTTGACCATTGCGGATATCCATGTGGACCAATACCGTGCGGAATTGAGCAAGGTAGTGTTCGCTAATGGAATGGAGATGCACGTAAAAGACATTACGGGCAATGTGGAAGCCGACCACAAGGCACGCATACAGATACGCGAAACCATTCGTGCGCATTTCCAAAAAGAAAGCCGGTTGTTCCATCGTGGTATCAAGTGCTTGTCGCTTTTCTTTCTCGATGAAGTGAGAAACTATCGCCAATACGATGAAGAGGGCAACCAATTGCTTGGGCGATATGGCGAGATATTTGAACAAGAGTACAAAGCTGCATTGAACGAGGCTCAAAACATGTTTGACCCGGAATATATGTCCTATCTTGGAAGTATTTCGGCAAGCAGAACTCACGCCGGTTATTTCTCTATAGACAAGAAAGGCCGCGCCGTGAACAGTGAGGTAAAACGGGGCACAGACATGAGCGACGACATTTCGGCCTATGACCTTATCCTGAAGAACAAGGAAAGGTTGCTGAGTCTTGACGAGCCTGTGCGTTTCATTTTCTCGCACTCCGCTCTGCGCGAAGGCTGGGACAATCCGAATGTGTTCCAGATATGTTCGCTCCGTCAGTCAAACAGCGTCAGCCAGAAGCGTCAAGAGGTGGGGCGCGGACTACGACTTTGCGTGGATTCGCATGGCGTAAGGCAAGACAACGATGTGCTGCCTGACGAGGTACATAAGATAAATGTGTTGACAGTTATCGCCTCTGAAGGCTATGCTACATTCGCTGCTGACCTTCAGAAAGACATCCGTGCCGACCTGTATGACCGTCCTACAAAGGCAGATGTTGATTTCTTTATGGGCAAAGTGATAAAATGTGCAGATGGCACCACACACACGATTGGCAAAGAAGAGGCACAAGACATCTATTTCACGCTTCGCATGAACGGATACATAGATAAGAAAGGCGAAGTGATGCCTGCGTTTCGTGAGGAGTTGGCTAAAGGAACCCTCAAAGTATTCGAGGGGGAGTTGGCTTCATATACTGCACAAATACACAAGCTGGTACAAAGCGTCTTTGATCCGTCCGCACTGGATGACCTTGTAAAGAATGCCACAAAACCGCAGACACCGGAAAACAAACTGAATGAGAATTTCTCGAAAAAAGAGTTTCAGGAACTGTGGCGACGCATCAACCATAAGTATGCCTACATCGTTGATTTCAACAGCGAGGAATTGATAGAGAAAGCATACACACATATTAACGCTGAATTGCACGTGTCGAAGTTGCGATATGTAGTCACCCGTGGCCGTCAGAAAGACGAAATAACCCATGATGAGATGAAGCAAGGCGAGATGTTGCAGCAGAATGAACAGGAGCAAGTGGTTTTGCGAACCGATACAAGTAGCCATGTGAAGTACGATCTGTTAGGCAAGATTGCAGCCGACACCAAGCTCACACGCCTCACGGTGGCCACTATCCTGTCAAAGATAAGTGCTGAGAAGTTCAATATGTTCAAGTCCAACCCCGAAGAGTTCATAGCCAAAGTGAGCCGTATCATACGCGAACAAAAGGCAACCGTCATTGTGGAACATATCAGTTACAATCAAATCGACGGCTCGTATGCCGCTGACATCTTCACCCAAGAAAAGCACACGGACTACGACCGTGCCTATCAGGGAAAGAAGAGCATTATGGACTATGTGTTTACTGACGGTACGGCAGAAAAAAGCAAAGAACGTGTGTTTGTGGAGAACCTCGACACAGCCAAGGAAGTCTGCGTCTATGCAAAACTCCCCAAGGGCTTCCATATTCCAACACCTCTGGGCAACTATTCACCTGACTGGGCCATTGCTTTCCAGGAAGGTACTGTGAAGCATGTCTATTTTGTAGCGGAGACGAAAGGTTCTATGTCTGACCTTGAACTGCGGGAGATAGAAAAAGGAAAGATTGCTTGTGCCGAGAAGCTTTTTGAACAGATGTCCACAGCGGATATCGTATATGGCAAAGTGGATAGTTTTGACACATTAATGGAATTGGTTCAATAAATAAGTGGGAATCAAGCAATAATAAGAATATCAATAAGAGATATAAAAAGATGAGCCATATAACAAGACTTTCAATAAAGAATTATCGAGGTATAAAGGATTTGACCCATGAGTTTGGCAATGAAAAATTTATTGTGCTTATTGGTCGGGGGGATTCTGGTAAAAGCACGATTTTATCTGCTATCTATGCGGTATTGTCTCCATCGTGGAATATGACATTCAGCGACCTTGATTTTCACGATCAAAACACAACAGTCCCCATAGAAATAGAGGCAACATTGAAAGAATTGCCAAATGAGTTGTTGACAGAATCAAAATACGGCCTTTACATACAAAATGATTTAAATGAAGATTGTCAGCAAGAAGATTTGTCTATAATAGTAAAATTGACTGTTGATGAAACATTGGAACCGCATTGGGTCGTAAAAGCACGTGAAGGTTTGGATAATGATGATAAGCCGATTTCCGGTGCAGACAGAGCCTTAATTGCTGTAAACTTTATTACAGATTACACAGATAATCAATTCGCCTATAACAGACAATCTCCATTGTATGCACTTACAAAAACAAAATTAGCTGAAAATAAAACCATTGAGCGTGTAAAGTCAGAGTTAATTCGCTCAATGGCTTCTTCTGCATCAGAAAAAGATTTATTACAACCACTGAATGCGCCATTGGAGGAGCTAAAAAGAACTGCCGAAAAATTGGGCCTAAATGTAACAGATTTATGCGCCCAATTAGATATTAAGGAAAATCCATATACAGGAAATAGCATTTCATTACATAATGATTCGTTACCATACCGTCTTCATGGGAAAGGAAGCAAAAGGCTTATGTCTATTGCTATACAATCAGAAATGACGAAGCAAGGAGGCATTGTCTTAATTGATGAGATAGAACAAGGGCTTGAACCTGATAGGATAATAACATTGGTCAGAATCTTAAAAACAACAGCAACAGGACAAGTTTTTATTACAACACATTCCTTAAATGTTGTCTTAGAAGCAGAATGGCATGATTTGTTTATAGTTAACAAGGGTACAAATACGTTGTATGTTCTTGATGAAGAGCTTAATGGTTGCAGGCGTTCTAATCCACAAGCTCTATTTGCAAAAAAAATAATATGTTGTGAGGGTAAGACGGAATTGGGTTTTCTGCGATATCTTGATACTTGGATTTATGATAAATATCAGACAACTTTTTCAGCTAAAGGTGTAGTCCTTGTTAATGCCGCAGGTGGGAATAAAATGTATTCTTATGCGATAGGGCTGAAAAAATTGGGATATGATACGTGTGTTTTCGCAGACAATGATAACGCAAAAGAACTTGAATATGGAATAAAGACAGCTATAGAAGATGGCGTTGAAATGTTTTTATGTGAAGAAGGATATTGTATTGAGCGACAGCTTATAACAGATTTACCTTGGAATTATATAGAGCAAATTGTGAAATGTCCTCAAAAAGATTTTCCTTATACGCACATAAATCTGACTGAACAGTTTTACAAAAAAATAGAAGATGCAACAGATGAAAAAGCACAAAATGAAATGCGTGAAGAAATCATAAAAATGTCGATAGCTAAAAATAAAGAGTGGTTTAAGCATATTCCAGGAGGAGAATTTCTTGGTTCTGTTTTTATTGCGGCATATAATGATATAGATAGCAATACGGAAATGAAGAAAAATGTTGAGTCTATACTAAAATGGTGCAACATTATATGATTGATTGGAAAGAATTTATCTGTTGTAATAGAGGACTATTGATAGCTCCAGCTGGACATGGTAAAACAACAGCAATCGCTGATTGTCTTTTACAATGTCCGGAAAGCTCATGCCAGTTAGTTCTGACACATACTCATGCGGGAATAGCTTCGCTGCGAAATAAATTCCGTAAAAAGAATGTCCCTTCATCATGTTATCAATTAGATACAATTACAGGCTTTGCTCAACGTTATGTTCTAAATTATTTGGGGAAATCTGCTCTGCCTGAAGAAACGGATCGAGATTACTTTACAGTAGCTATTGAAAAGTGCTGCAAATTATTGCAGACTAAAGTTGTTCAAGCTGTTATCAAATTATCTTACGATGGTATTTTTGTTGATGAATACCAAGATTGTACTATCAAACAGCATTGTATGATAATGGAGTTGGCATATGACCTTCCTCTTCATTTATTAGGTGATCCATTGCAAGGTATTTTTTCTTTTGAACGCACAGCATTGGTTGATTTTGATAAAGATTTAGGGATCTTTTCTCGTTTCGATCTGCTTAAACATCCTTGGCGTTGGCAGAAATGCAATCCATTTTTAGGAGATTATATTTATGGATTAAGGAATGCTTTGGAGAAACATCAAACCGTTAGATTGAAAAGTTACCCTCAAAATGAGGTTTGTGTAATACATTGTTCCTCGGAGGATGATAAATTGAAATCCCTACGAAGTGCAATTAAGCAATATGATTGTAATAGTTTGCTTATCATATGCCCATCATATAAAGTCACAGATAAATATGGGCAGATTCGTCCTAAAGGTGATGTTCGTGATAGGATAAAAATTAAGCAGCGTGTTGATTTTGGAAATCAATTTTCAATTATTGACGCTATAGACAGCCAAGAATATTACAAATGTGCCAAAGAGATTGACATATTTATAGAGAAATGTCGCAAAGGTAGAGGAATACGCAAAATTGCAAGATTCTACGATATAATAGAAAGTCTGCATTTTAATATTAGCGAAGTCAGTAAATGGATTAAGAGAAAAGACAATCGAATTGTAGAAAGAGAGAAAGACAACAAACTCCAATCAATTCAACTGAAAGACTTGTTCTCAATCTTTGAGTCGGAAACAACTTATTCCAGCTTGAAAAATGTAATCAAATTTATAGCGGAACTTCCGAAAGTCAAATACTATCATCGAAACCTTTATTACACTATTTTGAGATGCATCGATATGGCGCAAACAAATAATACATCAATGTTTGAAGCCATGAAAATGCTTAAAAATAGAGTCCGACATCAAGGAAGAAGAATTGATGGGAAATGTTTTGGCACAACTCTTTTAACTAAAGGTTTAGAATTTGATACTGTTGTAGTTTATGATGCTAACAAATTTGAAGATGCCAAAAATTTTTATGTGGCAATCTCGCGTGCATGTAAGAAACTTATTATTATAACAGAGTCTTTATCATTGAATTTTAACAGATAATATGGACACAAAGCAGTACATGATTGTAGATTTGGAGCGGCGAGGTGACAAGCGGATGTTCATCACCGAACAAGTTGCCTCGATAAGCGAGAACCAAAAAGGCCTTTTGGCAGTGCGGTTCTTGTCCTCGCACTGCGTGTTCAATTACAATCACTCCCGGCTGCTTTATCTCACGCATCCTGAAGCGATAGATTTGGGCGAAAAGGGACTGTATATCAAAAACAGGCATATTACGGATGTAAGTGAGTTGCTTCGTTTCACCGATGGCCGACATGCTTTTTACCGGGTGACTTACGCCAACGGCTATTATGAAAACCTTGATGGCAATGAGGTGTATGTAACCCGTACACCAATTGACAGGAATGGCGGTTCTACTTGGGATTATCTGCGTAAATTGGCCGCTGAGACGGGTCTGACAACCGAGGATGACGAGAATATTTTGTCCCGGCAATATGACTTGGTGGACTTGAAGCGTGACAACGTGCCTTTGGCGCAGTATCTTGGTGACAAAACAAAGTTGGCGATCTATCGTGAGCCTAAACAGATATTTTATCCTTTCGGTTGCAATGCAAGTCAGAAAGCTGCCGTGGAAGCTGCATTGACACATCAGGTAAGCATTATCCAAGGTCCTCCGGGTACAGGCAAGACACAGACCATTCTGAACATCATAGCCAATCTGCTGTTGGCCGACAAAACTGTGTTGGTGGTGTCGAACAACAATTCTGCCGTTGAGAATGTGGCGGAAAAACTCGCAGGGGAAAGTCTTGATTTTATTGTTGCGAAATTGGGCAGCGTGCAGAATAAGGAAATTTTTATTGCCAATCAACCCGATTATCCGGATATGAGCGGTTGGGCGATAGAAGAAGAACCTGTAAGACAGCAAGCGCAAAATTCGCTTCATTCCGTAGCTCAAGGCTTTGATGTCCAAACACGCCAAGCTCAGTTGAAGGCAGAATATGATGCTTTGTTGAAAGAAACAAAGTACAATGATATGCTTCAGCAGAAATCTTTCGGCAACGAGTGGCTGAACGGCAAACGTTCTTCCAAACTGATGAAACTGCTCAATCTTTATCAACTGAAGATAGAGAACAGGCTCAAACCTGACATCTGGTTTCGGTTGAAGTGGACGTTTTCATTGGGCACGAGGATGTTCTCGTTTCTCGGAGACAAGCCTTCGGATGTAATTGCAGGCTTGGAGTCAGCCTATTATTTTTCCCGTAGAACTGAAATAGAACAAGAGCTGGATGACATCGCCACAACGCTACAAAGCATCGACATCAAGCGGTGTACGGCGGAATTGCGTTCCGCATCTCTCTTGGTGTTGAAAAGCAAGATGGCCAAACGCTATCAAGCCTCCAAAAGGACGCGATTCACCATCAAAGACATTAAACCGAAAACCGAGGAGCTTTTGAAAGAATATCCGGTCGTGCTCAGCACTACTTATTCCGCCAAAAGTTGCATCAGCAAGGATATGGTCTTTGACTATGTGATTATGGATGAGGCATCACAGGTGGACATAAAGACTGGTGCGTTGGCGTTGTCTTGTGCTATGAATGCCGTAATCGTGGGTGATGACAAACAGCTTCCAAACGTGGTTAGCAGGGAAGAAACTCAGGCATTGAATGCCATCCAATCCACATACAGCGTAGATGACAGATACAATGCCGCCACACACAGTTTCCTGCAATCTTGCGTAGAGGTGTTCAAAGAGGCACCGGTCACGCTCCTCCGTGAGCATTATCGTTGTCATCCGAAAATAATCGAGTTCTGCAATCAAAAGTTCTATGACGGCGAGCTGATGTCTATGACGATTGACAAAGGTGAAGACAAGGTATTGCAGGTGGTGCGGACAGTCAAAGGAAATCATGCTCGTGGGCATTTCAACCAGCGTGAGATTGACGTGATAACCCAAGAAGTGATGCCTGAATATGCGGATATGGGTACTGTGGGTATCATTACTCCCTATCGCACACAAGCGGAGGAAATCAACAAAGCCATTGGGTCAGACATTGCCAGCACGGTGCATAAGTATCAGGGACGTGAGTGTGACACAATCATCATGAGCATGGTAGATAACGCTCCGACAGAGTTCTCCGATGACCCCAACCTGCTCAATGTAGCCATCTCACGAGCCAAAACGCATTTGTGCATAGTAACTAATGGCAATGACATGCCGAAAGACACAAACTTAGCCCAACTCATCGCCTACATCCAGTACAACAATTTTGAAGTGAAGGAAAGCAAGCTCCATTCCGTTTTTGATTTGTTGTACAAGCAATATACGGCAGAGCGTTTGGCATACGAGCAGGCTCATCCAGTTGCATCTGGGTATCTGTCTGAAAATCTTGTACATGATATGCTTCTCAAAGGTATTGCCCACTTGGGATTGGCAAACACTGAAGTCTTGTGCCACTATCCTCTATCAAGATTGATTGCAGACTGGAATGTGTTGGACGAACAGGAAAAAGTATTTGCCGGAAGCCCTTTCTCGCACGTAGATTTCTTGATTTACAACTCTCTTACCAAGCGTCCGCTTCAAACAATAGAAGTTGACGGCTGGCATTTCCATAAAGAGAGTGAAACCCAACAATTGCGTGATGCCCTCAAAGACCGCATACTCACGAAGTTTGGATTGCGTCCGCATCGCATTTCCACAACGGCAACAATAAATATAGAGGCTATGATGGATGTGCTAAAATAGCAGGAAAGAATGAAAGAAGAAACTGGTACTTTGCACCAATACATAGCCATCGACCTGAAGTCATTCTACGCCTCGGTAGAATGTGTGGAACGGGGACTTGACCCGCTCAACACGTGCCTGGTCGTAGCCGACCCGTCGCGGACGGAAAAGACCATCTGTCTGGCCGTATCGCCTGCGCTGAAAAGCTATGGAATCGGCGGCAGGCCACGGCTGTTCGAGGTGGTGCAGAGGGTGCGTGAGGTGAACCGGCAGCGGGGACGCTCCGGGAAATCGCACTCGAAAAAGGAACTGGACGCACACAGGGAGCTGGCCGTGGACTATCTGGTGGCACAGCCACGCATGGCGCATTACATCCAATACAGCACACGCATTTATGAAATATATCTCCGCCACATCGCCCCGGAGGACATCCATGTCTATTCCATCGACGAGGTTTTTATGGACGTGACATCCTACCTGAAGAATTACCGGATGACGGCTCACGAGCTGGCCATGAAAATCATCCGGGAGGTGCTGGCCGAGACAGGCATCACCGCCACCGCTGGCATTGGCACGAACCTTTATCTCTGCAAGGTAGCGATGGACATTGTGGCCAAGAAAATGCCTGCCGATAAGGACGGCGTGCGCATCGCGGAACTGGACGAGATGACTTACCGCCGTCTGTTGTGGGAACATACACCGCTTACGGACTTCTGGCGCGTGGGCCGTGGAATTGCCGCACGGCTGGCGGCCTACGGCATCCTGACAATGGGCGACATCGCCCGCTGTTCCATTGAGCGTGAGGACTTGCTGTATAAGCTGTTCGGGGTCAATGCGGAACTGCTGATAGACCATGCCTGGGGATGGGAACCTGTGACTATGGACTTGATAAAGGCATACCGTCCGGAAACAAACTCAGTCAGCAGCGGACAGGTGCTCCAGTCGCCCTATACGGCAGTCAAGGCACGGAATGTGGTACTGGAAATGGCGGACAGTCTCTCTCTGGACCTGGTTGACAAGAGACTGGTGACCGACCAGCTTGTGCTGACTATCGGTTACGACACTGAATCGCTGACGGACAGGAATATCAGGGAAAAGTATCAGGGCAAAGTGGCGACCGACCGCTATGGCAGACAAGTCCCGGTTCATGCACACGGAACAGTAAACATGGAGCGTCCGACCTCTTCCGAAACAATCCTCATGGAGAAGTCCGGCGGACTGTTCGACCGCATCGTAAACCCCGACCTGCTGGTACGCCGCATCACCCTGTCGGCAAACCATCTTATGCACGAGGCGGATATACAGCCAGACAATAAAGCGGTGCAGCTCGACCTTTTCACCGACTACGAAAAGCAGGAAAAGGAACAGAAAGCTGAAGAAGAGATGCTGGCTAGGGAACGCCGCCGCCAGGAAGCCGTGCTGCAGATAAAGAAGAAGTTCGGCAAGAACGCCATCCTCAAAGGGTTGAACTATGCGGACGGAGCCACCCAGCGGGAACGCAACCAGCAGATAGGAGGACACCATGAGTAGATATGACGACATCATCCACCTGCCGCACCATGTCTCCAAGACCCGGAAGCCGATGCCGATGATAAACCGTGCCGCCCAGTTTGCGCCCTTCGCCGCTCTGACCGGCCATGACGAGGCGATAGCTGAGACCGCACGGCAGACCACACCGAGGCAGATACTGTCATCGGACGAACAGGAGATACTGTCCAGGCGTCTGACCTATGCCATTGGCCATATCGGTGAGCGTTCCAATCTTACATTCATCTATTTTATTCCTGACACGTTAAAAGACGGCGGCAGAAATATCACAATTACCGGAGTAATACGGAGGTACGATGAGTTGGAAAGAACTGTCATTTTAGAGACAAATGAAATCCTATTGATTGACAATATCTTATCAATCTCAGGAGGGATGATAGAAAAGCTACAACAAGAATAACGTGTTCTCTACAAATTATACTTACCATTGAAAATCAAAGATATATGAGTAAAACAACATTCAATTATAAATGTACCATTAAATTAAATTCATTATGAGAAAGGTTTTCGTGTTATTGGCAGTGTTACTTTTGACAGCACAGCTTGCATGTGCTAAAAAACTGTATGTAGAGATGGAATACAAGAAAAATTCCATAAAACTTGATGATGGCACAGACAGAAAGCCGCAAACTGTCAAGGGAACTGATGGCAAAGATTTGAAATTCAACTCCCTGATAGGGGCATTGAATTATATGTCTCTTCAAGGATGGGAATTAGTCGATACGAAATCTGTTACCACTGGGGGCGGATTTGTAGGCGCATATGGAGGAGCAAGCTCAACCAGCACAACAGTATATTACATTTTTTGCAAGGAAGTTCCTGACGAAGAATTAAAAGAAACCGTGGCGAACTCTTACAGGAAAGATTAAACCTATTCCTGCCATTGCAAGTTGAACCTATAATATAAATAGCTTATGATAATCCGCAAACGACCTATCATATCTTGGCTGCTCAATATTGACAACGTGGAAGATGAAGGAAAATTCGGCGTGCCCATGCTGAGCAACAAGCAACATTTTGGATATTTGGCCAATGGCCTGAAATTCCTGTCTGATGTCCGCCAGACACAACCGGATTGGGGCTTACCCGAACTTCTCATGCCCTCTTTTGAGGTAGTCATGAAGAAAAGCGCAAAATCATTTTACGGCATTGACCATCAGCTTTTCCAAGAGTTCTACAAGGATAATGTCTGTGGCATACTCCTTTCCAGAGACTGCGGGACGATTGTTTATGGATTTGGAGAAGACACATTGCATGTGTGGCTGTTCAGGGAGGATGGCGGCATTAGCAACCTGTATATGTATTTTTACATAGAATCAACCAAGGACAATGTACGGCATATATACACGTGGCCGACATTGACGGCAGATGACCAGCTTTTTGCCGGGAATAAGGAGGAACGGGAACAAATTTATGAGAGGTTGGCTAACAAATTGATGGTATATCTTGCCGTTAAAAAATATGTAAAGGTAGAAACAATCATCGTACCCGTTGGAACAACCGCTAAATTGGATGATAAGATTTTGGGGTACAAAAGCAAAGAAAAGGTCAGGAATGAGAGCGGTCAGGAAGTAATTGTAATGGATTCGAGGTGGTTCCGCAAGATTGTGAATGACAATGAAATATTCGTCAGAGGATTTTTCCGCTTCCAAAATAAAAAGGATGAAAAAGGGGAATGGTACAAGGAATTGATTTTTGTGGACTCTTTTGTGCGGCACGGTTATCATCGCAATGCCCTGATAGAGGAGGAAAACAATAGTAAGGAGTAGAACGGCACAATTCTTACCTCAAAGGAATACATTACCCCGACCCACACCTCACGGCGCAGGTCGGGGTCTGAACATTTCAAGGAATTATGCCGGTGTCCTCGCCTCCAGGAAGCGGTAGGCGTTGGCGTTTACAAGTCCTACAATTCGGTCGTGGTATTCCGTGTTGGAGTTGCACAGCCCCCGGCTCTGTATGACCTTGCCCTGGCTCAACGAGAATTCCACGGTCTCGATGCGGTTGCCCTGGCGGTCGTGTGCCGACAGGATAACGCTGTCCACCTTGGCGTAATACTCGCATTGGAACACGCAATGGTGAAGGCTGCTTCCCTCTGCTTGGAAAGCCTCTATGGAATCAAGCACAGATATTTCAATGTCGTCGTCGCTGATGACAATCCCGAAGTAGCGGGACTTTTCCCTATAGAAGTCCGTCTCTTTCGCCTTGGCTCTCAACATCTGCTCCTGACTCCTGCGCTTCTCCGCCGCCTTGTTCCTTTTGTCCAGCCAATGGTCATGGGCGGCTTTGAGGTCTATAGGGCAGACATACTTAGCATTATGGATGTCCTTTTCGCATTGCTCCAACAAGCGGACGGTATCGCACCACAGGCCGTAGTCGGACGGGCGGTAATGATGTCGTGCGGCCACCTTGTACGACTGCCAGCACGTGTCCAAATCCAGCGGACGGCTCACAAAGTAAGCCACGGCCTGCAAGTCCTTGGACTTCATCATCGTCTCTATCCGGCTGTCCGTCAGCAACGCCTTCATCAGCCTTGCCGGATGGCAATCATCGGGAAGCCTGCCTCTCATGCCGTTGCGCCTCAGTTCGGGAAGCACCTTGTAACGGGGGTAAACGTATGTGTCGGAAATCACCCAATGCACCTCGGACAAAAGTTTCAAGTCAATATCTGTACACCAATTAAAGCTGTCCACATACCAGCCCAAAGTCCTCGCCCTTGATGTCACCGCAATTCTGCCCTCGGCATTGAGCCACAGGCGGCACACCTCCATGCAGGACGTTTTCAACATCATTCCTTTCCGGCATACGGCTCTCAGCAGGAACACACGCTGAACTTGCAAGCCGTCCACCACTTCAAGGGAAGAGAAATAGGCGGACTGCACTTCCTTGCGCTTCAACGTGTCCCTTACCTGCAAGCGGTGTCCGCAATGAGGGCAACATACCGTCTTGCCTTTCCCTTTATGGTCAAACTTCGCTCCGCAGTCACCGCACGTGCAGTTATGGCCGGACGTGCGGAAGGCGATATGTACAATGACATTCCTTACAGCCCATTCAACGGCTTTGGGGCTGAGGGCGGTCAGCTTCCCGTTGGAAGCCGCCACCGCCTTTTCAAATCTGTTCCTCGGTTTCATAGCTCAAAAGTTGTCAAAGAGTGATAATGTCGGTTGGCTCTCCGGTTGCGGCTTGTGGGCTTTCGGCCTCGCATTGCGTGCCTGTATCTTGCGCAGCTCCTCGTCCTGATAGCGTTTGAGCGCGAGTGCCCTCTGTTCCGACTTTTCCTCCTCCGTCAGTTCAATATGATGGTTAACCACCACACTACACTGCAACGGCTTGCCTATTTCAAGGTCAGGCTCGTCTATGGCGTGTACCGCCATTGAATATATCTCGCTGTCCGAGAAACCACAACAGCCGGAGTTTTTCACTTCGTGTAGGATAAAAGTCACCACATCGTCAATGGTGCGTGCCGTGGTTTCATACTTGGCACGGAAAAGCTCATCTTCCTTTGCCCTCTGGTCAAGATAACTCTTGATAATCTCCTTGAAATGTTCTGTTCCTTTCATATGTCCTTGTTTTTACGTTGATAAAATCCATACGGTTAAATCGGCAGTCCTGCCAGCAGTTCCAAAAATGGTATGGTGTTGATGTCCCTGTCGAAGCGCACCTGCCAGTCCGGCCTTGCCAGTAAGGACGGCATGAACTTCTTTACGACAAACCGCTCATTGTCGTTTGAATAACAATCTATTATAGCGAAGTTTGCTCCGTCCTTGCGGATGTGGGCGAAAAACGGCGGCATACCGCAGAAGCACTTGCGGACGCTTTCCCTGTCCCACAACAAGGTAAGCTCATAAATACAGCCCTTGTAGCTGACACTTTCCTCTCTGTCAATGAGTTTTATTGCCATAACGTCTGAATTTTGAAGTTCTAATCTTTTTCCCTTTTGTTTGAAGCCTTGCGGCTTCCGCTCCGGGATTTTACGGTACGGCATGACGGAAGGCGCAAGGGGCAAAAGGCGGACGTGACCAGTGGAAAGAGGCCGGAATACCCGATTTGGCACAAATCGCGGAAGGCTGCCGGACGCTTTCCACGCAGGCAAGAGGAGCGTCGTTCGCCGCCGCCACGGCCTTCCGTTGCTTTGTAGCGGAAAATCTGCCGGAGCGGAACGCCCATAGGTTCAAGAACAGGAAATCCCGATGCCATAACCGATGACACCGAGATTTCAATATATCCAGGAATAAAATTCTTAGCCTTCTACGGCAAGGGTATCTCAAACGACTTCACCACGCATTGCGCCTCCTTGTCCAGAATGAACCAGTATTCAGAATGATAGCCCTGTCCGTCCGCGTCCACGCCCTCGAAGTCAACCTTGACCTTCCAGCCGCTGAACGGTTGCGGACTCCCGTCAAGCGGGTCGCCGAAGTCCATCAGCCGCCTCAGGCCCGACATGGCTGACATCTGCCGCTCCATCAGGGCGGCCGTCTCCTTGTCGTCCGGGTCGAAGTCCTCCAGCCCGTCCGTCGCTTCCATCACCTTCCTGTTGATTTCCACCATGGCCATGGAAAGGGCCATCTTCTCCTCCTGCGTGATGTAGGTATGCCCGAACACGGAATCCGGCTTGCTGACAGCCAATATCCGTATGGATTCGGGATTGTCCACCGATGCCCTCAATGCCTTTTCGGCCATGTCCGCCGCACGGTCATTCAGATTGTCCGAACAGCAGACAAGACAAAATACGCCGCTCCAGAACAGCACGATGGAGGCGAGTATTATCCCAATCTTCATCCCCGGTCTCATATCTTCACAATTTGAAGTTTGTCCGGCGACACGCCGAGCCGTTTGCGGTAGATGCTGCCGTCCTCACGGTACATCTCCAGTTCCGAAGAAGTGATGCCCTTCTCGCAGATTTCCTTGGCTTCCTCCAGGGTGAGCTGGTGCCCACCGATGTTGCGCCAGATGGCGAAGGAGCAGGGCGCATTCTGATTGGCATAGTTGGAGCAGTTGAACGCCCGGCTTCCCACACGGATTTCTCCTCCGCAGTGCGGACACCTGCCGATGACCGGCTGCATCAGGATGTTGCCGTCATCGGCAAGCTCCAGCACGGTCGGGAACGTCTTGCCCTCCTTGCTGGCGAAGCCGTCCAGCAGGATGCGGCGTTTCTCCAACAGTACCGCCACCTCCGCGTCCGCCATCTTGCGGTTGCCGATGATGGCGTTGATGTTCAGTACGCAAGAGGGGCTGTCGCCGATGTTATGCTCACAGCGGTACCCTTTGCAGGTCTTGACCACGTTGCCGCCGCACAAGGGGCAGCGGCCGATGATTTTCTTTTCTGTTTCCATTGCTGTATGAATTGATTGTATTACCGATTGAATCATTTATGTTTTTCTAATTGATGCCACGCTTCCAGTCGGCCACGATGCCGCCGATGATGTTCTTTCCGGACATCACGTTTGCCCATCCTTCCGGGTCGAGCGAGAACCAGAGGTCGTTCCACGAGAGCGTGCGCACCTGCCATGCCAGGATGAACAGGTCGGTGTTGATGGCTTCGAGCCTTGTCACCACCTCGTTGGCAATGTAGTAGCGTTCCGAAGAGTCCAGCAGGTTGACCTTGTGCTTCTCGTTTTTTCCGTCAGCTCCTGTCACGTCGTAGCTGCCCGAAGTCACGAGCTGCTTCATGAACGGATAGAGTGCTGCCATCTGCGTGGCCGCGTCCGTCAGCTCGTCCGACACGATGGCCGCTATCGCCGTGCCCTTGAGGTTGCTTCCCACCGATTTGAGCAGCAGGCTGCAGTTCTGCGGTATCTCGGTCGTCACCAGTTCCCCTGCTCGTTTGATTTGGTAGAGATTCTGCACCGCCCCCTGTGCGTTGGAGAGGTATTCCAGCATCTTATTCTCTACGCTGTGTACCCGGTCGAGGGCGACCGTCACGGCGGCTTCGGCGGCGATTATCTTCTCCTGCGTCTTCCTGCGCTTGTCGTGCAGGCTTTTCAGTTCCAGCGTCTGTGCCGTCACCGCGCCGGTCAGTGCCGGATCTATCTGTTGGGCAAACGCCGGAACGGTATGGCCTCCGGCCAGACACAGGGCCAACGCCCCGGCGGCCATTTTCAGTCTGTTTGCTTTCATCTGTATTTAATTTTACTTTACATTTTGAGACTACCTTTTCTCCGCTCCGCCAGATTCCGGTCGCGTTCCTCCTTGCGTGGAGCGAGAACCGGAGCCAGCGGCTTGTTTAAGAGGCAGTCGTTCCAGTCCTTGAACGCCTTGGGCGGCAGCCATTGTCCGGTGCGATAATGGACGGGCAGATGTGCGGCAAGCTGTGAGGGCAACGCCTTTCCCGGATTGACGGTAAAACTCTTGCCTCCGGTTTCTACTTGCAGGTTGCCCTCCGTTTTGCTGATTTTCATCGGGATGCCCTCCAGCAAGCCAATCATGCGAAGACCATAGATGCGTCCGGCAATGTCGTTGTCAAAACAGTCGAAAGCCTTGGCGTTAGGAAAACGATTCATCACACCGGTTATCTGGTTGTCGGAGAATGTCCCTCCGAGGGAGACCAATGCCACATCCGGGTGCAACTGCCTTCTGTTCATCTGATGGAAAGCCATCGCATCGAAGGCGGACTCACAAAAGAATACGCACCTGACCGCTTCCGGATTACCGCCGGAAAAGTCGGCCACCCATGCCGCCGAAGAGGAATCCGTGCCTGCAGCCTTTGACTTGTAGCCGCCGTAACCGCGTACTTCATATCCTTTCACCTGATTATCCGTGTCGGTATAGGGAAAGCCGATGTTGTAGCCGTCAAAATTCCCGTTCCGTCTGTCCCGTATGAGAAAAACGAATGGGACAAATTGTCTGACCGTTTCATCGGATAGTCCGCGTTGGCGGAAGAGTTGAGGAATGCGCTCCACGTCTATTTGCCTCACTTCATATCGTGAAGTATCAAAAGCTGATGCAGCCTTAGCTGATTTCAGGTATTCCCAATCCTCATGGTATTCCGGTTCGGGCATGTTGGCGAAGCGTGCCATGACCTTGGCCACCTTCTGCCACTCGTCCTTGCCAGTGACGAGGAAGGCACTCAGGTTCTCACGGATAAGTGTCAGGACATCCCCTTTGGAGCCGTCCCGGCGGAAGAACGTCTGGGCATCCCTGTCGTTGGGATGGCTGACGATGATGGTGTCACGTTTTTCCCGTCCGTCACCCAATACCAGCTCGATGTAACGTCCCACACCGGCCTTGCGGTCAAGGCGGTAGCCGAGGGCATAAGCCACATCGGTCACGCCGACACGCGCTTTGAGTTCCTTGAAATTTACCTTGTAGTCCGGCATACCGTATTATTTTTAGGATTAAATACCCATCTTGGCACTTACGGCCTGCGACCTGCCCATCATGGCAATCTCCGGCCCGAATGTCTTGCGTGCCGTCATGTTCAGGAAGGCCGCCTTGTCCTTGTAGTCCGTAAGTTGGAAGTAAGTCCTTGCCGTGCCTTTCGACACCTTCTTCAGGCCCAGCTCCACACCGTCATACGAGGCACGGATGGCATAGCCACCGCTGCGTGTCTTGACGATGGCCGCGTTCCTGAACGGCACTTCCTCGCCTGGGTCAAGCGGAGCGAACGGGTCGTTCTTGGCCAGGTAGGGCTGCTCGTTCAGGGCCAGCCGCTGCCTGTCCACATGGTCAAGTATCATGTCAGAAGCCCTGTTCACGTCCGCCATGACCGAGACGATGAATTTCGGTTCCTGCTTCAACACGCCGATCCACGAGTCCAAGTAGGCGGCCGAGTTGTCTGTTACCTTCTGGTCAAAGCCCATCGAATGGCTTATCATCGCCGCCGTCAGTTCGGCGACAAGCTCCTCCTTGGCGTACTTCGGGTCGCCGAACCTGCCCATGCCGTCGCGGTTGAGCCGCTGCGGTGTCATGGTGGAGTGGGCCATCTCATGCAGCATGGTGGAATAGAACTCCATGCCGCCACGGTAGATTTCATCGGGCGTACTCCCAATGTTGAACTGCGCCTTCATGGGCAGCACCACGATGTCCTGTCCCGGCGAGTAATACGCCCCGTCCACACGCTTGTCCGCCTGTATCGGGCAGACCCAGCCTTGTGTTTCTATCATCCTGTCGAGTGCGGCGTGGGCGTACATGCCTTCCGTGTCGCGGAGTTCGGGCAGCCTGAACCTATCCATGAGCTTTTGCATCCGTTCGGGCTGCACTTCGGCCAGGTTGGTCTGTGCCACGTTATACACGGGGAACGCCTTGACGAACGGGATGACCTCCATATCCTTTCTTTCCTCCTTCGTCATGGCGCGGTACTCGTCGCTGCTTATCCTTTTCCCGTCCTTGTCCTTGACCATCATGTCCCAATACACCACGGGAAACGCCTTTTCACCTTTCAGGACGTGCGCTTTCAGGTTGTGTGCCTGCTTGAAGGTCAGGTAAACGGGCAGGTCGTAGCCATTGGCCGCCGTGTGGAGTTGCAGGAAGAAGGAGTTGGAGCCGGAATAGTTACGTCCTCCCACGTTCTGTGGCAGTCCGGCGTACCCCGACGCACCGCCAATCCAGCCTTTCTTCCAGTCGGACGCCTTCATCTGCTCCATGCGCCTAATCATCATTTCGGCGAAGCGGTCTATGGCCGCCTGTCCGGAACTGGCGGATGACGGATTAGTTCCAGATGCCATAGTCCTCGTCGTCGATTAGCTGGCGTTCCATCTGCATGATGTCCGTCTGTTCCACATAAAACTCGGCGGACTCGTCCGAAGGGTCTGTGCCGTGCGCACGGCACCACTCCAGATAGTCCTGTCCGTTCTCGCCCTCCAGCACGAAGCGGAGATAACCTATTTTGCCTTCCTGAAGGAGTTCAACCAGCTCCTCGTGATTCATTGGTGTTGACATATTCCTGTTCTTTTGATGTTTATACTGTTTGGTTCTGATTCTAAATAGTCTGCATTACATTTTCATGGAGTTTGATTTTTCCAGCTTGGCGGTCTGTGCCGAAAGCAACCCGTTGATTTCCGGGGTAAGGTACTTGGCGGCAATCTGCTCGCGCGTGGCGGTACGGGTCTTGAAAAGCGAATAGCCGTCGTCAAAAGAGATTTCATGTTTGGCGGTCTTGCCCTTGTCGCCCATGTCCACGTACACCTTCCACTTGTTGTCGGTATGGTCTTTCGCCACACGGATCCCCTTAGGGTCAACGCCTTCGGGAAGCCGGTACTTCTCGTAGGCGGATTTCAGGTGCAGCCGTTCGCCGAAGTTTTTCTCGATAAGCTGGTTGGGTGTCATCACCCTGTCGAAGTAAGCGTTCAGGTCCTGGCGCGAGGCCACGGCGGACATCCTTGCGTCACCCACTTGGGCATAGAACTTGTACCTGCCGAAGTCGGGACGCTGCTCGTCCTTCTCCTTGTAGACATTGAACTTTTCGATGGCGACCGCACCTTCCGCGCCCTCCATCTGCCGGGGGAATCTGTAGGTGTCCTCCGGCACTTTCGGCATCAGCTTTGTCGGGTAGTAGCGTTCCATCAGCTGCGGCACGGTCAGCTCCTTCTTCTGGTAGGCGGCGAGGTCGGCGGCATCCATCTTCTGCGGCTTGAGCTGCTGGCCGTCAATCTTGGCGGTGAAGTACCAATCCTCCAGGTTGTCCTTGCCCTGGTAGGCATGGCCGTGGGTCACCTTGCCGCCGTCGGCCGTCACCATCTGCGGCTCGCGCGGCTTACGTTCCTTTTTCGCCCCGGCCTGCTGTTCCACATTGGCATCCGCCTTTGCTTCGGGTTTCTGTTCCGCAGCGGCCTTCTGTTCCGTATTTTTCTGACGGGCAGGTTTCTCCTTCACCTCATTGGGGGCAGTTTGGACAGGCTTATCCTGCACGGCCTGTTCTTTCTTCTTCTTTGCCATATCGGTATTGTTGGGTATGATTTCTTCTTTTACCTTGGTTTTCTCCCCGGTCTTTTGCTTGGTTTGCTCTTCCTTTTTCAGTTTGGGTGTTTCGAGTTGGTCACAGATGGCCACCCTCTGCCCAGAGCGTATCAGTTTGGGAAGATATACATCCAAGGCGTGATAGGGAAACAGGGTGTATTTGACGGGGTCTTTCTCACCGGGAAGAACTCTGCTGGTCAGCGTGATGGCCAGTACGGCGGCGGCCTTGACCGCATCCTCCTTGTACATCTCGTAAAAATCCCCCTTGCAGAAGAGGAGCATCGCGTCGGGATGTTTCTGTTTCAGCGAGTTAAACTGTCCCAATACGTCTGGGACATTTTCCAGTTCTGCTTTTTTCGCCATAAGCGGATGGATTTAGCGTTTAAGACTTTGAGTGATATTTTCTTTTGGGGAATGCAGCTTCATGGCGCGTTCCTGTGACTGCCTGTCCACGACCTTCCGGTATTCCCAGCGGTTGTTGTCGGTCTGCACCAGTCCGAGGTATTCGGGATGCAGCTCGTCGTAACGAATCTTCTGCTGCCGTTCCCATTCCTTCAGGTCGCCCTTGATGACTTTGAAGCCCTGCGGCTCCCTCAGGTCAACGCCGACCGACACCTTCTCGCCGCCGACATTGAGTTCCACGGGCTTGCCGTCGCGTACCTGTTGCTTCTGCTGCGTGCCCAGCTCGATGTCGTTCACCTTCTCCATGTCCTTCAGCTTTTGTTCCAGCCGTATTTCAGTTACGCGGCGGTGAATGACGGACTTCGTTTCCGGGTCAAGCTGGAGGTACTGCCGAGTCTTTTCGCCGTTCACATCCACGGCCTTTTGGATGACTTCCCCCTTTCTGAGGCGTTCCGCTTCCTGTTCCGTCAGGGCGATAGCCTTGTTGCGTTCCGTTTCGAGAGCCGCCCTGACGGGATAGGCCATCAAAGCCGGGTTGCCTTGCCTGTCGGCCACCATCTGGAGTTTGAGCGGCAGCGTGACAGCATTGCCATTCTGCGCACGGATGGATACTTGCACAAGGGGCGTGATTTCGCCGGAGAGCAGCTTTTCCTTCACTTCCTGCGGCAGGAGGTCTGCCTTTTCCCTGTCAATGCCCAACATTGCCAGCTTTCCGTAGGGCAGCGTTTCGGATAGATTTCTGTTGTCCATTTCTTCAAACTTGTTTTTACGGGTTAATTTTGCGGCCGGAACCGCTTGAACACCCTGCAAAAGTATTTTCACCCAAACGAGAAAAAGAAATGCACAACACTATTCTGTCGTCACTGATGCTGTTGCTTCTGCCCATCACGGCTTCCGCACAGTTTTACACCATTACCAAAGACTCAGACTTAATGCCCGATTCCGGAAAGGAAACAATGCAAACAGCTGCAAAAGAAGGTGATACAATCAGAAACGATGTGCAAAGTGTCAGAAACGACACCTTGCACATAAATATCCAGATAAAGGAAAAGAATAAGGGAAAAGGCCAAAAAGGTAACAAAAGGACATCCCCGGAATCAAAGCTTCCCGAACTGACCATTCCCAACCTCTATGCGGAAATCATACGAAACGGCATACGACATCCGAAAATCGTATTGGCACAGGCCATCCTTGAAACCGGATGGTTCACATCCCCGGTATGCAGGAACAAGCACAACCTGTTCGGCCTGACCAACCCACGGACAGGGAAATACTTTGAGTTTGACCATTGGACGGAAAGTGTCCGGGCATATTATACCAAGGTTCAGTACAGATATAAGGGAGGAAATTATCTGTTATGGCTCAGAGATATAGGATATGCAGAAAACCCCAATTACATTCGGGAAGTAATCGGAGTTTTAAGAATGATTTAAGATACAATATCTAATATATCATTTTGTTATGTATCTTATCGAACTTCCGCTACCAAATGGATATTCTGATACATCAGTGTTTAAGTAGAGTGAGTCAGGAACAGGAATCCCTTCAAATCCATAACGCGTTTTTTTGAATTGTGTTCCATCATCTGCACACTTGTAAGGCAACCATTTTGTTGGTTTATATACTGTTCTTACAATACCCTTATACACACCTAGTACATAGGTGATTTTTGTAATCATAGATTTGCTTATCGGCCAATATTTACGGGTTGATTCATAATCGTTAGCTCGCTTATAAATGCCCGTTGATTTAGATTGGTCATAACTTTTATTAAGACTCACAAGAAGTAGCAATTCACCTTCTTGGAGGGCTATCTTTGGGCAATCATATAATAAGCACAATTCTTCTGTGGTTTTTATACCCTCGTCCCATTGATGGTGACCACTCGTAATGTTTGTGAGCAGGTTCTCCTTGTTGAATTTAGTGTATGACAGCATATCTATAAGTACAGACTCCACCAAAAAAGCGGTTTCATCTGACAATTTATGCCTGATAATATAATGCTTAACTTTTAAGCCGTCCTGATGAATGGAACGAATTGTTTCAAGTTTAAGATTGTGACCGTCAATATTCTCTTGAAGAGCATTTTCTGCATGTTGGAATACTCTGTTCCCCTTGCCCTTTCCGATGTAGAAGATATGGTCATTTCTTGGGTCTACCAATGCATAAACATAAGATTGCAATTCTTCTATTACTTTTTGTGTGAACATCCCTTTATAATTGATTTTAATTCATTGATTGATATATTAGCCCTGTGCAGCATAGAATGGCAATTGGAACAGGCCATTAAGAAGTCGGAAGGCTCAATTTTGTGTTCACCATCTGTTGTTGCTAATCCAATTTTATGATGAGCTTCTATGAAATCTTTACCAATTTCACCATAAACAGACTTAAAATTGAATCCGCATATTTCACAATACAACTCGTTATTATGATTCCTTTTGAATATAGATTTGGCTTCAGCAACGACTTTGCTGTTACGTTCTATTTTCATATGGGTCACTAATTTCCTACCTCCCTCAAAAAAGTGGCTATTACCAGATTCCCATGGAATTTCGTCCTCCAAACACCAATAACTTCTATTATTCTTAGATGGCTGTTTGCCTAACCAAAAACAATAAGTCTTATAGGCATCTTCCAGTTCTTGTGAATATATATTGGAATGTCCTAGAATACGGGTAATTTGCTGTGTCGTTATAGTTCCGTGTTTGTCAAGATTTTGTTTGTGCCGTTCTAATGTATTGTTGGCGTAGCCAATGAATCTACTTGGTGCAAAATGGAAATCACCATCAATTTTATAGGCGATGAACACCCGTCCATGACTTATATGTTTAGCCATTATGTCAAAATCATTGTCTGAATCACCCATCAAATACTTTTCAATGGTCTTGATATTTGCAATAATCTGATTCTTATCCGATACCAATGATATTTTCATATATTCAATAAATTGGTTGTTAGCATTAAACAGCTTCGTCATAAAGACTTAGCAAAGATTTATTGCAAAGGTAGCTAATTTTTTAGAATCATTTTGTCATAGCCTTAAAACATTGACTGACAAGCAAAAAAAGAGCAGTAAATGTGCAGGATAAAAAACATAAAATCCATATTTTGCCACATTCCCGTGTATGAAGCCCCTTGTTCCGTCATATAGGAAGATGACCGCACACGCAAGCAGCGCACCGGTTATGCCGTAGCGCATCATCAGCGGAAAGGCAAACGGCAGTTGCATCATCCTGTGCAAAGTGACGAATTTACCCTTGCCAAATCCTAACAGATAGAACACCACAATTAGCAGTACACCCCTCCATTCGTAGTCCGTTTCCAACCATGCCGCCAACCATGCTGTCAGCAGTATGGAAAGACAGCATAGAATGCGATGTTCCCGAAGCCTCTCGAAAACGGCCAATGCCGACACTCCCAGGGCCAGCGTGAACATCACGTTGTGCGTGCCGTCCGCACCGTTCAACAGATACCACGGCACCTCGCTGACGGCTGCGAACAACAGGAGGGAAAGGAAGTAACGCATCCTGTTCCGCGTATGGGCGAAGCCTTCCGCAACCAGGAAAGCGAACACGGGAAAGGCGATACGGCCGAAGCACCGCATCACATCATAAGCCATTGTATTGCCATCCATAAGATAGTATGCGCAATGGTCAATAACCATGGAAACCACGGCGATGATTTTCAATGCGCTTCCGCTCAACAAAGGAAACGATCCAGGCAGATAGGAAGTCGAGCCAATATTCATATACTATTATCCGTCAATATATTACCATAAACAGTTAGACAATTACCTAGCTCATTCCAAGCAGTTCCTTAACCATATCCTCCACCTCCTGGTTGACTCTCTTGAAGTTGCGATTGAGCAGGATTTCCTTCTCTCGGTCATTCTTGAACTCGTAGATTTTCGGCAGCGGCACATAGTGTTCCTCCTCGTCCTTAATCTTCTTCATGTCGAAGTGCGTCTTGCAGAAATACTTGGTGGTCTTGAACTCCTCCGACTGTTCGATGTCGAACCTGTCCAGCATTCTCTCGTCCGTAGCGGTGAAGTCGCGCGCCGCCTGTCCGGCCAGCCAGCCGGTGGCCATGTCCGCAATCTTCGCCGCCGGAACGAGGTAGTCCATCTTCTCGGATATGGTGGTGGACACCTTCTGGTCGTTGATGGATATGGAGCGTGAGGTCTGCTTGGCCTTGCCGAACACGTCGTTCTGCGCCCATTCCAGCGTCTCCTTGTTACGGGCAGCCCCCATGAAGATGTTGCCGCAGGTGGTGATGATTTTCTGCATCCCCACCTTTCCGTAGTCGGCCTCCAACTGCGGAAGCTCCTGGAAGCCTAGCGTCACGGCCACCTTGTTGGAGCGCGCCGTACCGATAAGTCGGTCTATCTTGTGGAAGTACAGCGTGGGCAGCTCGTCCACGATGATGCTCACCGGGATGTTCCCCTTGGAGTTCACACGGGTTATCAGGCGGTTCAGCACAAGGGCGTTGAGCGAGCCGATGACTTGTTCCTTCTCTGGGTCGTTGGCTATCACAAGATAGCTCGGATGCTCCCTGTCGGAAATCTTCAGGTCGAAGTCGTCCCCGGTGAACACCCAGTAGGCCTCCGGCGACACGAGCCTTGCGGCGTTGACGCGGAGCGTGCCCACCATTCCTTCCAACTGGTCGTTGGCCTTGTTCTCGTAGGCACTCTTGAACGGCGCCATGAGAGAAGCAATCTTGTCGTCCTGCATGAGGATGTTGAACACCTGGTCGTATGGCCTACCCAGAAAAGAGAGCACGTGCGGCATATCCGAATATTCCCCCGTAATGGTGTCCGGTTCCACCTCGTTGCCGTCCTTGTCCTCATACCAGCAGCGGTCGATACGTATCAGTTTCCCTGTGCGGTCTTTATAGCTGTAACCGTTCAAGTCTACGAACATCCTATCTTCGTCAGTGGAGACGTCATTACCTTTTTCGTCCACAAAATCCAGCACTACGTTGCCGTCCTTGTCAATGGCATTGAAGTCGTCCCAATTTCTGATGACGATTTCCAGCTTCTTTCCCTCGTGTAGGATGAAGCGCCTGAGCTTCCTGCCGTCCTTGAAGCCTACGGGGTGGAAGTTCACGAAGAAATAGATGATGGCCGCGAGGAAGTTCTCCGCCGAGTTGGTGAAGAACGCCTCTGAGCCTCCCTTCTTCTCGCCGCCGCCCTTGTTGAGCGACGCCAGCAGGGTCGCCGCCGTCTCCGAGGCCGCCGCAAGGTCTGGAATGTATTTCCGCTGGATGGGGTTGATGCGGTCGGAATACTCCACGTCGGTAAAGTTGATGGTGCGGAAACCGCAACCTTTGGGTAACTTCCCGGCCTTCCTGTTCTTGCAGAACTGGTAAAAGAGCGTCTTTGCAAGCGTGGGGTACTTGAAGTCATAGACCATCATGGCGAACCCCTTGGCGGCGTGCTGCCGGATGAACGGGTCGATGACACCGAAGGACTTGCCCGAACCGGGCGTTCCCAACACGATTGTCCCACGGAACGGGTTGATGATGTTTATCCATCCCTTGTGCATCTTCCGCTTCCAGTAATATATCATGGGGATGTTCACTGAATAGTCATTGGCGACAAGATTCTCCGACTGTTGGAACGATTCGTTCTCGAAGTTGAAGCGGTCTTCGCCGACCTTGTTGTTGTAATACTTGGCGATGCCGTCCAGCCCTTGGTGCACCAGCATGGTGCCCGCCACGGAACAGAGGGCGTAGAGGATGCGGTTGGCCGGGAAGCCGAACCAGCTGACGCCGAAGTACACCCCGTGGAACACGAAGCACAGCCCGACAAGGGTAAGCCCGGCCAGCACGGGATAGACCACCATCGTGCGCACGTTGAACTTCAACGCCTTCTTCGCCTTGGTGCCGATGCAGACGATGCAGATGCACACCAGCTCCGCCAGCTTGCAGCCCGACACGGTGTTGAACACCTTGAAGCGTGCCAGCAGGTCGAGGATGAACTGCGTGACGCGGTTGTCCGCCGTGACGGGCAGGTTCATCACAATCTCTATAATCAAGAAGATGTAGATGCAACTGCGGAAATAGTTGTACATCTGCTGCTGTTCCCTTGTCTCTTCAAATGCCATGCCTTCTGTTTTGTTTACAAGTGGTTAAAAAGGAATTCTCATTCCAAGCAACAATCCGTTGCGGAACGTGTCACCGTGCAGGAAATTCACGTTGTTCTTCTGTATCAGGGCGAACTCCCAGCCGTTACGGAACACATAGCTGTATTCAAACCCTCCCTCCAATCCGATGAAGAACCGTTTCTGCACCGCGCCGAACTGCGGGCCGAAGCGGAAGCGTAGCATCCCGTTCTTGTAGCGCACCAGCCGGTGCTTGTAGACGATGCCGCCGTCCCAATAGTAGCCTTTCCAGAAATCCTTTTCCTGCCAATGAGTACCGGCCTCGCCGTACAGCTCCACGGCATTTCCGTATGACAGCGGATGCTCGTAACCTACGGTCGCGTTCAGTGTGGAGGGAAACAGGAAGCCGGCGTTTACCGCCAGCTTGCCGTCCTGTGCGGACGCGCCAATGGCAACGACCGCACTGAATAAGGTGATTAAAAACTTCTTCATTGCTTGTCGGAATAAGAGATATAGTAATAAGGATAGTAGGCTGCATCCTTCAGGATGTCGGCATCGAAGCCGTCCGCATGGAGGATGTCCTCGTACTCGATGGTCAGCACGATGACCCGTCCGCTGATCTGATTCTCGGATATTTCAATGCGCAGCACCTTCTCGTCGGGGAAGGTCAGCTTGGGCAGCACCATCACGTTGCGGTAGTCTTTCCTGAACTTCCTCGTGGAGTTGAGCGTGAACACGGGCGACAGCTCGATAGTCTGCGAGTTGGTCGCCTTGGTTTCCTTCTTGTCCGTGAGCTTCACGCGGATTTCCTCGATGTCGTAGGGAATCTTCGTTTTGTTGCGCAGCGAAAAGTCGATGAAGAAGTAATCCCCGACGGCGTAGATGTTGTTGACCGTGGCCTTCATCCCGTGCGCCCTCGTCACGATCTGGTTGTACTTGCGCCTGCTGCCGTACACCGCCCACGCATAGCGTGCCATTTCGGACATGGGCATGGTGACTTCGGGGTTGATGTAGGACTGCGTGTGGGTGTACGGCACCTCGAAGATGGCGGCTGCCTGTCCCGGCTCTTCGGTATAAAGGACGTCATATTGCGCGATGTGCCTTTCCCCGATGAGCGTGATGGTGCCCAGCAGCTCGTTCTCCGTGTAGCCGCCGGACTGTATGGAATCACCCTCATCATGGTACGGCTTGATGCGGACGATGTTGTCCGTACACTGATTCCCGGCAATCTTCGGGGTAGAGATGTCCACCAGTTTGATGGGTTCGGGCATGACGATGTGCGTGGTCACATCCCGGTTGACATAGATTTTCTCGTTGGCGTAGGCGGCCATGCCCACGGCACAGAGCAAAGTCAGTAAGATAAGCCTTGCTTTCATTGGGATATTGTTTATAGAATTTACATTGATATTGTTTCAGACATTCACCTTGCATCGTCCGAGTTGATGAGATAGACGATGGTGTTGTACTTGATTTTCGCCTTGTTCTTCCGGATGTTGGAAGACAGGGCGGAAGTGGCGGAGTTGTACATGTTCTGCAGGGCCTGCAAGGCAACGGCCTCGCCGGATATGCCGGAACCGTAGCCGCCGTCGGACTTGATGTTGATGTCCTGCTGCACCACGTTGGAGCTAGCGTCCTTCACGAAATCGCGGAACGAGGATTCGGGCACGTAGAAGCCCTCCATGCCGTCGTTGTCGAATACGGACAGCTTGACCTTGATGAACTTGTCCCCGGCAAGTATGCTGGTGATGGTAGCCTTTACGCGCTGGCTGGAGAATCCCGTCACCGTGCCGTAGAGGTAAGTGCCTTTCCTCAACTTTGTGCCGCTCACCATCACATCGTCAAGCAGCTTGAAGCGCAGGCGCGTGCCTTCCTTGGCCTTGGTGGTCTGGTCTATCATGGCGCGTATCAGCCTGGCTTCCGCCGCACCGTCGGGAGCGGCCACCGTATGGAACTTGTCCGCATTGGTGTCGGCAGACTTGATGACAAGGTTCGGCCTGTTTCGTTCTGCCTCTTCCTTGCGGACTTTCGCCAATGAGTCTGCACGCTGCCTTTTGGCCGCCTCTTCCGCTTCCGGGTCGCCGAACCCAAGGCCGCGCCCGATGGCCTTCTGCCTCTCGTAGCTGCGGCGCTGGATTTCCTCCAGGTCACGGGCGAAGTCGTCCTGCGAAGTGTAGCTCATGCCACTGCTTCCATCAGACGGACGGTCCGAAGGTGTATTGTTGTCATAGGCGTATGAATTGATGTGCCGCCTGGACTCCGCCAACGAGCGCTCCAGTTCCTCCATTTCCTGCTGCTGCCGGATTCGCTCCGCTTCCGCAGCGTCCAGTCCGTCCAGTTCCTCCTCGCTGTAGCCGTGTCCCGGCTCCTCTTTCTCCTCCTTTTCCTCGCCGATGCCGCCCACGGCGGTAAAGGCGTCTTCGTCGCCGAAGCGGCGCGACATCTCATACATCTTGTCCCCGGCTTCCTCAGCTTGTGCTTCGGGCAGTTCCGTGTTGATGCGGTCGGTGGCCACGGCCTGTTCCGGCTCGCTGCCGCCCCCGAAGGTCTGCATCACGAAATACACCAGGGCGCACAGCGGAATGAAGATGACCGCCGGGAAGATGTACTTGGGTTGTTTGAAATTGACTTTAATCATGTTCTCCGTTGTTGTTGATGAATTTTACAATGTTCTCCAGCCGCTTGTACTGCCTGACAATCCGCAGGGAGTCACCGTGCGTTTTCCGAGGCATGGCTATCAGGGAGTCAAGTTCCCGTCGGATGGCCCGTCCGCTGTCCGCCAGCTCCTGTATCGTGGCACGGTGCAGGCCTTTGTTCGACTGTATGGTGCGGAAGCCTTGGAACAAGGGTTCCATATTGGCAATGGCGCCGATGCCGTGTGCGTTGTCCGTCCCGTCCGGCTTGCTGTTGTTCATGACAAGGGAGCATACCAGCAAGAGCGACAATGTTCCCGTAACACAGGCAAAAGTCCTTTTCGGATGCTTCCGTGCCCAAATGTTCGCCAGGCGGATGCGGCCGGCCAGCCGGAGCCTTTCCCCGGCCTTTCCCAGTTTGGGTTGCAGCCATGCGCGGATCTGCAGGTGCGTCCTCAGGCGGCTTTCCCGAAGTTTCTTTCTGATTCTCATATCCAAATCGCATTTAGTAGTCCAAATCCTTGTTTTCAAGCGTCCTCCAGTTGGTAATCAGCAGCCCGTGGGGATTGTTCCGCGTCCTTGGCACGGACTCAACATATCCGGTCGTGACCAAAGAACGCTTCAGGTCACGGGTGCGACGTTTGATGAGCTGCGTACCGTAGTAGGTGAACTTCCGTTCCTGTTCGTCGAAGTCGATGGAGTCGCACATGACGGTGCAAACCGCCGACGAGGAGATGATGTCGGAGTAAAAGCCGTTCTCGTCCATCGCCTGCTTTTGCTTCAACGCCGTGCCGTCCGCCATGTACATGGCCTTGCCGAGCGTCCACTTGATGTAGTCGTTGTCGGGCGGCAGGTTGAAGAAATACTGATGGAAGAGCTGGATGTGCGCCTTAGCCTCCATCGTGAAGTTGGCCTCCAGCTGCGCACGCTCAGCGAGGAACGGGATATCCCCGTCCAATATGTATATCTGCTCCCTTTCCTTGTTCACCAAGGAAATGCAGCACCATACGGTGAAGCCGCAGATGACGATGCAACCTCCTATGGTGGCCAGTACTGTCACCATGGCGAGCCTTGTTTTCTGTGCCAGTGATTCTATGAGCATATTCTTGAAGTTTTAGTTTTATCTTCCTGATTTTGGTTTTACCATGGAAACCGCTCCACCGGCCACCGAGCCGGCCGCACCTCCCGCCATGGAAGCGATGCCCGTAGCCGTGGAGCCTGCCGCCGTGGCCGCGCCCGAACTTACGCCTCCGGGGATGAGCCACGAGGCCACTTCCGGGACGAAACGTATGATGTACGCGCCGACCAGCATGCCCATGGCGTACATGCAGTTGGAGCCGATGCCCTGCAGCCCCAACGCGCCTATCTGCGACCACGAGTTGACCGAGCCGTGCAGCAGGTGGTCGTAGGCCACGAGGTCTTGCTGCAGATTATACAAAAGGATGAAGTCAACATAGTACAGGCACATGTAGGTCACGAACCCCCACAGCGAGAGGGAAAGGAACTTGGACATCCACTGGCTCCACGCCGAGTTCCATGGCGGGGCGAGTGAGAGGGCGAACATAATGGGGCAGAATATCACCATGATGGCCATGAAGATGCGCTGCGCCACGAGAATGCCGTAGTAGGACATCTGGAAAATCAGCTCTCCCACGAAGCGTATGACATCGTTGATCCATTCGCTGACCTTGGTCTCCGTGGCCACCACCGCCCGTTGGGCGTAGTTGTTGATGGTGTTGCCCAGGTTCTCCACGTTGTAGATGAGCTTGTCCCACCATGCGGCGTCCTGTCCGATGGCGGCCACCTGCTGCGCGGTCGCGATGGAATCCTGTACGGTGCGCAGCCGGTCAAGGTACTCGCTTTGTTTTTGAGCCACCTTCAGCTCGAAGGCGGCCACCTCCTTGTTCTTGGCCTGCGCCATCGCCTTGCTCGCGCTTTCAAGTCCCTTGCCGGGCACCTGCAGGGCGTCGCATATCCACGAGGAGGAAGAGATGCAGATGGAGATGCCGACGATGCGGAGGAGCTTCATCACGTCCATGCCGCGCCGTCCGAGCATCATCATCCAGCACTCGTAGGAACCTACGCAGAGGGCGAGCAGCAGCCCGATGATACGGGCAAGCCCCACCGCGTCGCCCAGCACGGCCACGTTGGGGAACATCTCCATGGCGACGAGCAGCTTGTCCAGGCTCTCGTCGATGGCCGGAAGGCCTATGGTCAATAAAACAGCAGACAGTTGCATAATCGTATCCTTATCTTCATGTAATACATTCTAATTCTAATAATGTGTGGCGGCCACGGCACAGAGGTTGGCGGTCTGCTTCACAAGGGCTTCCATCTTTACTTTGGCTTCCTCATAGGCTTGCTGCCGCTTGGCGTTCTCCAGCCCGTAGCCCACGCCCGTCTTGCGGATATAGGCAATACCTGCGCAAAGGATTTCATTCTGCCTGCCCAGTTCGTCCACCTGCGGCTTCAATTTTCCGCCGCTTTTCGTCATGCAGTAGAGCAGGCCGTCGGTGATGCAGTCCTGCATCCGGTTGAACTCGTCCTTGTAGGCCGGATAGGCCAAATCCACGGCACGGTCGGCTTCCCGGACAAGCTCCTCCTTGTACAGTTCCTCCACATACCTGCGCTCTTCCTCCACCTTTTCCAGCTTCTGCCGCTGGGTCTCCTCGGATATGACCCGTGTGGGCATGATGCGCTTGATGTTCGACTTGGATTCCTTGAAGCGGACGCGGAAGCCGGACTTGAAGCCCGCCCATTTCCAGTACATCTCCGCACCAGAGTAATCCTTGTGCAGGAAGTAGTAATACCAGTCGGGCGCGAAGTCCCACGGCCCGTTTTCCATGGACTGCCATTGTTTCTTCTTCTCGTCATCACGGACGGGTACTTGTGCCTGAATGCCAGAGGCTGCCAACAGGCTGAACAGGCAAAGTGTTATTACTCTATATCTCATATCCTTGGTTCCATTTGTTGATAATTGTTTTTGCTATCTCGTCCTTGACTTCGGAGTTCAGTATCTCCCAGATGTAGTCCGGCTTCCATCCGCAGTCGGTAATGAGGTAGCAGTAAAGGTTCGCATTGTCAATGATATACCTTGCCCTGTCAATGGTGCTTTTCAGCGTCATCACCAGGTTCAGTTTCTCGTCCATGGAAGCCTTCATCAGGTTGATGCCGGAAGCGGCCACCGACGCATAGAGCTTGTAGCAGTGCTTCACCTCCCTCGATATGGCCAGGTTGGCGTCGGCATAGTACCACGCCACGAAGGGCTTCTTGCTGACATGGCCGAACGTGTTTGAAGTGAAGTCCTTGTATTCCTTCACCAACTGGTACAGGGCATTGGCCGTGGAAGAGATGGCACCTGCCAGCACCAGGTTGGAATGGGCGTTGTCCAGCTTTGTGTTCAGGGTGGTGCGCACGTCGTTGAACTTGCCGGCCCCCTTAGTGATGAGCGACTGCTCGCCGAAGCTGGCGGCCACACGCTGCATGGCCTTGTCCTCGTCCTTCTTCACCGCCTTGTGCAGGGCTATCAGGGCCTCGATAGTCGGGAGGTCTTTGGGTATGACTCCGGCCGATACCCTGACGGGAAGCGACAGTACGGCGATTGTCATAAAGGCAGCAACAAAAACCGCCTTGCAATTTCCTATACCTTCTATATTATAGTCCATAGCTCTTGTTGTCAGGTTCAGTAATTGGAAGCCACCAGCCCGTTCCATGACCGGACGAGGTTGCCGACACGGTTCTTCATGGTCACCACGTTTGCCCAGCCCTCCGGGTCGATGGCAAAGAAGAGGTCGTCCGCCGTGGCATACTGTGCCATGAGCATCATTCCCTCCACCTTGTAGCGTATCTTTGTAAGGTCAGTATATATGCGGTTGGCCAGGGTCAGCCGCTCGTAACGGTCGAGCAGGTTGTAGCCGTCGCTTTTCCTCTCCGCTGTGGCTTCCCCTTTGAGGGGATTCTGCACCTTGGCGTTGTTCACGATGTTCACGAAGTCGCCCACCAGCTGTTGGGTCTCGGCCACGAGGTTGCCGAGTTCATTGAGGCAAAGCAGCTTGTTAGAAAACTTCGCCTTGCCCACTGTACTGACAAGCTCCGGCACGTCTTTGAGGATGTCAAAGGCGCAGGTACCTATCTCCTTGTAGTAAAGGCTCTCCGTGCCGAAGCCGGAGATGTTCTCCATCGAGAGCTTGTACAGCTCTTTGATGGTGGCCATGCTCACGGTGTAGAGTTCCACCTTCTGCTTCTTGGAGGCGATGGAGTCCAGCCGCCGGTTGTGCTGTCCCTCGATGAGCTTTTGCGAGGCCATGTTGGCGCCCACCGTTGCGATGCAGTTACGGTCTATGACGATGCGCCATCCGGCAAACGTGGGGACAGAGGCGGCAAACAGGAATGTTCCTAACAATATGGCTTTCAGCTTTTCCATAATGACATTACTTTTTGATGTTGGTTGACTTGTCTGGCAAACTCCAAGTATATCGGGCCGCCCGCCTTCTTCCGGTCGGCCTCGATGTGCGTGATGGCCTCCTGCACCGTGCCGTAGTGGCGCAGGTATGTTTTCAACGCCTCTTTTTCCGTGCGCTCGGTGGTGTAGGCCCAGTAACATTCGGGGGCTTCCTCCACGCCGTAGACGTCGGAATGCTGTCCCCGGCATATCCACACCTCCTTGAAGTAGCTGCGCCCCTCGTGGTTGTCAAGCGCGTTGATGGTGAATATCTGCTGACGCTGAACGGGGGTCAGCCCCAGTATGGCGGCTATCTGTTCGTACCTGTCCTTGAACTTGGACTGGTCGAGCAGTATCTTCACATCGGAATTATTAATGATTGCCTCTTTCACGATGGGCGAGTCTATCACGTCGTTCAGCTCCTGCGTGACCACCCCGGCGATGCCGTGGAACTTGCGGACGGTCTTGTACAGGTACTTGATGTACTCCGCCATCGTGGGCGAGGCGATGGCCTTCCACGCCTCTTCGATTATCAGGGCCTTGCGCCCCTTCTTGATGCGCATTTTCTGGAGGAACACGTCCATGATGATGAGCACCACGATGGGGAAAAGCACGGGGTCATCCTTTATCTTGTCAATTTCGAAGACGATGAAACGCTCGTTGAAGAGGTCAACGTCCAGGTCGGAGTTCAGCGTCGTTTCCAGCTCGCCGCCCCGGTAGAACTGCTTGAGAATGGCGGCGAAGTTGTGTATGTCGAATGTTATTTTCTCCAGGGAAGTGATTTGCGGGATGCGCTCCACGGCGAACTCATAGTAGGAGTTGAAGGAAAGTTCCTTGACCTTCAACCGCCGTTTCTGCTCCTCCATGCGGTCTATCTGCTTGTCTATCTTGACAAGCATGGTATTCTCGTACAGCTCCTTGCGGTATTTCTCCACGATATGTGCGGCGTGTTCCCTTTCGGACTCCGAGGCGGCCTTGTCTCGTATGAGTGCCATGAGCGAACGGCACTGGCGGACGAGTTTCATGCGCCTGACTTCCGAGGGGAGCAGCAGGGCGCGGCTTTCCGGCACTTCCGGTTGGTCATTGGCGTTTATCAGGCGGTCGATGTCCTCCATCTCGTGGTTGTATTTCTCGTAGTCATCCTCCATCTTGGCGTCTACAAGTAGCTTTTGCCGCAACTCTGCACGCTGCTTTTCCGTGAATTTCTCGAAAGGATGGAAATAGGCATCGTAATATTCTACGAGGGTCTGGTTGACTATCATGTCCTCTATCTTGCTGGGGAATGCGCTGCCCTTGAAAATGAGGAACACCAGCGATTTGAGGAAGTTCTTCTTCTCGCCGAAGTTCAGACCGTATTCCTCCGCCGTGACCTTGAAGGGGTTCATGGAGATGGGCTTCTCCTTGGAATAGGAGATGTACGTACCGCCGTAATAGCCGCAGATACCCTCGTAGGAGTCGCCCGTGTCCACCATGACCACATCCGTTTGCTGTTCCAGTAACTGGCGGACGACCGAGTTCATATGACATGCATGTGGAAGCCTTTTTATATCTCCTAACACGCTGAGCTACAGCACTCTCTTGAAAACAACAAATTCAAAACGGTACAAATTTTGAACAGGCGAAAATCTATAGTTCAAAGCACTCGGCAAAGAGAAAAAACTATGACAGGGGTAAAAAGTGGTTTTAAGATTATTTATGAAAATATTTTGGGTAATTTTGGCTGATTGCTATCCAAAGAGCGCATTTTTGATAATAAGTCCCACCTCCATCAGCCATAAAGAGTGTGACAATCGAAAAAGAAAAAGAGGGATGAGAGAGCCTTCTTGGTGGCTTCAACATTGGGCGAAAATGGATGTCTTGTACCTCAGTTGTATCTCAGTCGGCATATATTGCTGATAGACAATGCAGGTTAATAATTCGGCGGCAATAGAATAGCGTTTGAAAGACGTATTCATTGTTTAGTAGTTTTCCTGATAAAATGTTAAATTTAGGGTAGTTAGATTAGTTTTTCTTCCAATTGTTTGGTTTTTTGGAATTGAATGCCTACCTTTGCATTGACAAATCCCGCTCGCTTCCCATAAGAACAGCGTACCCAGCGGGACATTTTTTAAATTGTAGGTATATGAAAGTTATAAAGAACAAGACAATAGATTTTGCAACCGCAGTTCAGGCTCCCGTCATTAACGGAAATAGAGCTGCACGGACAGGTTATGTCCGTTTGGTTCGCCTTATCACTGACGAGCCTGTTCCTCAACAAACTTCATATACGGGAAAAATTGAGTTGAGGTAGGAATGGCTGTATATACAAAAGAATACGAATCCCAGCCAGAGGCTATTCTTACAAACGTCATTATCTGTCCAGCCGTAGATTTGTCGGCAAACGTGGCTGTTCCTGTTCATTGCCAAGTTGAAAATGTATTGTGGGACACAGGAGCGACCAATACATTGATTTCACAGGAAGTTGTAAATGCTTTAGGGTTACAACCGAAGAACAAGGCTCTTATTTCGAGTGCAGGAGGTGATGTCGAATCCTGGACTTACCTTGTTCATGTTATCCTTCCAACAGGAACAGCAGAGTTGAATGTTCAGGCTCTGCTTAACGACAATTCAGACTATGATGTGGTGATTGGCATGGATATTATAAATTCATGCGACTTCTGCTATACAAACAAAGACGGCAAAAGTACATTCTCCTTATGTCATCCAGCAAAGGAGAAAATCATTCTGAAATAAACCAGCCATAGGCTTTCTTTCAAGAAAGACATGTGCGACAACAATAATGACAGATGTGACATTCGCATCTGTCTTTTGCTTTTTACGCCAATAAGAGGCCATTTCCTTACACAAAATATACGAGATTTGAGCAAGAATTTAGTTAATTATGGTTAAATTTAAGGTTTATACATACTTTTCCATAACAAAATGAGGTTGTATTGAGATTTTCTTTGTACTTTTGCAGCGGACTATTATCGCCATGTTTATAGCCATTGAGGTTAGACGTGTTCTTTCGTGATGGCATACAAGGCAGCCTACGCCGTGCTGAGTATGGCGGAGTCATAATGACAAAGCGGTACAAAGCGGGCATTGGGTGGGAAAGATAGTCCAGACATAATGAAGGCGTTTACTAACGCTCTGTTTAAGACAGTCTGTAATCTAGCAAATTAACAGTTATCATAGTCTTGAGCAAAGCCAACGGTAGATGTCCCGGGTGTGATAATATCGCTCCTGCGGAGACCTGTAAGCACGGATTGTACCTTTTCGGGCACAACAATTGTTTATTATGGTCTCCTAATGGAAATGATTATTCATATCGGCGTGGGCTCTGACGTTGTCTGTTCAACTATGATAGGCAATTGCTAGAGCCTCAGACTGTGGAATAGACAACAGACGTTTCCACGCTCTTTTTATGTCTATATTGCTATTAACGAGCAACGACATATAAGCCGATATGAACGCATTGCTTAATGCGCATACCAAACGAGGTTGCGATTCACCTCCTCACATTGGATTTGCCTCCAATGTCTCCCCCGAAGCCCAAAGCTCACAAACAGGGGTGTCCTCGGAATATGTCCAGCAGGAAGGTTACAACTGGTTTGTTCTTCGTGCTACTTATAACAGGGTAAATGCAGCCGTAGAGAAAGCAAAGAAGAATGATATTAAGACATACGTGCCGATGCACTATGTACTAAAAGTGATTGCTGGGAAGAAGAAGCGAATACAACAGCCTCTTCTTCCCAACTTTCTTTTTATATACGCCACAAGGGAACAATCAGACAGTTTTGTGAAAAAGACAGTTGATGCCCCAATCTCTTTTATAAAATATTATTTGGATAAGACGCTTCCTCCAGAGGCAAACGGTAAAAATCCTCCGCTTATTATACCATACAATGCAATGATAAATTTTATCAAAGCAACAAGTACTGATAGTGAGCATGTACGCATTGTTACAGCGGAACAGTGTCACTATAAAAGTGGAGATAAAGTACGAGTAATAGCTGGTGACTTCAAGGGAGTGGTTGGAAAAGTTGCCAGAATAGCAGGACAACAAAGAATTGTTGTTGAGATCTCGGGATTGTGCCTTGTCGCTACTGCGTATATTCCTACTGATTTTATTGAGATTGTCAAATAATGCCGAAAGGCATATTGTTTAATTTAAATTTTTTATTTTATGAAGAAAAATGGTAAGAATGAAGAACTTCAGTCTCGTCGTGAGTTCTTTAAGAGAGCCGCTAAAGGTGCTCTGCCTATTTTGGCTGGTGCAGCTCTCCTGTCAAGTCCTATCTTGTCAGAAACTGCAAATGCAATGTCATGCGCAGGATGTAACAACCGTTGTATGAACAGTTGCTTCAACACATGTCATGGTACTTGTAGCAGAACTTGCTCCGGTACAAACAACAGAAACTAATCCTTCCCTCCACGGAGGTTATAGAATTCGACAATCTCTTTCTCGGAAGACTCGTAGTCATTTGTAAGGATGCAGCGGTAGGTGTATTCTCCTTCCCACAGGTCGAGTTCGCCGTCTATCCGCTTCTGTCTTTGAATCACAAGTCGGTATGCTTTACCCTTCCACTTCTCAACAAGGATAGAGTTCAATTCGAACTCAATGCCATTGATTTCCTCAGTCTTCCATCCTCTGAGAGCAAAGATGTCATTGTAGAGCGAACTGCAGCGGTTTGCGCGGATATAGAAGGACTTGCAGTGTTTCTCTATTTCCTCCACGATTTCCTCGGAACATGATCCGCAGTCAGCTCTGAAACGATTGATAGTAAGGCCGTTCTGCTCAAATCTCTCAAAGAATCTCTTCAGCGTTTCCTTCTGATGGAAACGAACATTTGTGTTACCATCGCTATTCTCTATGCCAACAATCAAGTCGCCAATAACCGCCACACCAGGGCGATAACCGGAGAACTTCTTGTATGTAGGCTTTGCATCATACTTTTCAGTCTCTATGAACTGATGGTCGAAATCAACATCATACATCTCACCATCTTTCAGTTGGCCAGATGCAAACATACAATTGAGCAGTAAAGTATTGAGGACGTCAGCCGTATTGAAATCGTAGTTCTTACCCGTATCTGATGTATATGAGATGTTTTCTTGCGTCAGTTCCTTTATCGCTCTGAGAATAGTATCAGAACTACAAGTGCGAAGTGTCGGATGAAGCGAGAGATGGTTCATTAAATGAGTAGTGACATCCTCAATACATGAGCCTCCACAGAAATAGATACTCATGAGAGAACGGATGATTTCGCTATACCGATAACCAAACGATTTACATCTTAAACCGAGGATTGAGTCGATTACTGATGACAATGTGGAGTCAAATTGCTCCATGATAGAAAATATTCCTCCAAAAGGAGTGAGTTTCTCAGATTTAATTTGTATTTTTGCCATGTCTATCGTCGGATTTTCTTGTTTATTTTTTGCAACACTAAGATAAGTGAATTCTTCGACATGGCAAAATCCTGAGCAACTTTTTGTTGCTCAGGTACTTAAAAAGTTTAATTTATAATAGTGTTGCGGAATTAAGGTAATGACAAAAAAGAAATTGCCCGTTCGTTTTACGGGTCAGCACTTTACTATTGA
>ENA-OOWN01000163-OOWN01000163.1-human-gut-metagenome-genome-assembly--contig:-NODE-163-length-60729-cov-2.288114_pt1 | contig 60729 bp, 41 predicted proteins | sample MGYA00241406_ERZ501319 | MGnify/ENA primary metagenome ERZ501319 (study PRJEB25962, sample SAMEA2042734) | human gut metagenome | biome: human gut; feature: human-associated habitat; material: faeces... | reverse complement strand
GGACACGGCGTGGGTCTGTGCCAGATAGGTGCAGCCGTCATGGGCGAACGGGGCTACACGTACGACGCCATCCTCCATCACTACTATCCGCACACCACGATTGAAACACGCTACTGACATGAAAACAACGAAATACGCTCCGTGGGGCTGGGTTCCCACACTCTACTTCGCCGAAGCCTTGCCTTACGTTGCCGTGATGACCATCTCCACGGTGATGTACAAGCAGCTCGGCATCTCCAACACCGACATCGCCCTCTACACCAGCTGGCTCTACCTGCCCTGGGTCATCAAACCGTTCTGGAGCCCGTTCGTGGACATCATACGCACCAAGAGATGGTGGACGGTGACTACGCAGTTCATTATCGGAGCGGCTTTCGCGGCCATTGCCCTGACCCTGCCGCTGGACTCCTACGTGGTGATGTCGCTGGCGGTGTTCTGGCTGATCGGATTTGCCTCTGCCACGCACGACATAGCGGCGGACGGATACTACATGCTCGCCCTTGACTCCTCGGACCAGTCGCTGTACGTGGGAATACGCAGCGCGTTCTACCGGCTGGCGACCATCATCGGACAGGGCGGAGTCGTGATGGCGGCCGGATGGATGGAGACGGCTTTCGGCAATGTCCCGAGGGCCTGGGCGGTAACCTTCCTCATCCTGTCTGCATTGTTCTTCGCGGTAGCCGTGTACCACTCGAGGATACTGCCCCGGCCCGCTGCTGACCGGCCCTCGGGAACCGTTCCCGAGACAACGGAGAAAGACGGCAGGAATGCGTGCTCCCTGAAGGACTCAAACAACACCTGGCATCAAACCGACAGTAATACAAAGCACGGGGCATCCCGCATCCTACGCGAGTTCATCGGTACATTCGGCTCCTTTTTCCGGAAAAAGGACGTATGGATTGCTGTCACATTTATCCTCCTGTACCGCTTTCCCGAAGCCCAGCTGGTGAAAATGATAAACCCCTTCCTGCTCGATCCGGCATCGGAAGGCGGCCTCGGCCTGAGTACCGCCCAGGTCGGTCTGGTCTACGGCACGATAGGCATCATCGGCCTTACCCTCGGCGGCATACTCGGCGGAGTACTCGTATCCCGTTACGGCCTCAAACGCTGTCTCTGGCCCATGGCCCTGGCCCTCACCCTGCCCTGCGGAGTATTCTGCTGGATGAGCATGGCCCAGCCCGACCCCGCCTCAGCCCTCAATCTCATCCTGATCAATGCCTGCGTCTTCATCGAGCAGTTCGGCTACGGTGTCGGTTTTACCTCCTTCATGCTCTACATGATGTATTTCGCCGAAGGTCCCAGCAAGACCTCCCACTACGCGATATGCACCGCCTTCATGGCCCTCGGCATGATGATTCCGGGGATGTTCGCAGGTGCCCTGCAGGAATGGATGGGCTACACCGGCTTCTTCTGGTGGATCATGGGCTGCTGCCTCGTCACCCTCGCCGTCACCGCACTCATCAAGGTAGACCCTTCCTTCGGACTGAAAGGCAACGGATAGGCAAAACTATTTACGAGACTGGAAACTGTTCCGGCACAAGATATAAAATGACTGTTTATCCCCCCAGAAATTCAAACTAAGACCGTCTTCCATCTTCGACGTTATCCAATTTACTGTTGCGCCCCGGCAAAGTAAATAAATTTTCTTTGCACTCAGTTTCTCACTATATTTGCCACGTGAGATTAAGACTGTCACATATGCTGATCAGGATAACTGCCGCAGTGCTGACCTGTTGTGCTGTGATGTCCTGCGTGGACGACAGTGCCGTCGTGACCGAACTGGACTGGGCCGAGGCCGTCATGGAAGCTCATCCGGACTCCGCGCTCGCCCTGCTCGATACCCTCGACCGCAGCCGCCTGCGCACACGCGGAGCCAAGGCACGGCACGCACTGCTTTACTCCCAGGCCCTCGACAAGAACTGGATTGACCTCTCCACCGACAGCATCATAAAGCCTGCCGTCAGATACTACGCCAGGCACGGCAGTCCGGATGACAGACTCAAGGCACAGTACTATCTCGGACGGATATACCAGAATGCTGGTGACAACGAAAGCGCGATGCTATGTTTCGTCAATGCCGAGAAATATGCATCAAAGTGTGACGATGCCGGGATGGCCGGCAGACTGTACACGGCCATGACAGCCATCTACTACAGCGTTTATCAGTTCGAATCCGCACTGTCGGCCTCCATTAATGCTGCGGAATACTATCTCGAGGCTGCGGACACCAACTGGTATGCAGACAGGATGATTACTGCTGCAAACATCAGCCTTATACTTAAGGACACCATAAGGGCACGGCAGTACCTGAACGATGCCCGACAGGTCTTTCCACATATCTCGGAGGAGACGAAGGGCTACTACTTCGGGGAATATCTCAACACTTTACCGAAAGACTCGGTGATGCTTATCAGAACCACGTTGGACGAATACCTGTCAACAGTCACCGACCCCGCATACCAGGACCGCATAGCCATAGCCTTAGCCTGGCATCGGATAGGTCAGCCCGACTCAGCCCTTACTGCTCTTACGCCTCCAGACCCAGTTTTCCAAACAGAATTAAGTTACTGGCTTCTCCTCTCATACATCTGGAAAGAGAAAGGCGACTATGACAAAGCTTTTAAATATTTAGACGCCTACGTTGACCTGGAAGTAAAAGAGAGCCTCATGGCTATCAACGACGACACTAAATACGTGCAGGAACAGCTGGAGGCTGAGAGAAAGCATTTCAGGCTCACCATATCCCTCGTTGCCTCGGCACTTATCATCGTCATCATCGCACTGTCGGCTTATCTGATAATACTCCGCTCCCGCAATGCCAGACTGAAAGCGGAGAACAGATACACAAAGGCCGTGACCCGGATGCAGGCACTGGAGATGACCTATCAAGAGCTGTCGTCCGCAAACGACACGATTCAGAAGCAATACGAGTCAGTGCTCTCTGAGCTGAAAAGCAAGACTACGGACAACCACGAACTGCGGAGTATGATTACCAAGCGGATGCAGATCTTCTTCAAACTCCTCGTCTCGGTCATCATCTACGGAAAGATATCCGACACATCCGAAAGCGAGATAAAGTCTGTAGTGGACAACAGGCAGATGCTGCTGGACTACCTGAGGCAGTACACCTCCATGACATATCCCGAACTGGAGTCGTATCTGACAGAGCACGGACTTTCCGAACGGGAGAGAGACTTCTGCAACCTGTACCTCTTAGGACTGCGGGGAAACGAGATAGGGCAGTATCTCGGCCTCGCCAGACATTACTCCGTAAGCAGCGGTATCCGAAAAAAACTCGGGCTTGGAGAGCACGATGTCAACATAGACACCCATCTCCGGCAGCTTATTGACAGATTGCGTCAGACCCGATAATCACAGCGTCAGACTTTTCTCAAACACCCATTTGCAATAAACTGAATATCAGTTATCTAAAAACACGCGCGTTAGACTTCTGATTTGGGCGTAATATCCGTTTCGTATAATTTTGCGATACTTAAATTCAATTTCAAAAATGAAACACTTATTAACTTTTATTAGCTTTTTTTAGGAAACATGATACGCATCAAGTTATTCACCATCTGCACGGCCCTCATTACCACCGTGCTCACGGTGGCAGCGGCTGAACCTGTGAAAGACACCGCCTCCGTGCAAAAAACCGCTGCGGTCTCCAACCATACAATCTCCATGCAGATTCTCGGACTGGAGTACGGATACGAGCAGAAGCTCGGAGGAAGTTTCTCAATGGTCTTCAGGGCGGGACTCGTTCCGGCTGGTATCTATGTCTTTAACGACTATTTCTCCTTTGGATATAGTGCCGCCATGAAGCTCGGTGTCAACGTGGAGCCCAGGTTCTACACCAACTTCGACAGACGCCAAAGACTCGGCAAGAGCACATACAAGAACTCCGCCGACTTCGTCGCGCTGAAAGTACAGACCGCACTCGGGAACAGATTCATCCCCGATATAAGCGAGTTCGAGGATTTGAGTTTCAGTTCGCGTGTCGATGTAAGCATCACGCCCATGTACGGCATCAGGAGGGTATGGGGCAAGAACTGGTTCGGCGAGTTCTCCGTCGGAGCACGCATAGGATGGCAGACCGACTGGTACGTGGCACCGTACATCCAGTACAGAATCGGCCTCGCATTCTGACGGACACGCACAATCTCAGGAACGGCCGCTCTCAACACATATTATGACAGTCTGATCCGGAGGGCGGCCTTTCCTTTCATACCGACAGGTCTTAACCGAACTCAATTAATGCCACCAAGCACCGACAACAAAATGAGCACACTCACAAGACTTTTAGCATTAACGGCAACCGCCGCCAAAGGGGTCTGTAGAGTCGATGGCCCGGCAAGCCGCAAGGGGAATCAGTATCGGGCCTCGAACATACGGTTTGTTTTTGATGCGGTTGTACTGGCTGTCTCTTAAAATCTTTTGAAAAAGTTCAAAACAGTTCTTAAATTTGTAGAATGAACTGGAGTGAACTGAGCCTGCCGATAACCGACCCGACGTGGATATTCCTGATCGTGCTGCTGATCATACTTTTCGCGCCCCTGCTGTTCAACCGGCTGAGGATACCGAATATCATCGGCATGATACTGGCCGGCGTGCTCATCGGCGAGCACGGACTCAACCTGCTGGCCCGCGACAGCAGTTTCGAGCTGTTCGGCAACGTGGGTCTTTACTACATCATGTTCCTGGCCGGTCTGGAGATCAACATGAGCGATTTCAAGCGCAACCGGAAAAAGGCCGCTGTCCTGGGCATGCTGGCATTCCTGATTCCCATCTCGATAGGGTTCATCGTCAACACGACGCCGCTCGAGTACAGCGTAGTCACCTCCATCCTGCTGGCCAGCATGTACGCCTCCTACACCCTCATCTCCTATCCGATAGTGCTCAGACTCGGAGTCTCGCGCCAGAGAAGCGTAAGCATCGCCGTAGGAGCTACAGCTGTCACAGACACCCTGACCCTGCTCGTGCTGGCAATCATAAGCGGCATCTACCAGGGAGGGACAGGGCAGATGTACTGGATAGGCCTGGCGATAAAGGTCGTGCTGACAGGTGCCCTCATAATGTACTCGGTTCCACGCATAGCCCGTTGGTTCTTCCGCAAGTACGACGATACCATCATGCAGTTCATCTTCGTAATGGTACTGCTTTTCGCATCGGCCGGCCTCATGGAGACAGCCGGACTCGAAGGCATACTCGGAGCCTTTCTGGCCGGCATACTCCTGAACCGCCTCATACCCAACATATCACCTCTCAAGAGCCACATAGAATTCGTCGGCAACGCACTCTTTATCCCGTTCTTCCTGATAGGAGTGGGCATGCTGATAGACCTGCGGGTAATCTTCGGACACGGAGACGCGCTGAAGGTAGCCGCCGTAATGACCGCCACAGCCATCACCGGCAAATGGCTGGCCAGCTTCGTGACACAGAAGATTTTCCGTATGTCACGGACCGAGCGCAGGCTGATGTTCGGACTGAGTACCTCGCAGGCCGCAGCCACTTTGGCCGCAGCACTTATCGGCCATGAAATCATTCTACCGGACGGAAGCCGTCTCCTGAGCGACGATGTGCTCAACGGCACCATACTGCTCATTCTGGTCACCTGCATCGTCAGCTCACTCACCACACAGAGCGCGGCACGAAAGACAGCTGTAGTCCAGCCGGCTGCCGACAGCAATTCCGATACAGACCAGGAGAAGATCCTGATACCGGTCGCAAACCCCGATACCGTGAAGGACATGGTATGTTTCTCCCTCGCTGTCCGCAACCCGAAAATCACAGACAACATACATGCTCTCAGCATCATATATGACAGCGACAATCAACAGGCGGTCAATACCGGCAACCGTAACCTCGAGACTGCCGCGAAAATAGCCGCCTCGGCTCATGTCGACCTGAAAAAGATAAGCCGATACGACATCAACATCGCTTCAGGAATCATCCACACGGTCAAGGAGCACAACATCACCAGCCTGATCATCGGACTGCGCCGGGACTCGGATATCAAGAGCTATGTCATAGGCAATCTGGCCACCAACCTGCTCCGCAGCCTGTGCTGCGAGATCATGGTCATGCGTCTCATGGTTCCGATCAACACTCTGGGCAGGATAATCATAGCCGTACCGCCCAAGGCCGAATACGAGCCCGGATTCCGGAAATGGGTGGAGCATTTCGGCCGCCTTGGCAATTCCTTGGAACGCCGACTGGATTTCTTCGCCACTGACAGCACCATTGCCGTACTGCAGCCCTTGATGATGGATGAATTCAAAAGCACGGAGGCCACCTTCCAAAGAATTGACAGCTTCGACAGCCTGCCCTCGCTGATATCACAGACCGGCAGCGACAGCCTGCTCGCCGTCATCAGCGCACGGCAGGGCTCCATTTCCTACGACAGCTCGTTCGAGCGCCTGCCCAAGATGCTCGGCAAGGACCTCATCAAGTCAAGCCTCATCCTGCTGTATCCGGAAAAATACGATGAATCAGGCCACAGTCTCAATTAACACATGAACATGAAAATTCCAATATCCCATATTGCAACGATAATTCTACTGCTGACCGCCTCTCTCGGCAATCTTGCGGCGCAACATGTAAAAACCGGTATCGACGTACTGGAGGAGAACGGTTTCGAGCAGGTGCGGGGCAAGCGGATAGGACTTGTGACCAATCCCACCGGAGTGGACCGGTACCTCAACTCCACGGTCGACGTGCTCTTCAATGCCCCTGACGTGGAGCTGGTCGCCCTTTTCGGTCCTGAGCACGGGGTAAGAGGCAACGCACATGCCGGCGAGCACGTGGCCGGACAGGCTGTCGATTCCCGTACCGGAGTGCCGATCTTCTCGCTCTACGGGAAAAGCCGGATGCCGTCGGCATCACAGCTGGAGGGTCTGGACGCGATAGTCTACGACATACAGGACATCGGCTGCCGCTCCTACACATATATAAGTACAATGGGCAATGTGATGAAAGTGGCCGCGATGGAGGACGTTGAGATGATTATTCTCGACCGGCCCAATCCTCTTGGAGGACTGAGGGTCGAAGGGCCCGGAGTGGATGATTCTCTGATATCGTTTGTAGGACAATACAATATCCCCTATGTCTACGGCCTGACTTGCGGTGAGCTGGCCATGCTGCTCAATGAGGAGGGAATGCTAAAAGTCACCGGCAGCCGCGGACAGGACAGCACTGTCAGATGCAGGCTTACGGTAGTGAGAATGGAGGGCTGGACCCGCGGCATGAGCTGGGACGACACCGGACTGATGTGGGTGCCCACCTCGCCCCATATCCCGACACCGGAAGCCGCGTATTTCTATCCGGCCACCGGAATACTGGGTGAGCTGGGATGTCTCTCCACCGGCATCGGCTACACCCTGCCGTTCGGAATGATAGCTTGCGAGGGCATGGACGCTGACCTGCTGGCCTCACGCATGAACGCCCTTTATCTGCCTGGCCTGCTGTTCCGTCCCGTCTACGCCACACCATTTTACGGCTCGCTGAAAGGCAAGGAGCTCGGAGGTGTCCAGATATACATCACGGACTTCAAGACAGCCCGCCTTTCCGAGATACAGTTCTACGCCGTACAGGTCATAGCCGGCATCAGACCGGAGTTCAATCCTTTCAATGTCCCGGCTCAGCGCCTGGAGATGTTCGACAAGGTAACAGGCTCGAAAGCCGTCCGCATGGAGTTCAGCAAACGGCTCAGGTATGAGGATATCTTCCATTTATGGAATGACTTTGCAGAAAAATTTCAGAAGATGTCACAAAAGTATTACCTTTACGGAATCAATTGATGACCTATGAAGTTTTCAAGGCTGGCCATACTACTATCCTTTACCGCTGTCCTTTTTCTGTCCGCGGCATCCTGCCGGCAGGAAAAAGAAGCCGATTACGTTCTGGAGGCAGCAGTACTGTCCGGAGAATACAACGGAAATATAGGGAACAACGGTGAGCACAATTATTACATTCACTTATCCGACAAAGGCTTCAGTGCTGACGGTAAATCCATATCGAACGGAAACTATTACCGCTTTGATATTTTCGCACCAGGGCCTGTCCGTCCGGACATCATCTCCATACCTACCGGCAGATATGTCCTGGGGACCAAAAATGCAACAGTGTGCGGCACTTTCACACCTGAACTTTCCTCCTATTTCATCAATGGCCCGTGCGGCTCACCTGAGACCGTACTTGCCTTCAGTCACGGAACTCTTGACATTACCTGCAAGGATGACATCTACACCTTCGAGGCCATGCTTACAGACATTTCCGGCATGACACACAGTGTCAGATACACCGGAGCGCAGCATCTTGCTGACCGCTCAGGAGATACCGTTCCGGATTACCTGCCGCTGCAAGAGGACATAGAGATCAACTGTCATACCCTGGCCGCCGTCAATTACGGACCCGTCAACGGTTTTGACAACGTTATAATCTCCATGACAGACATGACGGCTGACAGCGTCAGTCATGTCACACCTCCGGGCAGCATCCTGACACTTGACTGCTATATGCCGGTCGACGAGGCCGGAATCATCCCCGGCAGATATGAGATATCCGACTTGTGGGGAATGAAAGACTACACTCTGAGTCCCGGAGAGGAGAGCAACGGACAATACGTGGGCTCGCATGTGCAACTGTTCAAGGAAGACAGATCGTATCTGGGATTCCTATCCTCCGGCACTGTCTACATAGAGCGTATAGCGGCAAACGACAGTACCGTATACTCCATCGAAACAGAACTGGTCACATCATCCGGCAATACAGTCGTGTGTCTCTACGAAGGTACGATAGGACTGACGGCAGCATCCACCGAGACAGCTGCTGCTCCTGGCAATACATTCTCCCGCCCCGTATTCAACCCCATCACACGCTCCCACTTCATCCTTCGCAGCAAGCTGTAACCGGACATCGATAAGAACCGTCACGTACATCACTTACATACTTCTCGAAGCAGACGACCGAAAGACACCAAAAGAGAGTGTACCTGTCTCGACGGAAACGGGCACACTCTCTCCTAAGGTAAAACCAGAGTCAGATCAGAACTGAATGACCATGGAGGCCATTCCCGGAACGGTCAGCGAACCGGTACTGCTGGAGACAGTCGCTCCAGTGAGGATGTCGCAGCCTGCGAAGGTAACGGATGACGCACCAGTTCCGGCCACAGCACGTGCCTCTGCAGCGGCATCGAAGATCTCGGCATAGTGTGCCCAGTCGAGGGAGACAGGCTCCACTCCGTTGTTGATGACCACCATCACCAGATCCTTGAAGTCGGGAGTATAGCGGAAATACACGTAGGTATTCACCAGGTCGCCGAACGGCATGAAGTGCTTCAGCTTGCCGGCGGTGACAGCCGGCGAGGTCTTCCTCCACTGCATCAGGGTGCGGGCATGGTCGAACATCTCGTTCTGAAGGTCAGTCCTGCCGGCAGAGGTGAAGGCGTTGACCTTGTCTCCGGGCCAGCCGCCGGGAAAGTCGGTCCTCCACCAGGCGTCGCCCTTGCCTATCATCTCCTCGGGTCCGTGCATCAGAATCTCATCCCCGTAGTACCACTGGGGCACTCCGCGCATGGTCAGCAGCAGTGTCGTGGCATTCTTCATCCTCGCCAGCACTGTCTCGTCCGGATCCTTGTAGGTGCCGAAGCGGATGGCCGGACGCTCCATGTCGTGATTGGTTATAAAGGTCAGCAGGTTGTAGGGATTGTAGTAGGCAAAATCGAGGGCCACAGAGTTGTACACGCGCTTGATGCCGTCATCGTAGCCCAGATTGTCATTCTGCACGAATGCCTCAGTCAGAGCGTCTGTCAGGGCAAAGTCCATCACCATGGGCAGGTGCGAGGTGTAGCCGTCGGCATTGGTCTTGAAGCCTCCGTCAGCGGTGCGGCAGCCCTCCCAGTAGGCTATCTGCTGGGTATTGTGGAACCAGCACTCGCCCACGAGGGTGAAATTCGGGAATTCCTTGAGAATCCCCTCAGTCCAGGCGGATATGTCCTCCTTGCGGGTGTAGGGATAGGTGTCCACGCGGATACCGTCCAGATCGGCGTATTCTATCCACCACACGGCCAGCTGGATGTAGTACTGGAGACAATAGGGGTTGCCCAGGTTCATGTCCGGCATCGAGGTGTCGAACCAGCCGGTCACGCAGGCATCCAGGTCTGTCCGGGCCGCATGAGGGTCGGAATGTCCGGACATGGCATAGTTGGAGCGCGTAAACGTAGGATGCTGGTGGATCCAGTCCTGGAAAGGCAGGTCGTTGTACCACCAGTGGGCGGTGCCGCTGTGGTTGGGCACGATGTCCTGGATGAACTTGATGCCCTTCTCATGGGCGGCTGCCACGAGGGAGCGGTAAAGTTCGTTGGAACCGTAACGGGGGTCTATCTGATAATAGTCCGCGCAGGCGTAGCCGTGGTAGGAATAGGCCGGTTCGTTGTCGAGGGTAATGGGAGTGGGCCAGATGGCTGTGATACCGAGGTCGGCCAGATAGTCCAGATGGTCCATGATGCCCTGCAGGTCACCGCCGTGACGCCCGCCCGGCAGCTTGCGGTTGCCTTTCTCGGCGGTCAGGGGCGAGGAATCGTTCTTCTTGTCCCCGTTGGCGAAACGGTCCGGCATGAGCAGGTACACCACGTCGGAAGGGCCGAAGCCCACCCTCTCGCGGGAGCCTTCCCTGCGCTCGCCTATGTTGTAGGCAAATGTCCCGGTCCTTCCGTCGGGATAGTTGATGGTAAATGTATACTCCCCGGGAGTCAGGTTGTCGGCAATCTCCAGGTCCACGAACAGGTAGTTCGGGCTCTCGGCATAATGCACGGCCTTGACCGTAATCCCGTCGGAAGCCACGCTCACTCCGGCACCGGAAAGCCCGGGAGCGTGGAGCATCAGGGTCAGAGGGGTCTCCATACCCGTCCACCAGCAGGGCGGCTCAACGCGCAGTCCCTCCTGCGCACCGGCGGCAGAGGCTATCGAGGTAAGTCCCACCGTTGCCAGAATGGTCGTCAGTAAATTCTTCTTCATATTCTATCAGATTTCCAATTAAAAAACAAATTCATAGCCGTGGGCAGGCAGGGTGTAGCTCTTGCCGGCGATGCTTCCCTCGGAGACGGTCACCGTCACCTCCTCAGCGGAGAAATTGAACACGGCCGCAAAGCCGTCGCTGCCGTCAGCGAGCCTGCGCTCGAAGGAGAATACCTGCTCCGGCATGTCGTTGGCCAGAATGACCATCGGCGCTCCCTCGCGGGGAGCATACATCGACGGATGTGCATTCCTCATGGCTATAAGGTCCTTGTAGAACTGCGTATATCCACCGCGGTCCTCCCAGACGATAGGGTCGCGCATGAAGAACTCCAAGGAGTTATCGTTGCCCACTTCCTGTCCGCTGTAGATAAGCGGCATACCCGGCTCGGCGAATGTCAGGGCGGCCATCTGGCGGGCAGCCTCCCCCATCCTCTCGAACTCGGTGCCGTTCCAGGAGTTCTCGTCATGGTTGGAAGTAAAGTTCATCTCGATGCTCTCCACCGGCAGCTTGCCCTCATGCTCCACGCGGTAGGCGGCATACTCAGCGGCAGTGGCCTTACCCTGTGCGAGCCTGTTCATATACGCATGGTTGGACCAGCCGTAATAGGCATCGAAGGCATCGGTCATCAGAGCGGGCTCCTCGGACTCGGCCAGCATGAACAGGTCGGGACGCACCTGACGCAGCGAGGCCACGGCATCGTTCCAGAAATCCACCGGCACCTCATGGGCCACATCGCAGCGGAAGCCGTCCACTCCCACCTCGGACACCCAGTAAGTCATGGCATCGAGCATGGCCGCACGCATATCAGCATTGTCGTAGTTCAGTTCAGCCACATCGGTCCAGTCGAAAGGAGCCACAGGCGTACCGGTACTGTCGTCCATCACATACCAGTCGGGATGCTCGGATATCCAGGCATGGTCGCGGGAGGTGTGGTTGGCCACCCAGTCCAGAATGACCTTGAAGCCCAGCTCATGGGCCTTGTCCACTACGGAGCGGAAGTCATCGATATCCCCGAACTCCGGATTGACGGCCTTGTAGTCGCGGATGGAATAGTAGCTGCCAAGCTCTCCCTTGCGCTCCACCTCTCCGATCGGATAGACGGGCATGAACCAGAGAATGTCCACTCCCAGTTCCTGGAGTCTGGGCAGATGCTCCTCGAAGGCCTTGAAAGTACCTTCCTTGGTGTACTGGCGGACATTGACCTCGTATATTACGGCATCTGCTGTCCATTCAGGATGAATGACATTTGTTACAGGAGACACTGTCTCCTTACCGGCATTTCCAGCGCATCCCGCAAGTAAGAGCACGAGCACCGGGACTGTTATTGTCTTTAAAAACTTCATAACTTGTTATTATTTTGAATTGACTATACTGAATGAAAAAGGCGCGGTCTCCACAGCCACTGAGCCGGAGCCGTCATACTGCAGTCCGAACGGCAGGTCGAATACTTTGCGTACCGGCTCGGAAGACTTGTTCAGGGCCACAAGCACATACTCGCCCATATACACACGCATATAGGCCAGATAATCCTTATCAGCGGACAGCAGGTACCAGTCTCCGTAAAGCAGAGGCATACTGGAGGAGCGTTCCGCAGTAAGGGCACGTACCGTGTCAAATACATCGGCCTCGTGCCTGTTGCGCGGCTCGAACTGAGCCCAGCGGCGGTTGTCCGGATCATTGCCTCCGGGCTGTCCCCATTCGTCACCGGTATAGATGACAGGTATGCCGGGCAGGGTCATGTTCATGGCGTGCAGCATGGCCAGCTTGCGGTAGGCCACAGTATCGCTCACGCCTATCTCGCGTTTCCAGCCGGCGGCCTTGTAGTCCTCGCCCGGAACAAGGTCCCCTCCTACGATAGACACGTAACGGGCCCGGTCATGGTTGCCGGAGATGACACCCATCAGATTGTGATAGCCGTAGGTGTGCAGGCTGGCGTCTATCGTCCCTGCCAGGTCGGCGAAAGAGCCTTCCGGTGTGGACGTTGCCCAGATGTATGTATCATAGATATTGAAGTCAAACTGACAGTCCAGCATACCGGTGCGGACATAGGACGAGATGAGCTCAGGCGAGCCGTAGGTCTCCCCTATCTGGAACACGCTGCGGTCCGGCACCCTCTCCAGCAGCTTGCGGGTCAGTTTGCGCCAGTACACCTCGGGGATGTGCTTCGTGGCGTCATGGCGGAATCCGTCGAAGTCATACTCCCGCATCCAGAATACGGCCGAGTCGGTCATCGGCTCATTGACATCCTCCCTCTCCAGGTCCAGCGTCGGGATATGTTTGTCAAACCATGTGGTCAGACGGAACTCGTCCCAGAGTTCCAGATTGGGCCTGCCGTCCGGGGTGAATTCCGGGGTCTTCCAGTCCGGATGGGCCTGCAGGAGCGGGCTCTCCACGTGCAGGTGATTGGCCACATAGTCCAGGATGATGTTCTTGTCATCCCCGTGTACGTCGGCTATCAGGCCGCGCAGTTCCTCCGGCGTACCGTAACGGGGATCAATGTTATAGTAATCCTCCACATCATAACCGTTATCATACTGGGGGGACACAAAAAACGGAGTCATCCAAATATAAGGGTTCTGGGTTATCGGAGATATCCACAGGGTGTTCACTCCGAGTGTATCGAAATACCCCTCCCGCAGCCTGGCGTCTATGCCGGCCAGGTCACCTCCGTAATAATCGGCCTTAGGAAGCACGTCGGGACGGTTGGCTTTCCAGTCGTTGGCGGTATTGCCGTTGACGAAACGGTCCACCATTATCTGGTACATAATCCAGCCTTGACGGTCAGTCCTTTCCAGTTCCGAAGCCGCAGCCATCACTCTCCCGTAGCGCACGGGCACGAGGATATCGCTTCCGGCCCCCTCGGCATTGTAGGTATAGATACGGATATAGGAGCGTTCCATGTCCTCTGCATTGTCGGGAATATGCACGGTGAACTCCCCGTCCTTGCGGTAAGACATGAATTTATGGTCAAGTAAGGTGTTCTGCCACAAGACAAGATAACCTGCCGGAGAATTCTGTGCCCTCACTGTAAATTCCCTGCCCCCCATATTGCTGCCTATGGTAGCCATTGACGGAACGGCTGCTCCGGCCGGTGTCTTCCACTTCAGCACGATCACTCCGCTCTCTTCTCCGGATGTCACTCTGACCGTTGACACGTTGCGCGAAGAAGGACCTGCGACAAGCATCACAGTATCCATATCATCCACTGACACAGGTATTACAGTGTAGTCCTCACTGCTGACAGCATCTACTTTCTCTATCTTGGGGAAATAGTCCCTGACTATCAGCAGAGTGGTATCCCCGGAAATCAGACAGGGCATGGCGGGAGCCGACTCCTCGTTGAAAAACGGAGCCCGCTCCACCCTATATGAGCACGATGCCGACACAATAAAAACAAGCGGCATCAGCAGCCTCATGTACTTTATACGATTCTTATTCATTTTTATCTCGTTTTTCTACAAATCAAACACTACTGACGAATACGGTCCCATCATCAGTCTGGGCTGAGAGCCGCTTTCATTCATAAACACATCCCCCTGCACGGCCACTGCGCCATACACAGTATCGTGAAGCAGGAAATTAATCTCCGAACCGCTGAAATTGTGCAGGACAAGCACGCGGTCTCCTTCGTAGTCCATAATCCAGGCGCATAGAGCAGGCAGGGCTGTCAAAGACTCATTGTACAGGTCATGACGCACCATCTTTCCATTTGCAAGTGCGGGAACAGCATTGCGCGCCAGCGCAAAATCCTTGTACACCCGGAACACCGATGCCGAATCTGCGGTCTGTTCCATGACAGATGCCGCTCCGAGGCTGACATCAGACTTTCCTGCATACGCGTACAGGTCTGGCGTATAGCTGTCTCCCCAATTCATAGGAGTCCTTACATACTCATCGCCCTGATCCTTGACTCCGGTATATCCCAGCTCCTCACCATAATATATATAAGGTGCACCGCCGGCTGTCAGCAACACTGCCCCTGCCAGCTTCATTTTCGCAGTCGAACCGCCGAGATCACTTCCCGCACGGTTCTCATCGTGGTTGGAGAGCTTGGTCGCCTCGATATAGTCCGGACGGACTGCTGCATATTCATCCTGATAGGACAGAATATCCCTGACAAACGTATTCCCGACACCCCCGTTAATGGCCGCCGACAGCCTCCACCAGAAAGAGAAATCAAAGGCAGCGGGCAAGCCGGCGTAATATGGAGCCACCTCGTTATGCTCGGAGAATACCTCCCCGACCATATAGAAAGGCCCGTCTCCGGAATAATAACCGTCCATGGCCTCGTAGAACTTTCCGAGGAAGACCGGATTCTCGTTGGAGCCGGCGTTATGATAAATATGTTTCACCGCATCCAGACGCATACCGTCTATCCCGGCATCTATCCACTGTCTGCCTATGCGCACCATCTCCTCAAACGCCGGGGACTGCTCCGCACTTTCCGCAGGACCGTAGTTGAGGTCAGCGAACCAGCTGGTCCACATGTGGGAATGGTAGTAGAGAGTACCGGGCATGAGCAGATCATGGACTGCGTTGTTGTCACTTGATGTAAACAGAGGATACTCCACACCGTACTCTATTACCGCGTCCGCGGCATCTGCCGCCCCGTACTTGGTACCCGGAGTCCAGTCGTCCGTTCCCTCCGTCCGTATCAGAAAACCCCATGGAGAATCGAAGTCCACCGCCAGGGAATAAAGCCCGTTCCCGTCATCATGGAACTTTACATAACGCGCCGGGTCACCCATATACAGATACTTGTCGCTGTCAGTATCCGGAGCGGTGTTCTCACTGTCCGCCGGGCCGTCCGACTCCGTCACGGTAAGTAAAGGATGAGCCGGATCCGACCAGTCCAATACGAACTCCATGACCCCTTTTGCGGAATTTCCTGCCACGAACCACTGTCCGGCGTCATATCCTCCGGAACCCTCCGTGGCTATCATCGGGATATTGCCGGCCTCTATATCCGCGGCGGGATTCTCCGAGAAAATGTAGAAGTCCCTGTACGGGCTGTCCCCGCTCTCACAGGCCTCCAGGAACCAGGGATGATCACTGCCTGTATGGTTGAGCACGTAATCCATGTATATCCTGATACCGCGGTTGTGCGCCGCCTCCACCAGGGCCTTGAAATCATCCATTGTCCCGAACTCCGGATTGACAGTCCCGTAGTCCGTTATGTCATAGCCGTGATAGGACATGGCCGGATGTACCGGAGAAAGCCATATGGCAGAAACTCCCAGTGAATCCAGATAGTCCAGTTTGTCTATGATACCCCGAAAATCCCCTATGCCGTCCCCATCGGAGTCCGCAAAAGAGTATACCAGAAGCTGATATGTTATACCGCCGTGTTTGGTTCCATCCCACTCCGGAGGAAGTGCCCTCACCCGCAGCCCGTCCTCTTGTCCGCTGTCCGTGCCGGAAGAACCGGGCCTGCACGACAAAAACATAAGAACAGAAACACATATCAGGACTATGTAATACAACGTCGCTCTCATAAGGAATAATGATTTAAAAAAGGGCGGGTAACAATCTTTCCCGCCCCTGAATATTTTCTTGTCCCGTTATTCTACAGGCGCACCGTAATCCTCCGCGCTGATGACAGCTGTAGGATTGTCCCAGTCGTTGAGGTCAAGATAGATACGGTAGTTACCGGCCTCTATGCTTATATTGTCACCGCCCTGTGAGAGAGGCGCGTCGACTGTTCCGCCCCAGTTGGTATCCCACAGACCGTCAAGCCTGAACTTGAATCCTCCGGCAGCGGGGAACTCGACATCGGCATAGAATCTCTGGTCGGAGCGCATCTGTGTCATGACGATATCAGCTCCGTCAGCCCATCCCGTAAGATCACCGACGATGCCGACCTGATTGAAGCCCTTGTTCATATTAAGAGTCAGGGATGACTTGACAAAATGGAAGCTGTAGTAACGGTAAGTCGAATAGTTTGTGATGTTGCCGCTGCCTCCGTCATCCCACAGAGTGATGGAAGGAGCTTCGGGATCGGTTGAAGTCATACTTCCTGAGCCCCAGTTGCCGTTGTCCCAGTTGGCGTCTCCTGTCAGCTTGAAACCATTGGTCTCATAGCCTTCACCGAAGTCAATCACACCAACATAATTCTCCTCGTCCTCGGCATAGCTGTACAGGAAGAGAGTCTGACTGTGATCCCAACCGCAATAGTCTCCGATAACATATACCTTAGGATATACCTTGGCCATATCATAAGGAGTTACTGTCGTGGCTATCGGGTTGGAGGCCACTTCTGTGCCGGCCACTACACTGGATTCTCCCATAATGGAGGCGACCACATATATTTCCACATCCACAGGCTCGCCGAAAGCGGCTCCCAGGCCCAGGACGGACCCGTTGAAGTCAGCTGTTCCGATTACCATTGACAACGGCTCATCTCCGACCGTACCGTTGAGAGTTCCTATTGCCTGACGGTTCGCAAAGCTGCTGCCTGCAAGATCCACATAAGCCGTATAGGAACGGGCCACCTCCACACCGAAGTCTGTAGGCGTGAAATTCAGCGAGAAGAAAGACTCAACCGAGTCTGCCAGCTCGTAGCTCTCGTCTATTGGTTCAAGGACGGAAGGCACTGCATCTTCAGGATTGAACACAGGTCCTTTCTCCACAGTGCAGGCCGTAAGCAGCAATGCCGACACCACCAATACAGTATTTAAAATCTTTTTCATCATAATCAGATTTATAAGTCGTTAAACATTACATTCCGCCGTATCCCGGATTCTGTTCCAGCTTGTTGCTGGTATTGATCTCGGTCGTAGGTATGGGGAACAGGTTGAAATGATCGTCCACGCCCTGGCCGTCATACATACCGCCTTTCCATTCCCACACGTAATCATCGGTAGTGAACAGTCCGAACCGGATCAGGTCCTGACGCCGCATGTTCTCCCAGTAAAACTCACGTCCCCGCTCATCGATGATGTCGTCGAGAGTAACTGTAGACAGCGGCTCCAGACCGGCTCTCTCACGGACTGCGTTGAATGCTTCCAGTCCTTCGGCGTCAATGCTTCCTCTGCGAAGCTGCGCCTCCGCCAGCATCAGGTAGGCATCGGAAGCCCTGAATATAGGATAGTCTGTATTGGGATAGCCTGCCGTACTGCTGATATTGGTCCCGTCGTGATTGAGGTTGGTGAACTTCATCTGGCAGTAGCCGTTGGTAAAGTCGGACTGATCCAGCACGTTCTTGATATGAGAGTCTCCGAACTCACTTCCGTCAGTGAAGATATACCTGGCGTCAGTCTCTTCATTGCCTGCGAACAGGTCTATCAGCTGAGCCGTAACCACGAGTCCGCCCCAGCCGTCATTGACTCCGAGAGCCGCCTGCCATTCGCTGTTGCCGGAGACGATAGAGGACTTAATGACAAAATTGGTATTTCCGTAGGACTGGATCAGGTCAGCATCGCTCTGTACCGCGAAGATTATCTCATTGAACTGGTTGTTGTCAGCACTGAACAGATAGGGATAAGGTGTATCCAGAGGATAGGAGCTGATAATGCTGCGGCACTCCTCTATGCACTTGTCCCATTCGCCGGCAATGGCCGGACGGCCTTCTCCGCCGTACTTGGGATCATCGCAGTTGGTGAATATCTGCGAGTTCAGGTACAGCTTGGCCAGCAGCATGGTGGCGAACTCCTGGCTGCAGCGGCCATACTCTGTACCGGCGGCGGGACGCAGGTCCTTGCGGAAACCGTTCTCCCCGCCTATCTCGTCCACCAGCCACTCGTAGAGCTGATAACGGGACACCTGGTCAGGGCCTTCAGTGGCACTGATCGGGTCTTCCTCGGTAGCAAACGGCACATTGCCGAACAGGTCGATGGCATGATAGTAGCTCAAGGCCCTAAGCGCCCTGGCCTGGGCTATCATATAGTCCATCTCCTCGCCCTGAAGGTCAGCGGGAGCGGCATGAGCCTGACGGATGAACTCGTTGCACAGACCTATCTGATAGTAGATACGCGAGAACATCGCTGTCACGAACACATCGGAGGTAGTCCAGCTCAGACCGTGCAGAGACCTGATGGTCTGGTCGTTCCACGTACAGCTGGCCTCGTCGGTAGGCAGTGTGCAGACATTGAAAAGGGCCCTCATATACTGACCGAAGCCGCCGTCGATACCGCTGATGTCCGGAGACGAGTCAGGTCCTTCGGACGCGCTCACTGCCAGCGAGCCGTAGCACTTTGCAAGAAGCTGCTGGAAAGCCTCGATACTGTTCAGCACCTTGTCGGGAGAATTGATATCTGGATCTATGGGAGACACATCCAGGTCATTGACACAGGAAGGCGTGAACAGCGCCACGGCCGATACCATCAATGATACTAATACTGTTGTATATTTTTTCATGATAACTTTCTCTTTAGACGGTTAGAAATTGTACTTGAGACCGATGATGTAAGTACGGGGACGGGGATACAGGTTGTTGTCGATACCGTTGAACACCTCGGGGTCTATACCTGAGTATTTGGTAAATGTAGCCACGTTCTGTACTGTTCCGAAGATACTGAGAGCACCGCCCTTGTCCAGGTCAAACAGATAGCTGAGGGTGATACGGTCAATCTTGAAGAACGAGCCGTCCTCCAGCCAGTAGTCGGACAGATAAGCTGCGTTGTTGAAGCCCAGGGACATGGCATTGCCGATACAGTTGCGGACGAAATTATTGGTCCACAGGTCGGAGAGCAGCGAAAGACGGGAAGCGTTGTTGTTGTACACCATCTGACCGAGGTTGCCGTGACCGGCGATGGCCAGGGTCAGGTTCTTCCAGGACAGGGAGGTATTGAAACCGATAGTCCACTTGGGAGCGGCCTGACCGTTGAATACTCGGTCGTAAGAGTCTATCACACCGTCTCCGTTCTGGTCCACGTATGCACCCGGTATGGGAGCACCGTTCTCGTCATAGATCTGCTCATAGAGATAGAAGGTATTGGCCGCATAACCCACCATATGTCTCTGAACGTTATTGCCGACACCGCCGCTGATGCCTCCTGTCTCGACTCCTGTATAGGAAGGATCGTCATTGGTTGTCAGCTTGGTGATACGGTTGTCATTGTACGCGAAGTTGGCCCCGATGGTCCAGTTCCAGTCCTGAGTCTGGAGGGCTACAGCACCTATCTCAAACTCAATTCCCTTGTTTACCAGGCTGCCGATATTGGCTGTCAAATAGTTGGTAAGGTTGGCTCCGGCAGGTACGGGAATACTGTTCAGCAGGTCGGTCGTCTCCCTGTAGTACACATCCAGGGCACCGTAGAGTCTGCCGTCGAAGAAGCCGTAATCAATACCCACGTTGTATGTAGTGGTGGTCTCCCATTTGAGATCGGCATTGTATCCGTTGGGCTTGATAGGGACAATCATCTGACCGTCGAACATATACATACTTCCGTTGGAGTTGTACATATAGGTGGCGAGAGCCGGGTAGTCTCCCGCATTGAGGTCCTGCTGTCCGGTCTGTCCCCAGCTCAGACGCAGCTTAAGGTCTGAAACGGCCTTGACATTTTTCAGGAAACTCTCACCCTTGATGTTCCATCCGAACGCAACTGAAGGGAAGAAGCCCCACTTGTTGTTGACAAATCTTGAGGTTCCATCCCAACGGACTGTGGCTGTCAGCATGTAACGGTTGTCGTAGTCGTAGTTGGCACGTCCGAAGAAAGACACAAGAAAATACTCCGTGGCATTGGTGAACTCCGTCAGAGTCTCCTGACTTCCGGCCACCGGATCCGGCTGGGTCATTGATATGCTGTAGTCCTCAGTATAGAAATGCTGCCACGAATAACCTGCCATCACTCCGAAACTGTGCTTGTTTATCTCTTTGGAATAATCAGCATAAGCCTCAAGAGTCATATCACGCTTTGTCTGATTGTAGGGATTGTATAGGCCGCGTCCGTTCTGGCTCTGATTGTGCGCCGACTGCTCGGCTCCGTAAGGCACATTGACCACTCCGTCCGAATGGGAATAGTCCATACCGAGATTGAGGTTCAGTCTCAGGTCCTCGAGACCGTGAATCTTATAGTCGAACTGGGCATTGCCGATGAAGCGGGAGGCATTGGACCGGTCGTCCCTCTCATACAGAGCCGCAAGGGGGTTGAGCGTGGACTGGGTGTTGTATCCGTCCGAACCCATCCACATGGTATAGTCACCGTTCTCGTCATACACCGGCTGGGTAGGGTCATACTCAACCGCCGCCGAAATGGCCGCCGTGTTGGCGAAACGGTTTTTCTGGAACATACCCTTACCGTTTAGAGAGATAGTCAGATGGTCGTCGAAGAACGTAGGGGTCAGGTTCAAAGAGACTGTTCCCCTCTCCATGCTGGAAGTCCTGAGCGTACCTTTTTCGTTGATATAGCCTCCGGACACGCGGTAAGGCATATAACCGACATTGCCGAACTTGAAGTTACCCTGCAGGCTGACATTTCCCTCATAGCTCTGACCGAGCTGGTAAATCTCTTTCTGCCAGTCTGTATTGGCATCTCCCAACGCCAGATAGGCCGGGTCGTCGGTATTCGCCACATCAGTGATGCCCCTGTACTGCGCCATCGCCGCCCTCATCTCGTCTCCTGTCATGACATCCAGAAAACGGCTGTTCTGAGACAGGGATGCTGTAAAGTCCGCGCTCACATGAGGTACTGCGGAATCGTACTTGCTGCCTTTCTTAGTTGTGATGATAATCACACCATTAGACGCACGCGAACCGTAAATAGCTGTCGCCGAGGCGTCCTTCAGCACAGTAAAGGACTCGATATCACTAGGGTTGATACTTGAGAGCTGGTCAGCAACACCACTGATACCAGTGTTGGTAATGGGCAGACCGTCTATCACTATCAACGGGTCATTGACAGCGGACAAGGACGAACCGCCACGGATACGTATTGTGGCCGCAGATCCAGGAGCTCCGTCACCGTCAGTAATAACGACACCGGCCGACTTGCCTTTCAGCATCTCCGAAGGAGAAGTGATGGCGCCTTTGTTCAGCTGGTCAGCCCGCACCGTGGACACGGAACCGGTCAGGTCCTCTTTCTTGACCGTACCGTAACCGATAACCACGACCTCATCCAGCAGCTCGGTATCTTCTTCCAGAACGATAACCGACACCTCTCCGGCCGGAACGGTCACTACCTTGTAACCGATCAGCCTTACTTCAATAATGGAGGACGCAGACGGAACGGTCAGTTCGAAATAACCGTCCATGTCTGTCTCCGTACCGTTCAGCGTTCCCTGTTCCAGGACCGCCGCCCCGGCGATTGGGCCCAACTCATCGACGACACGGCCTTTGACCGTATACTGCGCGAACGCACTTGTCAGAGAGAGCAACGTAGCCGAGATCAACATTGTCATCAATCTTTTCATACGTTAAATATTTAATTGATTGGTAATGAATGTATATATTATAAAATCACTTTGTCTTGTCCCGCCGCGCGAAAAAACGCAGCTGCACCGGGTCGTCCTTGTCCTCCACCAGAAGCACTGAGAAGGCGGCAATAAGCAGACACAGGCCGGAGAACACCATCGCATAAACGGTATGACCGCCGTAGACGTGCGTCACCAGGACTCCTCCCAGCAGGCCGTTGCATACCTGGGGAATCGTTATGAAGAAATTGAATATCCCCATGAACACGCCCATCTTGCCGGCAGGAAGCGAGCCCGCGAGGATCGAATAAGGCATAGCCAGAATACTGCCCCACGCGATACCCACGCCTATCATGGATATGACCAGCATATTCGGATTCTTGAAGATGAAGAACGAGGCGAAACCGAGGGCCCCAAGCAGCAGGGACATGGAGTGAGTGGCCTTGCGGCCTATCTTCGAGGCCATCCAGGGCAGGAGGAACGCATATACAGCCGCCACACCATTATATACACCCTGGAGCACACCGACCCAGTCCCCGGCATTGCCGTAGGCGGCCGAGGCACGGTCTACCGTACCATAGCAGTGCTCAGCCACAGCCGGAGTCATATAGACCCACATGGAAAACAGGGCAAACCAGGAAAAGAACTGCACGACCCCAAGCTGCACCATCGTTTTGGGCATACGGCCGAAATCCTTGAATATTTCCAGAAATCCACCGTCCTTCCTCTTCGTATCTCCGGGTTCGGGTGGATATTCGGAAGTGCTGCACACTGTCCAGAGCACACAGACAAGCAGCACAGCCGCACCTATATAGAACGCCGTACGGACATTGGGTGCCACTCCGCCGTCCTCCGCAGGCACATTGGACATGCCGAACCAGTTGGTGAGCACAAACGGAAGAACGGCTCCAACTACCGCGCCGATTCCGATAAGGGAGGTCTGCATGGAGAATCCCAGCGTGCGCTGCGCTGACGGCAGCTTATCGGCCACCAGCGCCCTGAAGGGCTCCATGGCCACGTTGATGGAAGCATCCATGATCATCAACATACCCGCACCAATCAATACGGGAGATAAAATAGCCGTCTCTGTACCGGGTGACAAGAACAATCCCGCATTCGGCATCAATATCAAGGCAATCGTCGTAAAGATAGCTCCTACCAGAAAAAACGGACGCCGACGTCCTAAACGGCACCAAGTTTGGTCGGAATAATGACCAATGATAGGTTGTATGATCATACCTGTCAGCGGAGCCGCTAACCAAAATAAGGATAGTTGCTCTACATCCGCTCCATAGGTTTGAAGTATTCTACTTGAATTTGCGTTCTGAAGGGCGAAACCGAATTGAATGCCCAAGAAACCGAAAGTTAGATTCCAAATTTGCCAAAAACTCAAAAATGGTTTTGTTTTCATGAGAATTATGTTTTTTAAGGTATTTATTTGTTTGGTGACAAACATACGGAATTATTCCGAAACAGGACGTCGTCCCTATTCAAATTCATGCAAAGAAGTAAAGCAAACGTTTTCGGAAGCCACTTTTTTAACGGGTAGACTGTCTCACCACCAGATTTGTCTTGATAATCTTGCTCACGATACGATCCCCGTCACGCACGCCATTCAAACGTTCTATCAGCAAACGCATAGCGATAGCTCCCAACTCATAACCATGTTGATCCACGGAGGTCAGCAGGGGATCGCTAACTTCCGCTAAGCTATTATTCGTAAACCCACAAATCGAAACCTCATCGGGTATCCTCAATCCCTTGGCCTTGACAACATTCAGCACCCCTATAGCAGTCTCATCATTTACGGCGAAGAACGCATCCGGACGATTGGGTAACGACAATAATTCCGGGGTCAACCGAAGCGCCTCGGTATAATTATCACAAATCTTGATTAACTCTTTATCTACCGGTAATCCATTTTTACGCAAAGCATCCTCATATCCCATCCTACGATTATTAGAGATCGCTAAATGAGAAGGAGATCCGAAAAAGGCGATTCGCCGGCAACCGCTACGAATCAAGTATTCAACAGCGGAGCAAACCCCGGCATAATCATCAACGACCACCCGGTCTGTCAAGATCCCCGTGCATATACGATCGAAAAACACCATGGGTATATCGCTATCGATTAGTTCTTGAAAATGATTGTAGATCGTCGTCGTTTTAGCGACAGAAGCCAAGACACCGCAAACACGTGCTTCCAATAAAGCTTGCGCACCTTTTACTTCTTTCTCATAATTCTCATTACTTTGACAAATAATAACACGATACCCTCCCTTTTCCGCCTCATCTTCTATACCGGATAAAACAGAAGAAAAGAAATAATGTACGATCTGCGGTAAAATAACACCGATTGTTTTCGTATTATTTGTCCGTAAACTCAAGGCTAAGGCATTGGGCTTATATTTATGTTCACGAGCGTAAGCATTCACTATATTCTTGGTTTCTTGGCTGATATCCGGATGATCAGCCAAGGACCGAGAGACTGTTGACGGGGAAATATGCAAGGCTTTCGCTATATCCTTTATCGTGATTTGACGCTTTTTCATGGTTCTCTTTTTTATAAAATCAAAGATATGTATTTAGGTCATATAATGCAAACGTTTGCGAGAACGTTTGCGTAAATTTATAGGGGTATCGACAAACATTTTAACAACATGAGAGGTTTGATAAACATACATTTGCATTCATATACTATGGCTAAAATTCAATAAATATAATAGAGTATTAATCTTAAACTGTCTAATGCATGAAACAAAAAATGTATTCTTGCGACGCAAGAGTAATCTTATCTGTCTTGATAGGATTGTTTCTCTCCTGCAATGTTTTCGCACAAGACATCACGATCAAAGGCAACGTGAAAGATGCGAAAGGTGAACCCATCATCGGGGCTAGTATCCTTGAAAAAGGAACTACGAATGGAACTGTTACCGATTTCGACGGTAACTTTATGCTCTCGGCGCCTAAAGGAAGTACGATCGGTATTTCTTACATAGGCTACAAATCACAAGACATTATCAACCAAGGACAAAGTAATTTAATTGTCGTATTACAAGAAGATACGGAAGTATTGGACGAGATTGTCGTAATCGGTTATGGTACGGTGAAGAAAGATGACGCTACCGGTTCCGTGACGGCCATTAAGCCAGATAAGATGAACCGGGGTTTGACCACCACCGCAACCGATATGATCAACGGTAAAATCGCCGGTGTAAATATCACGACTGACGGTGGAGCTCCGGGTTCGGGAGCCAGTATCCGCATCCGTGGTGGTTCTTCCTTATCGGCCAGCAACAACCCGCTGATCGTTATCGATGGACTTCCGATCGACAATGACGGTATCAAAGGGGTATCCAACCCGTTGAGTACGATCAACCCGAACGATATCGCAACATTCACCGTATTAAAAGACGCATCCGCCACAGCGATCTATGGTTCGCGTGCCTCTAACGGTGTGATTCTTATCACCACTAAGAAAGGTGAAAAAGGCTCCCGCCCACGGGTTACGTACGATGGAAACGTTTCTATCAGCACGAAGACCAAATCAATCGATGTTATGGGAGCTGACGAATATCGTAATTTCGTAACGGATCGTTTTGGGGCGGAATCAAGCGCCGTTAAGTTATTAGGAAAAGAAAATACGGATTGGCAGAAAGAGATCTTCCGTACAGCAGTGGGAACCGATCATAATATCACGGTATCCGGAGGCTTGAATAATATGCCTTATCGTGTATCCGTCGGATATACAAACCAAAATGGTATATTGAAAACCTCTAAGTTCGAACGTTATACTGGATCTGTAAACCTAGCTCCCAGTTTCTTCGAAGATCATTTAAATATTAACTTCAACGCCAAGGGAATGATCTCAAATAATCGTTTCGCCGATACGGGAGCTATCGGAGCGGCAATCGCATTCGACCCGACTCAACCAGTCATGAACGGCAACAGTAAATACGGAGGTTATTTCGCTTGGGAAAATGCCGGTGAATTTATCTCAATCGCTACAAAAAACCCGGTAGCGATGCTTCAACAGAAAAAAGAAGAGGCTAATTCTAAAAACTTAGTCGGTAATATCCAAGTTGATTATAAATTCCATTTCCTTCCCGAATTACGTGCGAACTTGAATTTAGGCATGGATATGGCTACCGGTACACAAGACATTTACTATCCGAAAGAATCTCCATTAGGTTACGTGGATAACGGCAAAACAGGTTATGAGACAATCGACAAATACAATCACCTATTGGATTTTTATTTGCAGTACGCTAAGGATTTCAATGAAAAGCATCATTTTGATATCATGGCTGGTTACTCTTGGCAACATTTCCATCGTTCCACAGAGAACGCATACAATAACTTGAACGGAGATAACCCGACTTCTTATATTTTCAAGACAGAAAGTTATTTGATCTCTTTCTTCGGACGTGTCAATTATTCATTCATGAATCGCTATCTTATCACCGCTACCTTACGTAACGATGGCACTTCCCGCTTCTCTAAAGACAACCGTTGGGGATTGTTCCCTTCCGTGGCTTTAGGATGGAAGATCAAGGAAGAGGGCTTTATGAAAGACGTGGACGCTGTATCAGATTTAAAACTACGCTTGGGTTATGGTATTACCGGTCAACAGGATATCTCGCAAGGAGACTACCCGTATATGGCGACTTATTTTGCGGGACAAGACGGAGCCTACTATCAATTTGGCGACCAATTTGTTCCTATCGCCCGTCCCGACGGTTACAACCCGAACTTGAAATGGGAGGAGACTACTACTTGGAACGCCGGATTCGACTTCGGATTCTTAGATAACCGTATCACTTCATCCTTGGATTATTATTACAGGGAAACTAAGGACTTGATCAATGTGATCGACGTACCGGCCGGAACAAACTTCAAGAACCGTATCGTCAGCAATATCGGTTCTTTGAGAAATCAAGGTGTTGAGTTCTCCATCAACGCTAAAGCGATCTCAACCCCTGATTGGAAATGGGATCTAGGCTTTAATGTCGCTTGGAACAACAACGAGATTACCAAGCTAACCGCACAGGATGACGCCTCATCCATCGTATTGACAGGAACCGTAGAAGGTGGTACCGGGACCATGATACAGGCACAAGGTGTGAATCACCCGGCGAACTCATTCTATGTATACGAGCAGGTATATGATCAACAGGGTAATCCGATCGAAGGATTATACGTGGACCGCAACGGAGATGGCGTGATCAATGACGAGGACCGTTATTTCTGCCATAAACCGGCGGCCGATGTAACGATGGGCTTTACTTCTAAATTGGTATGGAAAGCATGGGATTTCAGTTTCTCACTTCGTTCCAACCTCGGGAACTATGTATATAATAATGTAGCCTCATCCAATGCGGCATTAAGTGAAGGTAGTATTAACAATAAAGGCTATCTATCCAACCGTCCGCTATCCGCTTTCGATACGAATTTCCAGAACATGAACGTATTGTCCGATTATTATGTACAAAACGCATCCTTCTTACGCTGCGATAATATCACGTTGGGTTACTCTTTCAACAAATTATTCGGCGTATTGGGCGGACGTATCTACGGAACCGTACAGAATCCTTTTGTTATCACGAAATATAAAGGATTGGATCCGGAGGTAGCGAACGCAGCTGATAAAACCTTCGGTATCGATAAGAACGTATATCCTCGCCCATTGGTAGGTATACTCGGTGTAAGTCTTAACTTCTAATTTTAAATCAGGATATCTATATGAATACGAAATTCTTTAAATATATAATACCGGCTTTATCGCTGGTTTTCAGCGTAAACTTCACCTCTTGCCTAGGTGATCTCGATGTTACGCCTATCGATCCGAACCTAAACGTAGAGTTCGATCAGAACGCCAATTTCGCCAAGATCTATGCGGGATTAGCCATCACAGGAAATAAAGGTCCCGACGGACAAGGAGATATCGCCGACACGGATGAGGGAGCGTCGGGTTTGATGCGTATGCTATTCAACCTAAATGAGCTTCCTACGGACGAGGCGATTTGCGCTTGGTCTGGCGACGTGGATGTATATCCCTTGAACTTCGCTAAGTTTACCGCCTCGAACGGTGTGGTATTGAATATGTTCAACCGTCTGTACATCCAAATCGCTCAGTGTAATAACTTCTTAATACAGACAGAGGGCAAGGATGACGAGGAAAGTCTTACACAGCGTGCTGAAGTTCGTTTTATCCGTGCCTTGGATTATTATTATTTGATTGATTTATATGGCAATGTTCCGTTCGTTGATGAAAACACGGGTATCGGTACCTATGTTCCCGAACGGATTACCCGGGCGAATCTCTATACCTATATAGAGAAAGAGTTGAAAGAAATCGAGCCACAAATGAAGGCCCCCCGTGCAAATGTATATGGACGTGCCGATCAAGCCGCCGTATGGATGCTACTTTCCCGCTTATATCTGAACGCGGAAGTATATACAGGTACCCCTCAATGGTCTGCCGCCGCTGAATACGCAAAGAAAGTCATGGACGCCGGTTTCTCTCTGGCTCCTAATTATGGAGATAATTTCCTTGCAGATAACAACACCTCTCCCGAGATGATCCTGCCGATTTGTTATGATGGCGTACAGACCCGCTCTTGGTCCGGATTGTTCTTTATCGCCAGCTTTATCAGTGGTGACATGAACGCACTAGATGATTTCGGGACTAAAGAAGCATGGGGTGGTAACCGTGCCCGCATGGCATTGGTGAAAAAGTTCGCTTCTGACGGAGACTTATCGAAAACAGCTGATACACGTGCCTCTTTCTGGACTACAGACCGTACATTCGAGATCAATAAGCCGACCGAGTTTACAGAAGGTTATTCTGTAACTAAATTCAAGAATATCACGAAATCCGGACAAATCGGTCACGATCCGAATCAGCAGTTCCCGGATATGGATTTCCCATTGTTCCGTTTAGCCGAGGCTAATCTGACCTTCGCCGAAGCCACATTACGGGCAGGAGGCGATAAACAAGCCGCTTTAAGCGCTATTAACCAGCTACGGAAAAGAGCGAAAGCCACGGAAATTACGGCAACCGATCTTACTTTGGATTTTGTGCTTGATGAGAAGGCCCGTGAGTTCTATTTTGAGGCGCAACGCCGTACGGATTTGATCCGCTACAATAAGTTCACCTCCAATTATACTTGGGATTGGAAAGGCGAGACAGCGGGAGGTACTTCAATCTCCAGTCACTTCTCATTGTTACCGATTCCTTCGACCCAACTCGTGGCAAACAGTAACTTGAAACAAAATCCGGGTTATTAATCGTAAAACCTATTAATAAGTAACAATTATGAATAAAGTCAATATATTATCCATCGTGTTTGCGGGCATCTGTGCTTTTTCTGCCTGCACGGACGATAAAGATCCGGTTATCAATGACCTAAAGGACTCAGAAGGTAATAATATATCTTTTACCCTCAATGCTCCGAATAATAGCTCATATACTTTAATGCCGGAAAATGCCAGTAGTATCATCGATATTTTTACCTGTGAACAACCGGATTACGGTTTCGCGGCAGGTGTAACGTATACCGTACAAGTCTGTGAAGGAGGAACTGAATTCGAGAAATTCGAGTCGCTGCCGACTACCGGTTCCGGCGAAAAAGTCTTGATCAAGACATTCGAGCTGAATGATGCCATGAACAATCTGGGAATGGTTAATCCCACCGTAGCTTATAATGTGGACTTCCGTCTTAAAGCATTTATTAACGACAGTGTTCCCGAACTTTATTCGAACACGGTAAACATGGCGATCACTCCATATAGTGGCGCCCGTACCCAAGTTTATTTCGTGGGTGACATATTCGACAACGGATGGAACAATAACGACCCATCGATGCGTATATTCGCCGACGACGATGTTAATAATATGTTATTCACTTACACGGGTTTCGTAAAAGCCGGTAGCGCATTCAAGATCATTCAAACCCCGGGTGATTGGGGCATTCAATGGGGTTACGACAGCGACGGAGCATTAAGCAATGACGGCGGTAGCGGTAATATCGAAGGCTTCACGCAGGATGGCTATTATACGATCACGTTAGACTTGGCTGGTAACAAATACAGCATCGAACCTTATACCGGAGCGACAACCGAATACAAACAAATCTCCCTGATTGGAGACTTCAATGATTGGGGTGGTGATCTAGATTTACAACAGGCTAGTTACGACAAGCACATCTGGATCGGCGAGAAAATAGAGATTCCGTCCGATGGCGGTTTGAAATTACGTGCGGATCATGACTGGGCCGTAAGCTTCGGTGGCAGCAATAGTTTATGGAACGATAAACAAGGACAATTCGCCAAATTTGACGGAGGTGATAATGTAAAGGTTTCCGCCGGTACCTATTTTATCAAGTTTAATGACTTAACGAAACATATCATTCTACTAGCCGAATAAGGCATTACTTAAATTACCATCCTTTACTTGATTTAAAAGTCAAGTAAAGGTGGTAATAGATAAAAGTAACGCTTGTGTTTATGAATTATGTCTCAAAAGATATGTTTTAGAACATGATTTTGTTAAATCACGTTAAGTAAATGAGATTTCCAAACTATTCGTTATGCTACATAACATAAAACCTCTATATTTGCACTGTGTTTTTCATGGTATTAGATTTAAGGTTAACAATGAAGATTGGCTGTCCGTGATGGATAGCCTTTTTTTGTTTCCTTTTAATAGTACATATTGGATTTGATGCCATTGCTGACATACAACAAACCATTCTTTCTTGTGATATAAATATTGTTTTCTCTAGCCAACCAGCCAATAGCCAAGGCTAGGTCCTCAATACTTAAAGACAATTTACGGCTTAACTCTTGCGTAGATATTTCATTTACCTCGTTTAGCGCATGCCACACTTTTCCTGCGTTTAGTCCAATTCTTCCTTTTTCCATAATCAAAATACTTTTCTAGTAAACGAACTATATTCTTTTTGTTTCCTCTTTCCTACGATTAGTAGTCATTTGTAAAGTTCGCCCTTAAATATTAGGGAATCAATATCCATTCTTTCGTTTCTATGTTCTATTTTTATTATCTTGAATAATAAGTATTTATTAATTCCTATATTTGAGACGAATTACCGATTAGATATGGAAAAGGAAATGCTCACATTCGATATCACGAACGATTTTATCGTCGGAGATCGTATCACAAAAGAGACGCTAAACAAATACAGCAAGCTGCCTCATAAGATAAAGGCAGGTTTGTTTCTCCTTTGTGTAGAAGGTTCCGTGCAGGCTTCTATCAATCTAGCGAAGTATACGATTAACAAATATGATTTCGTGACCTTAGTGCCCAGCAATTTTATCCAGTTCCATGAAATATCGGACGACGCACGTTTCTATTTCGCCGGATTCTCTTCGGAGTTTATGACAAACATCAATTTTATTAAATCAACCATGAGCTTTCTTCCCGTTATCACGGAACATCCGATCATGCCGCTGGAAGAATCTGTAGCTCAATTATATATTGACGGATACCGTTTATTGATACGTGCGCAATCCTTATCCCCGTCTTATTCTATGGTAAATAAAAACCTAGTCATCGCTTATCTCACGATATTCATGCAAGGAACGGCTGAGTTATATAAAAATCATAGCCATTGGACAAATGGAATCCGTACGCGCACCAATGAGATTTACCGTAAGTTTATCCAACTTGTCGTAGAGCATTATACCACCGAGCACAGCGTTTCTTTTTACGCCGCTCAATTAAATTTGTCGTTACCTCATTTCTGCACGACTATTAAGAAAGCGATCGGACTTACTCCCTTGGAAATCATTTCCTCCATTATCACGATGGATGCCAAGGCACAATTAAGATCGACAGACTTAACCGTAAAAGAGATCGCTTTCTCTTTAGGCTTTAACAACCTGTCTTTTTTCAACAAATATTTCAGGCAGCATACGGGAATGACACCTCAAGAATATAGAAGAATGAAAATTCCCTCAAGCACGTAGCCGGCAATCACTTCTTTTGTAAAACCATACGATCGATATCGGGCATCCATGAGTTTCCATTCGATAAGCGTATGCGATTCATCCCGGGTTTCAGACGGATCTCTATTTGCTCGCTAGCGACCTCATGCGCAGGATGAGCCTCTACATTTTTTACGACAACTCCATTAACTTGACAAATTAATTCTCGATTCTCCGCACACTGATAATCCACGGACATCAAGTATAAACCTCCCTCACGACTGTATACATTATGCCATTCCAGATAATTGCTATCACGATTACCTAATCCCGTAACCTTCGCACCTCCAGAACAATTTCCGTCATCCTCATAAATCGCCGTTTCAAACGCTTTGTGATTTCTTATTTCTTGATAGTCTTGTAACCAAGCACATTCCGCCTCATAAATCGTCCGTTCTCCCCTTTCCAGTCCATCCAGACGGAAAATACGTGTCCCATGAGCAGGTATGGTTACGGAAAAATCCCGATCCTTGTACTTTCCAAGATCTCTCCTTTCAAATAAGTCCCGTACACTCACGTCACCCCGCAAATAGAAATCGGCAAAATCCAGATGAATAGTCCGTTCCTCATCCGTAGAGTTATAGACGGCAACAGCGCATGTATTCCCATTCACTTCTTCCAGATCCTTTGTCAAGATATACACTCCATCCATTTGCTTAACGACATAAGCTTGCAAGCCTAGTACGTCTTGATTTAACGCTATCAGTTCCTCGTTTTTCAATAGCCGCAAAGCTTTCTCAGAGATGGTAGTCAGATCACAGCCAATCAATAAAGGGGAGCTCATAATACACCACATTCCAAAATGAGTTTTATCTTCTTCCTCACTCATTCCACGGCCGATCTCAAGCATATCCATATCATTATATTTTCCTTCGCTCGCATAAGCGGACAAATATAGATTCTGCCGGATAATATTCTTCACGGACTCCCAGCTAGGATTTATATCTTGCGAGATACGCCATGAGAAGGCAACGTCATGCACCCACGTACCGGGAAAATTCCAACGACATACATTCATACGCACATCTTTACGGCCGGTAGCTAGTATCGCATTATGGATCGCCGTGAATCGCTCTTGCTCATCCAGACCTAATTGATCGAAATTCTGTTTGGCATCGCCGCCACAAAAGTCGATCTTAATAAAATCGAATCCTATTTCCTTAAAGAAGTAGTCCGCGTCCTGACGATCGTGCCCATAAAAGCCGACATTGATCCCTAAAGAATCCTTATCCCAAAAGGAGCCGCAAGTATTCCGGCCCGCATCGGAATAAATACCCGCCTTAAACCCTAACGCATGGATATGATCTACCGTCTGCTTCAAGCCATTCGGAAAACGGACCGGATGAGTGATTAACTCCCCGCTCGCATCCCGTCCCCCAAAATACCCGTCATCAATATTGATATATTTATATCCAACCTCTTTCAAGCCATTCCGCGACATCGCATCAGCTTGTTTCATTATCAGTTTGTCGCTGATATTCACTCGATAGGTATTCCATGAGCTCCATCCCATCGTGGGAGGATCATACGCAAAAACAGAAGATGCCAAGAGAAGTAAGGCGATTGATATATAGTTTCGCATGGTATAAAATTTTCATGTATAACGTTCTTAATCAAACAAAAATAAGAAAAGTGCATCAGACCGCCAAATCGGGATAAACGAAAAAAGGGAAGTATGCCTTTTTGACGTGACATACTTCCCTCACTTATATAAACTCTGTATTTGGATTACCAGATAACCACCCGATCAGCCGGAGCCATAAACATCGGATCGCCCTCTTTAATGTCAAAAGCGGCATAGAACGGGGCGATATTACGCAAGGCAGCGTTCACACGCCATTTTCCCAATGAATGCGGGTCGATCTTGGTACGACGACGGATCTCCTCGGGACGGATATTTTGTCCCCACAACGTCGCATACCCCAAGAAGAAACGTTGCTCATTCGTGAAGCCATCGATCGGGGCCGGAGTCTCTTTGCCCTTCAAGCTATTCAAATAAGCTTGGTGAGCGACCAACAAACCTCCGTGGTCGGCGATATTCTCACCCAACGTAAAACGTCCGTTGGCATGAAGCGTATCTATTACGATAATCTGGTCATATTGATCAACCAATTTATCAGCACGCTCCTTGAAACGAACAGCATCCTCGGCAGTCCACCAATCGATCAAATTACCATCCTTATCGTAGTTACGTCCCTGATCATCGAATCCATGCGTCATCTCATGGCCGATTACCACACCGATAGCGCCATAGTTCACCGCATCGTCGGCATCCGGATTAAAGAATGGAGGCTGAAGGATCGCGGCCGGGAAACAGATCTCATTCGTAGTCGGATTGTAATAAGCGTTCACGGTCTGCGGATTCATATGCCAACGAGACTTATCGACCGGCTTATCCACGTCCGCCAATTGATAGGCCATATCGAAGATGTTAGAACGGCGAACATTCGCCCAATAAGAATCGTCCTTGATCTCCAAGCCACTATAATCACGCCATTTGTCCGGATAACCTATTTTCACCGTAAAAGCGGCCAATTTCTCCTGCGCTTTCGCCTTAGTCGTATCGCTCATCCATTCCAAGCCGTTGATCCGCTCGCTCAAAGCAGTCTGCAAATTCCCCACCAGCGTTAACATCTTTTCCTTGGAAGAAGCCGGGAAGTATTTCTCTACATACATCTCGCCGACGGCCTCGCCCAACGCACCGTTTACCGTATTCAACGAACGCTTCCAACGAGGTTGTTGTTCCTGCTTTCCGGACATTACCTTTCCATAGAACTCAAAATCAGCATCTACAAAATCATCACTTAGGTATGGAGCCGCCGCGCTCAATAAATTAAACGCCAAATAATATTTTTGCTCATCGACCGTCGTATTCCGCAAAGCCTCACTCATATCCTTATAGAAGTTGATTTGCTTCGCGTCCAACTCTTTCAGCCCGGCTAATCCCATGGATTCAAAATATACATCCCAATCCAACGGAGACTCTATTTTCTTGAAATCCTCGTAAGGCAATTTATTATAGTTTTTCTGGGAGTCACGCAAATCCTCACGGCCATAAGAGATCTCAGCGATAGCCTTCTCTATTTTCATCACGGCATCCACCGCCGCATCCGCTTGCTCCGGACTTGAGCCGGCCAATGTAAATAATTTATTTATATAAGCCCTGTAAGCATCACGCATCTTGGCGGAGCCTTCATCTTCCAATAAATAATAATCCCGATCGCCCATTCCGATACCAGCCTGATACAGCTGGACGATATTCATGGCACTATTCTTCTCGTCAGCGCCCACGAACAAAGCGAAGAACGGAGCCATGCCTTCCTTATGAAGCGTAGCCACCATCTTAGAGACATCCGATTTCGTTGCCAGCGCATTGATAGCGGCCAGTTCCTCTTTGATAGGAGCCACTCCATCGGCATTCAACTTCGTGCTATCCAATCCCATCGCATACAAAGCGCCGATCTTCCCGGCGACACTACCCGCCTCATGGGGCGTAGCGCTAAGTTCCTCGATCAATACCCGGAGCTGTTCTTGGTTATTCTCTAGTAATTGGTCGAAAGTTCCGAAACGAGCGTATTCCGGTTTCAATGGATTATTCTTTATCCATCCACCACAAGCGTATTCATAAAAATCCGTACCTGCGGCAACCGTGGTATCCATATTCGCAGGATTAATAGCAGCGATCTTCACTACCTCTTTCTGAGGAGTGTTACAACTCGCTAAAGCGACTATCCCAGCCGCTAAAAACGGAAACATTTTTCTCTTTCTCATTTTGTTTAGTCTTTTGCCTTAAAACCTTACAAAGATACGATAAATACACAAAAGAAAAACATGTACGTGTTTCTTTTAAAACATGTACGACTTTTTACGAAAACACGTACGTGTTTTTCGGACGATAAAAGGATTCATGTATTCAAGAATAAGTGTATCTTTGCCAACAAATCATTTATATCATGAAGAAACTAATAATCAGCGTTTGGGCATTTATCGCCCTTCCCTTATTCGCTCAGCGAGACGCGAATATCCGTATTTATCCGGAGCAAGGTAACCAACAGATCAGTAAACATATTTACGGGCAATTCGCCGAACATCTAGGGAGTTGTATCTACGGTGGCTTATGGGTGGGGCCGGAGTCCGACATCCCTAATACCCAAGGATACCGTACGGATGTCTTAAACGCGTTGAAGAAACTACAGATCCCGAACTTACGTTGGCCGGGCGGTTGCTTCGCCGACGAATATCATTGGATGGATGGAATCGGCCCCAAGGAAAATCGCCCGAAAATGGTGAATAATAACTGGGGAGGGACGATTGAGGATAATAGTTTTGGAACCCATGAGTTCTTGAATCTATGTGAGTTATTAGGTTGTGAGCCTTACATCAGCGGAAACGTGGGAAGCGGTACGGTTGAGGAAATGGCTAAATGGGTGGAATACATGACCTCGGAAGGAGACAGCCCAATGGCCAACCTACGCCGGAAAAATGGCCGGGATAAGGCATGGAAAGTCAAGTTTTTCGGCGTTGGGAACGAGAGTTGGGGATGCGGGGGCAGTATGCGACCGGAATATTATTCCGACCTTTACCGTCGTTACTCTACGTATTGCCGTAACTATGATAGCAATGTCTTGTTCAAGATCGCCAGCGGTGCCAGCGATTATGATTACAACTGGACCGAGACGCTGATGAAACAAATCGGCGGACGCATGGATGGTATCTCTTTACATTATTATACAGTAGGAGATTGGAACAATAAAGGCTCCGCTACCGATTTCAACACGGAGGATTATTACTGGACCTTAGGAAAATGCCTTGAGATAGAGGATGTCGTTAAAAAGCATATCGCTATCATGGATAAATACGACCCGAAGAAAAATATAGCCCTCATGGTAGACGAATGGGGCACTTGGTGGGATGTGGAACCCGGTACGATCCCCGGCCATCTGTTCCAGCAAAACACGATGCGCGACGCTTTCGTGGCCGCTCTTACCCTACATGTCTTCCACAAATATACGGACCGAGTGAAAATGACCAATATCGCACAGATTGTCAATGTATTGCAGTCCATGATCCTCACGAAAGGCAAGGACATGGTGCTTACGCCCACTTACCATGTGTTCGAGATGTACAAGGTTCATCAAGACGCTACCTTTTTGCCGATGGATCTAATCTGCGACAAGGAGAAAGTAAGAGACAACCGGGAAGTGCCGGTCGTAAGCGCCTCCGCATCCCGGGACTCGCAGGGTAAAATCCATATCTCGTTGGCAAACGTAGATCCCCGGCAAAGCGAGAACATCCATATCGACCTGCAAAACGTAACGATAAAGAGCGTGAACGGGCGTATCCTGACAGCGTCCTCCATAAACGACTATAACACATTCGATTCGCCGGAGAAGGTCAAGCCGGAAGTTTTCAAGGGAGCCAAGGTGGAAAAGGGAAAGTTAAGCGTCAGCCTTCCTCCCATGTCGATCGTCGTATTAGAAGTTTTATAAAAAGACGGACAATAACATGGCAATGTTTCTATAATTATTAACTTTGCCCGAAGAATTAAAAAACACATTAAAGAAACGCATTATGAAACCTACATTATTTGTATTGGCAGCCGGAATGGGTAGTCGTTATGGAGGATTAAAACAATTGGACGGCCTAGGTCCCAATGGCGAGACCATCATGGACTATTCTATTTTCGATGCTATTCGTGGCGGGTTCGGTAAACTTGTATTCGTTATCCGCAAATCTTTCGAGAAAGACTTCCGTGAGAAAATCATCTCCAAATATGAGAACCATATCCCGGTTGAAGTCGTATTCCAAGACTTGAACGATCTTCCGGAGGGCTTCACTTGCCCGGAGGGACGTGAGAAACCGTGGGGAACCAACCATGCCGTATTGATGGGCAAGAAGGTTATCAATGAGCCTTTCGCCGTAATCAACGCCGATGATTTCTACGGACGTGACAGCTTCGCCGTATTAGGCAAGCAATTGTCTGAGATGGATGGCAAGAAGAATGATTATTGCATGGTAGGCTACCGTGTAGGTAATACGTTGAGCGAGAGCGGTTCCGTGGCACGTGGTGTTTGCGCCACGAACGAGGAAGGTTATCTGACAGGCGTCGTGGAACGTACCGCTATCGAACGTATCGACGGAGATATCCAGTTTGTAGACGAGAACGGAAAGAAGGTCGTATTGGAAGAAAACACGCCGGTCTCCATGAATATGTGGGGCTTCACTCCCGATTATTTCGAGTATTCCGAGGAATTCTTCAAAGAGTTCTTGAAAGCGAACATGGGTAATTTAAAGAGTGAATATTTCATCCCGTTGATGGTAAATAAATTGATCACGGAAGGAACAGCCCGTGTGAAAGTATTGGATACAACCTCCAAATGGTTCGGCGTAACTTACGCAGCGGATCGTCAAGGCGTTGTGGATAAGATCCAAGCCTTGGTAGACGCAGGCGAGTATCCAAGCAAATTATTCTGATTATAAGGTTCTTATGGCTGATTCCTCAGCAGGAAGTAACAGCCGTGGCCTAAGACTTTTATCGTATCACCCTTGTGAAGCGATCTTTTCACCTCTGTGAAACGATCTTTTCACGGGGGTGATACGATCTTTTCACTCCTGTGAAAAGATCAATACCTCCTAATGAAAACGATACTATATATATTTCCATTACCCAAAAGACCTAGTCCAAAGCTTTTGTATGTAACCATTCAGAAAGCAAATCCGCGACCTCTATATTATTTAAATCCGACATAGGGAAATGGGTATTGCCATGTAATCCTACCTCCGGTAAATGAATAACGGTGACATCCCCACCCAGATCATTCAGCATTTTTGCCCATATCTTCATCAAGTACAAACGGCGTGTCCATTCATATAACTCCGGACGCTCATCAGTCTCGGGTAAATTATCTCCATAATAAATGACGATAGGGACCTTGGTATATTCCATGAATACGGACATAGGTACTTCAATGCCTTCCATTTTCTTGGAAAGCGTAATAAACTTAGCCTCCTCCGGCAATTGCCCTTCCGGAAAAGGAACCGCTCCACCCGGTTCGTATGACGCGATAGCCTTAATGTTTCTCGTCTTAAGCAATGTATTCCATCCAACGGGCCCGCCTTGCGAATGGGTAATAAATACGCCCGGGCCTATCTTGTCGAACAAAGCGGCGTAGGCATCCGAATAGACCTCAAAATCCGTCGTGCCAATAGTCGGCGTCATTTGACGAAAATATTGGTCCAAGGTTTCCTTATCCCGCTTAAACTGTACTCCTTCAAAATAATCCGGCCAGATACCTACACGAAAACGGTTAAACCAAACCTCCTCGTCAAACGCCGGGGAAATTGTCACGCTCTCCGTACCTCTACCGGCGTTCCCTCTACGAGGCTGATCGACAAGATAGACACTAAACCCGCAACGTAAGAAAATATTCTGGAAGCCCTCACGCCCGTCGGGTGTGGTTTCCCATGTCTTAGAAAACTGCCCTACACCATGGGCGAATACCAATGGGTATTTCCTCGCTCCGACCGGCTTTTGATAAAATACGTACGCATGGTCGCCATGATAAGTATGCCCTAATGAGTCAACCAAGACCGTACCTCCAATAGCGAAGCTGCCTTGCTCATCCACCATCAGGACACGCTCATCTCGCTGTTTACATCCAACAAGCAAAAGAATGATACTAAGTATAAAAACAGGTCTCATATTTCCGATAGCTAAATCTATTTCTGTACTTTTGATTCTTGTAACGCGTTATAACGGCTTCCCACTACAGGGATAGCGGAAACCGCATCCTCCAATTCCCTCATCTCACCGGCGGTGAAAATGATATCCGCAGCACGTAAATTCTCCTCCAGATGAGACAGCTTCGTAGTCCCCGGTATAGCTACAATCCAAGGTTTCTTATTCATTAACCATGCCAAGGCAACTTGCGCGGGCGTGATCCCCCGTGTCCTCCCAAAAGCATTCAGCACTTCCACGATCCGCATATTGGCACGGATAGCTTCCGGTTGGAAACGAGGTAAATCTTGACGATTGTCGTTTTCCGGATCAAACCGAGTATACTCGTTAATCAAGCCTCCCAAAAAGCCTCGATTTATCGGACTATAAGGAACAAAGCCAATACCCAGTTCCTCACACAACGGCAATATGCTATCCTCCACGGCACGATGCATCAAATGGTATTCACTCTGTATAGCCGTAACAGGGCAGATCCTATGGGCACGGCGGATGGTATCGGCATTCACCTCACAAAGCCCGAAATGTAATACCTTGCCTTCTCTGATCAATTCGTTCACAGTCTCAGCGACGACCTCAATCGGAGTGTTCGGGTCCGCACGATGCTGGTAAAACATACCGAGAGTTTCTACTCCAAGGTTGCGAAGCGAATTCTCACATACCTTACGTATATTGTTGGGAGAACTATCTTCCTCTGTCTTGATTTGTACGCCATCCACAAACTTATGCCCAAATTTAGTAGTTACAAATACCCGGTCCGAATAACCTTTCAACGCTTCGCCAACTAATCGTTCATTCGTTTGATAACCATAGCTCTCTGCCGTGTCGAACAAAGTAACGCCACGATCGATGGCCTCATGTACCAAAGCGATTACTTGCTTCTTGCCGGGATGCTGGCTGCGATGATAATTCAATCCCATACAACCGAAGCCAATAGCCGATACGACCATGGAAGCCGTACCGCTTCCTAAGGTTCGTTTTGCGCTAATTCCAGCCGCGACCTTACTACCTAAAGCCAAGGGCTCTTGCTTATCCCGGCTCTCATTAGCTACCATTTCATTGGATATAGAAGAAACACACATCGCGGCTCCCGACAGCATCGCCGACCTTAAAAATCCCCGACGATTTATTCCATTGTACTTTCTCATAACTTATGATCTTTTAATAAATAATCTATTTGTCGCAAAAATACCATGTTCCGACATCCGGACATGTACCAAAAATACGGATAGATATACCAATTTCATCGCTCGGAAGACAAAAACATAGGAAAAGAAGTACATTTGCGAAAACTAAAGAGATTAAGCCATGAATGAGATAATGAATATCAACACAGTACAACAATACAACGATTATTTCGGCATAGAAACCAGACATCCATTAGTCAGCGTTATCGACGGACGTGAAGCAAAACCCCTGCGCTTTTGCAGAAAGCTATATAACCTTTATGCTATATTGCTGAAAGACACGGACTGCGGGCAACTGAAATATGGACGAAGTATATACGACTATCAAAAGGGAGCGATGCTCTTTCTTGCCCCGGGCCAAGTATTGGGTTCGGAAGACGATGGATTATTACACCAACCGGAAGGATGGGTATTGGTATTCCACCCCGAGCTTTTACGAGGAACGCCATTGGCCCATATCATGAGGGACTACTCCTACTTCTCTTACTATGCGAATGAGGCCCTTCACCTTTCGGGACAAGAGCGCAAAACGGTGATCGAATGCATGGAAAGGATAAAGGAAGAACTGCAATACCCTATTGATAAGCACAGTAAATCATTGATAACAGATAATATAAAGCTATTCTTGGATTATTGCACACGTTTCTATGACCGCCAGTTCATCACACGTGAGAATACGAACCAAGACACATTTGCCCGATTCGAGGCATTATTAAACGAATACTTCAATTCAGGAAAACCAGCCCTATATGGGATACCGTCCGTACCCTATTGCGCGGAGAAACTCTGTTTGTCCCCTAACTATTTGAGCGATTTGCTGAAAAAGGAAACTGGCTTATCGGCATTGAAACACATCCAGCAAAAAACACTGGAGATTGCCAAGGAACGAGTGTACAATACTAAAAAGACAATCAGCGAGATCTCCTGCGAGTTAGGATTTCCTTATCCGCAGCACTTCAGTCGATGGTTTAAAAAAATGGCAGGCTGTACGCCTAATGAATATAGAGCGGCCAATTAATAGGTTTCCACCAGCCTGTCATCCGAACCTGTCAATTATACTCCTTATCCGTCACAGCCCGAAGTTGTACGGCATGATTCTCGATCGCATGTTCCGTAATGGTCATACATACGATAGAGCTACCCGGTGTCGCCCCATTCCAATGGCGTACATTAGGAGGTGTCACGATCACATCGCCTTTCCGGATCACACGTTTCTCTCCTCCTTCCTCTTGATAATATCCTTCTCCATCAAGTACTAACAAGGTTTGCTCGGCATCCGGATGGTAATGCCAGAAATTACGACTGTAAGGTTTGAATATAAAATGTGCGATCATCGTATTACCAGACTCCTTCAACAAGGAGACATAGACATCCCCCGTATTATACTCCGACGAAGCCTTTGCGTCGGCAGGGAAAATCAATGCCTCAGCCGTCTTTACGCCTTCCTCCTTTTTCCCCTCCAAACAAGAACTAAAAGAAAATAACACAGCAGACATCACGATCACGAAACCAAAGAACCGGCTATAGGATCTATCATTCATACCATTACTTAAATTTGTCTCCATCATTTTACTTTTTCATTTATATGACAAAGTTACTTATAGATACCATAGCCTCTGTATATATATTACAGATGTTTGTAACGCTATTACGGTTTCCTACCAAAGAAATCATGTTTAGACCTATTCCTTTGATCATAGATATCGATATTTATTCTTATTTTTGTCCATCTAAAACTAATAGAAATAAATATGAGACGGATTCTTACGATGTTGTTTGTTTCGGTATTTATGCTTTCGCTATGCCCGCTGCATGCGCAAGAGACTGAGACATTGGTGCTGATTGATACGGATATGGGTAAGATCAAGGTGAAACTGTTCAACGACACGCCGTTGCACAGGGATAATTTTATCAAGAACGTAAAAGAACACCGTTACGATGGATTATTGTTCCATCGGGTTATCAAGCAATTCATGATACAAGGAGGCGATATCAACTCGAAAGACGCTCCTTTGGATGCGCATCTGGGCGACGGAGATTTAGATTATCCCATCCCCGCCGAGTTCGTGTATCCGAAATATTTCCATAAGCGGGGAATGCTCTGTGCCGCACGTACCCCGGATGAGGAAAATCCTGAGAAGGCCTCATCTGCGACTCAATTCTATATCGTGACCGGAAAGTTCTTTACGGAGATGGAGTTAGATAAGATGACCAAGGAGAAAGGCATCGAGTTTACTCCGGAGCAAAAAGAAGCCTATATGCTGGAAGGCGGAACGCCTCATCTGGACGGGAACTATACGGTGTTCGGAGAGGTTATACAGGGTATGAAAGTCGTGGATAAGATACAGTTCGTCGAGACGAACGCCGATGACAGACCCACGAAGAACATAAAGATCAAGTCAATGAAACTCATAGAAAAATAAGTATAAAATGGAAAATCAAGCAACTGAGACAAGGGTGCTTATGCACACCAACAAAGGAGATATAAAGCTGAAATTATATAACGACACGCCATTACATCGTGATAACTTTATCAAGTTGGTAAAAGAAGGGCAATATAACGGCTTACTGTTCCACCGTGTGATCAAGGATTTCATGATACAAGGAGGTGACGTGACTTCCAAGGATGCCCCGATGAACAAGCAACTGGGAGCGGGCGATCTGGGCTATACCGTTCCCGCCGAATTCCGTTACCCGAAATATTTCCACAAGAAAGGAGCCCTTTGCGCCGCACGTACCGGAGACGAGGTGAACCCGGAAAAGGCCTCTTCCGCCTCCCAATTCTATATCGTAACGGGGAAAAAGTATTCGGAACAAGAGTTGAACCAGATGGAAAAGCAATTGGAAGGCCGTCTGAAACAAGAGATATTCGCCCGCCTGCAAAACGAGAACAAGCCTAAGATCATGGAATTCTATCGCAGTGGTAACAAGGAAGAACTGGCGATCCTTCGTGATACCTTGATTGGCAAGACCGAGCTGGAGGCCGAGAAGCGGAAAGACGAGGTAAAGTTAAACCCGGAACTCCGTGAGGCTTACAAGAACGAAGGTGGCGTACCGTTCCTCGACAATCAATACACGGTTTACGGCGAAGTGGTAGAAGGCATGGATGTCGTAGACGCCATACAGTCCTCCAAGACCAACAAGCAAGATCGTCCGACCGAGAATATCGTCATTAACTCCGTAGAGATCTTATAATGCGGTTATCGGCTTCATAAACAGACGAAGGGTTATCGTAAATACCAGTAATAAAAGAGCTATCTTGAGAAAGATCATACATATCGATATGGATGCCTTTTATGCCTCGGTGGAACAACGAGACAATCCGGAGTTGCGAGGAAAGCCCCTAGCGGTCGGGCATGCGGAGCAGCGAGGCGTAGTAGCTGCCGCTAGCTACGAAGCCCGGAAATATGGGGTACGTTCCGCCATGGCGTCTCAAAAAGCCAAACGTTTATGCCCGAACCTGATATTCGTACATGGAAGGATGGACGTATATAAATCCGTCTCACGCCAGATCCACGAGATCTTCCATGATTATACGGATATCATAGAACCGCTTTCCTTGGATGAAGCCTTTTTGGATGTCACTGATAATAAACGAGGCATCTCTCTCGCTGTAGATATCGCCAAGGAGATCAAGAAACGGATCTGGGATAATTTGAACCTGATAACGTCAGCGGGAGTCTCCTACAACAAATTTCTAGCGAAAATAGCCTCGGATTATCGGAAGCCCAATGGATTATGCACCATCCATCCAAGCCAAGCCCTCGATTTCATAGCACGTCTTCCCATTGAGTCCTTTTGGGGAGTAGGCCCCGTAACAGCCCGGAAAATGCATACACTCGGTATCCACAACGGGCTGCAATTACGGGAATGTTCGGGGGAGATGCTTACCCGCCAGTTCGGAAAGGCGGGAATACTTTATTATGAGTTTGCCAGAGGTATAGACAACCGTCCCGTAGAAGCGGTACGAATCCGGAAGTCGGTAGGTTGCGAGCATACGCTAGAAAAAGATATCTCCCGCAAATCCTCTGTTATCATCGAGCTTTATCACGTAGCGACCGAACTTATCGGCAGGCTGGAACGTTCCGGATTCAAGGGAAACACACTGACCTTAAAGGTCAAGTTCCACGATTTCAACCAAATCACGAGAAGCCTCAGCCGTCCGGAAGAGTTAACAACCTTAGATAAGATCCTTCCCTTGGCCAAGGAATTACTGAAAGAAGTGGAATATACCGAGCATCCCATCCGACTGATCGGCCTATCCGTATCCAATCCCGTAAAAGAGGAGCCTCATACGAAAGATCGTTGGGAACAATTAAGTTTTGAGTTCAGCGACTGGAAATAACACTTGCCCTAGAAGGATAGCTTCATCATAAAACGTATACCCTTTGTCTGGATGCCCGGATGATCCTTATAGGTCAGACGCCATACATAATCCAAACGCAAGAACTTAAAGATATTCTCGATACCGACACCCGCCTCCATATAAGGAGTAGACGGGTCCATCAGGTAAGAGCCCTGCGGGAATAAGAACAAGCCCTCATTTTGCTCACCGATATACGGATTATTCTTATCCGTCAAGTGACCGAACATACCCCGGAAAGAAAAGACCTCTCTCCATTTTAACTTCTTGATAAGCGGAATACGGTTCAATAAGGCTCCGTTCATGAAATAAGTAATATCCCACGAAGCGTACTCATCGTTGATGAACTCCATCGCGTTCATATTCGTATAAGATTCCGGTTGCACCAAATACGACAAGTTTGCGTTTGGCAAGATCAACAAAGGATAAGGGGCCTTTGTCCAAACTTTACCTGCTTTAGCGAGAATATCCACATAACCGAAAGCAGAGAACCAAAAGCGTTTCTGGATACCAAGCTCCGTCTTCTGATAATCATACGAACTACCTAATACATCTTGGAAAGCCATCGTATGGTTCAAGGTGAATACCGGTGCGTCAAGCGTAATCGGATAACGGTAATTACGAGTCTGGTAGAATTTCTCATTCGGGGCAAAACGGAACTTAAACTCCACTTCCGACATCCGGTAGGAATCGGTAGCCGTGATCTGGCCATCCGGACCGATACGGTCAAACGCGGCGTAACCGGTTGAGTATTCCTTAAAATTCCGAAGTACCGCCCCATAAGCCCAGCCGTTATAATGCTCACGGTAATACGTCAGTTCCATATTCCTTAAATAGGTGGCACGCGTATCTTTCTGCCGCTTCAAGGCCAAGAACATATTATCCTTGTTGGTATACATATACTGCTGACCTAACTGGTTGATATCATATAGGTACTCGAAGCGAATAGAATGCACGGGAAATTCTTTCCGATAATCCTTCTTATCGATAAAAGAATATTCTACGATACCATCATATTTCAACTTGCGGTCTTTCGATCCATAAGCCAAATAACCATCCAAGAAAAGACGTTTACTGAACGCCGTTGTCGTGGTTCCACCGACACGGAAGCGGGCCCCCTCAATCGCGTTACCACTGATATAGGTGTTCATCGGACCAAACTCGAACTTGCTCTTCTCCGGAATCTTATTCGTCGCGATATAACCGGAGGTAAGGATCGAAACAACCTTCTCCGTCACATAGAAAATAGGAACGGAACGAAGTTTCGCCATTAGCAACTCCACGTTATTCTGCTTGCGAGTTCCCGCCTCAGTAGGACGATTCTCCTCCCAGAAATCCGCCGAACGGCGATAAGCTTCCATCGGTATAATAATAGGTGCGCTCTCCTCAAAAACTTTAGGATCATCTGGTCCCTCAAACGCTTGATTCGAATAGATATTCAAACGGCGGGCATACATTCCTTTCGATTTCTCCGTCAATTTGAAGTCCACGTTGATATCATCTTTCGTAATGATACGAGTCCCATCCGGGGCACGGTCGAAAGTCTGCTCGATCGTCATTCCACCGACAAAATTCAAGTTGATCTTCTTCGGGACATTCAACTTAACCTTCTGCACGAAATAAGTAGAATCCAACGTGATAAAAAGATGTCCCGTAAAACCGAACGTCTCCGGAGTAAACGGAGCGAAACCCAAATCCACGCACTTCTGTCCGGCGACCTCCACCGTGTCTAGCAAATAATATTTATAGAAGTTAGGCCCCATCGTAGACATAGGACTAACGAAACGGTTCAAGAACAAAGGAATATCATTCTGGAAGATATTCACTTCCCGGAATACCTCATTCAAGAACTGTTGCATACCGTCTCGTGAGAAGACCTCATCCACACCAGCCGCTTTCGTAGCCAGAACGACCCTCTTTTCCGTCTTCGGGTCTTTACGATAATAAACGGTCTGGATTTTCTCACGTTCGGATACCGGCAAGATCGTCTTTCCCACCTCCAACGTATCGATAAACTCAGTCAAGAAGTCAAACTTTCCCGCCTTTCCATCTTTTTTCGGTTTCGGTTGGTAATCGTTCATAGCGAAGACCATCTTCTCGTATTGATCATACCGAAAATAATCATGATTACGAGGATCGTTGCTCTCCCGACGTGCGATAGCGTTTTTGATAAAGGTAACCGCAGGATTATCCTTCTTTCGATATCTTTCCTTTCCCGGCTTGATAATCACCTCCGACAAATTAATACTTGTCGGAGCTAACTGAATCTTCAAATGTTCCGCTTTACCCGGAACGAATTTCAATTCTTTCTCCGTATAACCCAGATAAGAGACCTGTAAAGTACGTACCTTAGATGAAGAGGAGAGCGTAAAAGCCCCATCCAGATCTGTCGTAGCACCTATCGTAGTTCCCTTCAAAATCACAGCCACATAAGGCAAAGGTTCTCCCGTAATAGAATCAATCACGATTCCTTTTATCATGTAGTTCTGGCTCTTCGCTACCCAAGCGAACGCCAATAAAAGCCATATAAAAACAATTCTCTTCCCCATCAGATCTGACACCTCATTAAACTCCGCAAAAGTACAACAGGATCATTTATATAAATGTTCCAAAACACATGCAATATATTCCAATTAGCAACAAATGGTCTAAAAAGCCAATCGTACTTTCAAGAACGACTAATCTGAAGCCCCTTATTCGATAAGCTCATCTCCACGAACCGGGCGTTCGAATTGGGTGGAGAAAGAGTCAATATCTTTCGGATTTGCAGGGCTGCACCCGGGTCTTTCGCTACGATATATAAGTAACCACCACCGCCTGCTCCCGGAAGTTTATATCCCAAGGCATAAGCCTGTATCTTGGAGATAATAGCTTCCACCGCCGCCGGATTCGTTCCGGAATCGAGTGCCTTATTTTGCTCCCAAGTCTTTCCGACCCATTTACCATAAGTCACGAAGTCTCCGCATTGGATCGCCTCGTACATATCAAGCGCATGGGCTTTCATCTCAGACAAAATACCTAAATGCGCCTCGCTATTCAAGAACATACCTCGTACGATTTCCGACAAAATATCTTTCGCCGTACGAGTAATTCCCGTATAATAAAGAAGATGACAAGGCCGGTATTCCGGATCAGTAAACAAGTATTCCGGCAGCCAACGTACCAAAGGATTCTGATTAAAACCCTCGTTCGTTTGCAAGAGTTTCAAACCGTGCAATACGCCACCGTATTGATCTTGCCATCCCCCGCCGGTAGTCAGTAATTGTTCTAAAATCAAGGTGCGGTTTCCGATCTCATTCTTATCCCAAGCCAAGCCACAAAAGTCAGAGATAGCGCCCAGCACAGTAGCTGCGAGGATCGAGCTAGTGCCTAAACCGGAACCCGCCGGTATCGCCGCCAACAAGGTAATCTCCAGCCCGCTACCAAAAGCTTCCAACTGGACATCCAAAGAAGCATAAGCCTCCGCCGAGAATTCCGGGATAAATCCCGCCAAGGCCAAAGCCGCTTTCGGAATGGAAAACGGCGACCCTACCTTATTATAATCACGAAGCTCATCCCATGAGGAGATAACCTCCATCGCTCCCAGATCGATCGAGCGAAGGATAATCTTATGGGTATCGGAAGGCTTGATATAGACTTGTAGCGGTGGTTGCCCGTTTAACTCGATCGCCACGTTCACCACGTTTCCACCCGCATATAAGCAATAGGGCGGCGTATCTGTCCACCCACCTGCCAAATCGATACGTACCGGACTACGTCCCCATACGATCTGGTCCCGATAGACATTCAAACATGGCTGCTGCTTACTTCCAAGGACAGAACTGACCAGCCCTTCCCGCAACAAAGCGAAAGCCTTTTGCTCCTCCTCCTTATACGTTTCCCCCAAGATCTTCATCACCTGAGAGCGGAACATATGATTATGTATCCTTTTCATCAACGGATTATCCTCGGAAAGGGCTTTCGGTAAGACAATCTTGTCTTTGGCGAAGCTTTCCGCCGCATCCGAAAGATCCAATTGATAGAATACACTTTTCTCATGATTAGCGGCCAATAATGACCAGTCTTTTTTACGGAAAACTTCTCGCTGAGCTACTAAACGGCGTAAATTCGCTTGATCGGACAAATCATTCGCCGATAATTTTCGGGCGGAAAGCCAAATATGCTTTCCCTCTTCCCTATCCGGCTTCGTAATCATCCAGCGCAGCACTTTTCCCAGCTCATCCACGGTTTGGCAAACAGGAAACAAAGGTGCGTTTTGTATATCCTCATTCCCTCTCAAGGTGATCCCTCGCTCCATCGCCCAAGTCAAGATAGGTTTCCCCATAAACAAGGTAGACACATCAGACAAGGCCCCTTTAAACAAGTCATTAAAACCATAGGGCCTTGCCGCCCAATTAGCTTCCCCTACCGGGACAACATCTACACAGACACCTTCCGGAAGAGATAAGTTCCAATTATTCTCCGGAACACCCGTTATAATTTGCTGGCCACGTAACGTCCAATTCTCACCGATATAACTATTCTCTATCCATAATTCCGAATTCTCAGCGGTCAATTTCTGGTGTAACACCGCATTCTGCACAAACATGGCGGGATGTGGTTTCACCTTACGCTGCATGATCGCACGTTGATCCCTAACTAAGTTCTGTACCGCCAATGTAGAGGAAATCAACTCACGGCTAGTTCCATAATGATAGAACTCTCCACCCGGAAGCGGCAGAATCGCTACTGAAAGCTGATTCAACTCCGAGTCCGTGATACGTGGATTCTTCCCCAAGGCCAACCCGAACTCAGCATATAAATCATACGCCTTCATCGCCTTGCCATCCTCGGTATAGGAATGTTTCATTAATAACCGCACCGCCTTGTCGCTTAGCAGCCAGATACCGATATCCATCAAGAATAAATGACTACCCGCCAATTCCCCCAATGTTTCCAACGAAGGCTTCTGTAGCATGAAGTCCAGAGTGTCCGGAGACTTACGGCTCGATACAAAAACCCCGTGATTCTTGGCCAACGAAGGCTCGACCCATAAACCGTAACAAACCACATCTACCTCAGGAATCTCCTGCAAAGGCTGGTTAGCACGGATATATACGTCACCGCTAGCGATCAAGGTATGAAGCGATTCCGGCGCCTTTTTCATGATCCGTTCATAAAGAGGTAATTGCAAGGACAATAAGTTCTGGGATAGCCTCTGCCCTCTTGCCCAGCGAAACACAGGGATCGGAGTCAATATTTTCCCGGATGGCGCATATCCGGGCAAACGGCGGCTTTGCCCTCCGGCATGCAACAAGATACGCTTCTCCTGTCCCAACCACTCTTCCGTCGATACATCCGGAGCCTCTTTTCGCCGGGAGGCCTCCAACAACCAAGTCGTTCCTCCCCCGGATCCTAAGCGGGCGCCTACCGGATCCGAGGTGCAAAACCATTCCTCTGTACTTACATGCTCTACCGCATGGAAACAATCTACCAAATTTGGAGGTAAAGACAATAACTTTTTCATACCCATGATCATTCTAAGACTCCATCTTATTTTTCGAAAGCAAAAGTAACTTAAATTTTCTATACGGATATCCATTAACCCTTTTTATTACAATTTGTATGGAGTTCAAACCCACTCAACTTCTTTAACACACCCATAAAAAAGTTTGTTTTTACTAAAACGCACTATCAATCAATCCGTTTCCAGTATCTTGGTTGTTGTTTAATTAAATATAGGACATATGGTATACGGTTATGTAAGAGTCAGTACAGACAAACAAACTACTGAAAACCAGCGATTCGAGATTGAGAAATTCACAAAATCGAGGAACATGAGAATCGACAGGTGGGTAGATGAGACGATCAGCGGGACAAAAGTAATCGCCGATCGCCAACTTGGTAAATTATTAAAGCAAATACGTAAAGGCGACATCCTGATCACGACGGAGCTGTCACGTCTCGGACGTAATCTTATGCAAGTTATGAGCTTCCTTCATCAATGTATGGAAAGAGACATCATTGTATTTACGGTAAAGGAAGGTTACGAACTCGGAAATAACATTAACAGTAAAATCTTGGCATTCGCATTTAGCCTAAGCGCCGAAATTGAACGCAACCTGATTTCGCAACGAACGAAAGAAGCGTTGGCTCGGAAAAAAGTGCAAGGTGCCAAACTGGGCCGTCCAAAAGGAGAGCGACCGGAAACCTGTAAGCTAAAAGGTAAGGAAGAGATGATCTTGCAGTATATTAAAGAACATAAGACTAAAGTATATATCAGCAAGAAACTTGGAGTAAACCGGCAAACCTTGAGGGAATTTCTCAAGACTCATCCGGAAATTCCACGGAAATGGAAAAGAATACAGAAGGATTAACAACTCAAGCAACAATTAACGTATGTTAAATTAGTTTAGTTTAGCAGACTTATCGCTCGTTTATTTGTTTATTCCCATTAACTTGCGGAGGAATAAGATAGAAATATACTTGAAATATCCTAAAAAACATTTCATCCTTTATTCCTCTATCATTCATAAAACGCCGCAAGGTTAACATGTATTCAAGACATCAAACATTTGTTTAATCTTTTAATATAAATCTTATGGAAAAAACATTGGTTATTTTAAAGCCTTGTACCGTTCAGCGAGGGCTGATCGGTGAAATCGTAACCCGTTTCGAAAAGAAGGGACTCCGTCTGGCCGGCATGAAGATGGTTTGGCTGACTGACGAGATCTTGAGTGAGCATTACGCCCACCTAAAAGAAAAGCCTTTCTTCCAACGTATCAAGGACGCGATGAGTGTATGCCCGGTAATTGTATGTTGCTGGGAAGGGGTAGATGCCATACATGTAGTAAGAACCTTGGCCGGCGCTACCAATGGTAGAAACGCCGCTCCCGGTACGATACGGGGAGATTATAGTATGAGCGTACAAGAGAATATCGTACACGCATCAGACTCACCGGAGACAGCCGAGATCGAATTGAAACGCTTCTTCAAGGATGACGAGATATTCGATTATGAGCTGAAAAACCTATTGAGTCTTTACGCCAATGACGAGTTTTAAATAAAAAAGAATAGCCGGAAACGAGAGAAATCATTCTCACCTTTCCGGCTCTCATATTTAGAAACCAACATCCTATTCTCCCGAACTGAATGAACAACCTAATTACTAATCTAAAAATCTAATACCATGAAAAACACACTACTATATCTATAACAGGGCATCCCCGCAAAATGTTTAAGGGATTTCATCCTGAAATTAGAAAGCCGATAAAAAACGTTTGTACGCCTCCAGTTGCCTTTCAAAACAGAAAGTTGTCTGGGATAATCTTAAGCAGTTCGCTTTTAGCTGTCGATACTCCTCATCCGGCAAGTGGCTCATGGCCCGTATATTTTTAGAAAGTCGCTCATAATCTCCGGGGGCCGAGACAAGGCCCAACTGATTCTCCTTTACAATCTCCTCGCCCTCGCCGCCTCCACAAAACAAGATAGGAACGCCTAACGGCAGCAAATCAAATAATTTAGAAGGTACCGCCCCCCTTATACGAACCGTCAAGGGGATAATGGAGGCATGGTAACGTGTAAGCTCCTCACGCATCCGTTCCTTGGGCAGAGAGCCATGATAAAAGACCCCTTTATCATGTGTCCTCACATAATCCTCTATCTCCAAGGCTTGATTGCCCCCTCCAAATAAATGAAGCTCCGCTCCCATCCCTTTAAAATCGATACGCTCTATCAACTCCAATATATTCTGCGCCACGCCCAGCAAACCGGCATAGACGATCCTGAAAGGCTTCCGAGAAGAAGGGGGGTGATTCGGTAAAACAAAACGATGCTGTAAATTCCGATACAAGAACGAGGCCTTGCCCGGCTCATACCGTTTTATATAATCCACGATCTCCTTACTCTGCCCTTGACAGGCCGTGGCCTTACGATAAAGGAAACGCTCGATACGCCCCATCACCCCATGATAAACGCCACCCTCTTTCATGGCCCCCAGCTCCACGGCCGACAATGGCCAAAGGTCTGAGACGTTCAGTACCACCTTTTTCCGGTAGCAACAACGAAAAAGCAACATGGCCGAGGCCGCCGCCAAAACAGGAGGGGTCTGGATGATCACCTTATCATAAGATTTTATACGCTTACGCTTGAGAGCGAAACACCAAAGGGTCGTGGCGAAAGCGCACATACTGGCAAGACGGACCAACGGCCTCCTCGAGATCGAGGCATACGTCCAGTACCTGAAGACCGTTATCCCGTTTACATCCTCTGTCTTGGAAAAAGCCCCCCTATATCCATCAAAGATACGTCCCTTGGGATAATTGGGTAGGCAAGTCAACACATCCACCTTTATCCCTAAGCCGGACAGTCCCTCCGCCATGTTCGTAATGCGTGAGGGTGCCGCACCGATCTCCGGAAGATAAGAGGGAGAAACGATCAAGACCCTCATTCCTTCCGGTTCAAAAATTCCACGATCCTTCCGCAAGCCAATCCATCGCCATAGGGATTGACCGCCTTGCTCATCGCATCGTAATAAGCCGTATCATCAAGCAACGCCGAGACCTCGCTCACGATCTTGTCATAGTCCGTACCGACCAGTTTCACCGTACCTGCCGCGAGAGCCTCCGGACGCTCGGTCGTATCACGCATCACCAACACGGGCTTGCCCAAGCCGGGAGCCTCCTCTTGAATACCGCCGCTATCGGTCAGCACTATCGTTGATTTCTCCATCAGATAGACAAACGACAGATATTCCAATGGCTCAATGAAGAACATATTCTCCAAATGAGAAAGATCCTCGCCGAATACCTCGTGAATCGGCTTGCGCACATTGGGATTCAAGTGCATAGGATAGACAAAATCCACCTCCGGATACTTCCGGGTCAAGTCCTTGATAGCGGTACACATATGGATGAATCCATCACCGAAGTTCTCCCGGCGATGACCCGTGATCAACACCAATCTCTTACCCTCAACCAGACGGTTCACGTCATACCCAGAACGTAAAAGCACGCCTTCCAGCTCCTTGTCCAGCTCAGCGTCCGTCTTTATCTTAGTCACCACTTGCCGTAAGGCATCTATCACCGTATTGCCGGTAACCAAGATTGAGTCCGGATTCACGTCCTCTCGCATCAAGTTTTGCTTGCTCAACCGCGTGGGTGCGAAATTATACGTGGCGATACGCCCCGTGACCTGCCGGTTCATCTCCTCCGGCCATGGGCTATAGATATTGTGGGTACGAAGGCCGGCCTCTATATGACCTACAGGTATCTGTTGGTAGAATGCGGCCAAGGCGGCCGCCGTGCTCGTGGTGGTATCCCCATGCACCAGCACGACATCGGGTGTCGCCTCACGTAATACGTCACGCATACCCACAAGGACACGGGCGGTCACGTCATATAAGTCCTGACCCTGCCTCATGATATTCAAATCATAATCCGGCGTGATCTCGAACAATTTTAACACTTGATCCAACATTTCCCGATGCTGTCCGGTAACGCACACGATGGTCTCGAACGACTCCGGATGTTTTTGGAACTCCTTCACCAGCGGAGCCATCTTGATCGCCTCGGGACGGGTCCCGAATACTAACATTATTTTTCTCATTACTGCGTATTTTTCTATATTAGCGAACGATTATTTCTTGAATGTCCCGCAAAAGTCCAGCACCTCCACGTCATCCCGATAATTCAACCCCGCAAACTCCCTATGATTCACCAAGAAAACCACTATATCCGCCTTCTCGTATGCCTCCTTATAAGGGGTCAGCTTAAACAGCTTATGCTCCGACACGTTCGGCTCCACCACCATGATGTCAGCGTTGTTACACGATTGCAGCACCTTCGTCGTTATTCCCTTGGCCGGCGATTCACGTAAGTCATCGATATCAGGCTTGAAAGCCAAGCCCATCATTGCCACCGCCGGCTTGCGCCCGTGTTTCAACTCAAACCGTAGCATGGCGTTTCTCACTTTCTCCGCGCACCAAAATGCCTTGTAGTTATTCGTCTCACGAGCCGTAGAGATCATACGGCTCTCCATCGGAAACTCCGCCGTGATGAAGTAAGGGTCCACCGCTATGCAATGACCGCCAACTCCGCAACCCGGCTGTAAGATATTCACACGGGGATGCCTGTTCGCCAAATCGATCAGCTCCCACACATTGATTCCCGCTTTATCGCAGATAAACGACAGCTCATTGGCGAAAGCGATCTGTACGTCCCGGCTTGAGTTCTCGGTCAATTTACACATCTCGGCCGTCTTGCTATTCGTTGGGTGAAGCGTACCCTTCACGAACTGGCCGTAGAACTCCATCGCCTTACGGGTGGAGGCCTCGTCCATACCGCCGATGACCCGGTCGTTATGCACCAACTCATAGATCACGTTACCCGGAAGCACCCGCTCCGGACAATAAGCGATATAGATCCTGCCCTCCAGCTCCGGCCGTTCCGAGAAAATCAAACTAGCCATCCGTTCGGTCGTCCCCACCGGCGAGGTAGACTCGATCACGTACAAATCCCCCTCCTTCAACAAAGGAAGCACCATACGGGTAGCCGACTCCACGAACGATACGTCCGGCTCATGATCCCCCTTGAAGGGAGTGGGTACCACCATGAAATAAGCGTCGCTCACCTGAGGCTCGGTGTAAGCCTTGAAATGCCCGGAGGCCAGTACCTCCCGCAACATCTCCTCCATACCCGGCTCGATGATATGCAATTTTCCTCGGTTGGTAACCTCCACCACCTGGGCGTTGATATCCACGCCGGCGATCTCCACCCCGTGCTTTGCGGCAATAATAGCCGTGGGCAGGCCAATATAGCCCAAACCCATGAAACATGCTTTCATAAGAATTATGTATTATTTTTTTAAGTAAGATATTAGGCAGATCAAGAATGGTCCAACAACGATCAACCTATTGTATAAGAAAGTTTCTTCATGAAATAAAATCAGCACCCTATTAAATCTGAACCCATCAAATGATAGTAATCCATCACCGCTCGAATTTGAGGATCATTCTGAGACTCCTTGCAATTCGTAGCCGACAGGCTTGCTTCTTTATGAATATACTGATAAAAAACGTCCAACGGAATATAGACATATCCTTTATCCGGTAACACTACACACTCCGTTCCATGCAAAACTTCCATGAAATAAAACCACACATCATCGGCCTTTGGAGCCAAACGCATGAACAGGTCCTCCCTACAAATATCCTTATGCAACAAGGAGCGTTTGTATAAACAACCACCGCACCCCGTTGGAAACACAAAACGGCCGCCGACCCCGGAAATTTCCATCTCCCAATCATTATAAGGTCTCAAAATTCCATCATTATTAAATGATACCCGATGAGCTCGATACGTGTAAACATGAGAGGGATCTTTATGATATTCAGCAACTAAACGTTCAACCATATTCCGCCGATAAAAGAAATCATCATCGCAAGTAATAATCAAATCATCCGGATACACCTCTAACGTGGGTATCAACTTCTTATAAGATTTAATATCCTTACAATAGCGGATAGTAAGCCCTTTCTTTTTCAAACGCTTCAAAATAAAAGGCAAATTACCATCATTCCAATGTTCATCATCCAACCATAACAATACCAAGTCTGGTTTATAAGTTTGACGAAGCAATGAAATAACCGTAAACGGGAGTATCTCTCCCACCCTTCGTCCATAACTGGTAAGAGAAACTATTACCTTTTCTTTACGCACCTTCTCCTGATTGATTCCATATGGGATTGTACCTAACCCTACCTTATAGTACAGTTTAAGTAGCTCACCACAAATCGCGGCAAGTAATATTTTAAGTTTATGCATATTTCATTTACTTGTTTAATTGATTAATAAAAGAAACATAATCAAATTGATCAATATATCTCCGTCCATCGAGATATTGCGTAGCATAAATATTTTTCACGCCTTTCACCTTCGAAAACCCACTCAAATAACAAGTAGATTTAAACTGAGGATAAATTTTATCAACAAACGCTACTTTATTTTTAAACGGAAGTTTATCAAAACGCTCTAGCACAGAGACATCACCCCCCCAATTTGTCAGCATAACCGCCATATTGTCAGCATTCAAACGTTCACATCTTTCTTTCCACTTAGCAAGTGAATCTGCAAATGCTTTATAATGAACAAAGTGGATTTTTACACCTAATAGTCCTTCTCCTACCGGATAATCAAAACCACTATTTTTAACTTCTTTGATCTCTGAATGAATAAACAAATCCCAATTTTCCAAGGCTGTCAAAAAATCCTCATTGGTCATATACAAATTAATGAACGGTGAATAGAAACGTAAACCCAACCAATGATATAAAAAGCCACCTGTACAATTACTACAGACCAATGAAGGTGATAAATTAGTTAATTTGCTTCTATTTTTACGATTGATACGCTCTTGTAAGATAACTTTCACTTTTCCCAACATACCTATTCTAATTTTTGATGATTGATATAGATTTCACTACCATATTCACACTAATAAAAGCACATATGGAAAATATTTTCGAGAAAAATCTGTTTTTTCCATAGCGCAAGAAGGGTGTTTCAAAAGAACGATATTTCGATTGCAAAAAATTCATGTATTGTTTATTAAAACAATGAGAAATACCCATTCTCCAAACACATTGATTGGCCGCATACACAATTCCAGCTTGAGCGTAAACCAATTCACTCGGATAATTAACCTCCATAAAGTTTGCTATTTCACATTTACCTATCACCGCATCCAAATGTTTTGAGGAGAAGGAAGATTGTGTTATACTGGCATTACGTATCCTATAACAATATTTTTTCTCACCACTAACCGCTATCACATTAGACTTAGCCACCAAACGATAAGTAATAAATACATCCTCATGATATTTTCCTTTTGGATAACGGATATCTTGAAACAATTCCGTACGATATAATTTCCCCCAAGCCACCGTATCAATTCCTTTTGAAGACATAAAATCATGCACACATTCTTTATTTCCATATACTACATAATCCTCAAAAAGAGCTTTATCATCATCCTTAATATCTCCACTCTCTCCAATTAAAAATCTCTGACAAACAGACATATCCGCTTTCACCCCTACAATTCTATCATAAAGGCTCTCAATCATATCTTCAGCTATCCTATCATCACTATCAACAAAAGATATATATTTTCCGCAAGCTTGATCGACCCCCACATTACGAGCGTCAGAAAGACCTCCATTTTCTTTATGAATAACCTCTATGCGATGATCCTTACAGGCATACTCATCACAAATCCTCGGACAATCATCCAAACTACCATCATCTACTAAGATAATTTGCAAATTTCGATAACTTTGATTGATAATACTTTCAATACAGTCTCGCAAATATTGCTCCACGTTGTAAACAGGGACAATGATTGATATTAAATCCATAATAGACACATTAAAAAATCACTTTTCACAACGAACATACATATTACCCTTACAAGTAACAGTATTGTTCATTTTTGAGACTAATAAACCAAAAACAACAAGATTCAGTATTTTATCCATACCTGGAGCTTCTGCCATATACATTACTAAAAAAGAAAAAATAGAACCTTTTACTATTAAAGAAAAAAACGGAACACTGCTTTTTAAAGATTTATTCAATTCATTAAAAAGAGGAACAAGAGATACAAAAAACAGAATCCCTGTCTCATATAAAGATTGCAATATTTGATTATGAGCACTCATATAACCTTTCGTATATTGCTCAGATATATAGAATAAACTCGTAGTTTCTCTAACACCGTTTCCTATAATAGGAGAATTTAAAAATCCATCTACCACCATACCCCAAATTAGGGTTCTATTTGTAAGTGTTAAATTCTTACCTAACAAATCTTCTATCACATATGAAACTAAAGGAGATTCAAGGATGATCATCAAATTTCCAAACAATATAACAAACACAAATAAAGACACAAACACGAGCAATAAAGTATTCAATGACAAAGAAGCTATTTTACGCTGAATCACATTTGGAATCAAAAAAAGAAGCATGCAAACTAAACCAACAACATTGCTACCTGAAAATATAATCAATATAGTAGAAACATGCATTATTATATAAACGCACAAAAGCCTTTTTTCCCCTCGGAAATAGCTATCAATAAGCACAAAACAAAGGCCTTTCATCATTGGATACCCCACCTGATTCTCAATTCCTAGAAAATAAGACTCCCCAGACATCGAATCATTAACAAAAAAAGAAGGAGACACAAGCAAAAAAAAGAAATTAATCGCCATTAAAACAAAATAAAAACAAGCGATATATCGAACAAATAATTTTGTTCGATTAAATGTAGAACATTGCCACAACATCAATCCTCCCATAGCCAAAACCGGGTACATAATCATTATAGCACGACGCACATCTCCATCTTTAATAACAGTAGAAATCAACATACTAAAAAAGACAAGACATATACACCCCATAACTTTTAATGTATTCTTATTAAATTGCTTAATAAGAGCCATCAATATTACAAAAACAGCAAAAAACTTTGAAAGTGAAACATATATTAAAGACAATGTATCAGAATGAAGGATATAATAAGTTTCCCTATCAAATAAAAAATACAAGAATATTATAAAGAACGCTTTCATTTTTGTTTTTATAGCGAGGTCATCTTCTTTTCATCCATCTCCACATTTCACAAAACATATCTTTAATCCCTTTATATTTTATGATTGACAAAAATTTAGTCACATATCCACGAATACCTTTAGGCAAAAAAATAAGTTTTTTACCTAATTCCTGCGCATACCGATCCACATCGCTCACCCAACTCCCCGCGAAATGATGGATCGTCATACTGTTCTCCGTTAAATAAATCTTACCATCCACATACGATTTTGGACACAAATAATCTTGGGGAAGTAACGTGAATCCATTGACAGTCTGTTTCGTATTATTAGGAACAAAACCATATTTCAGGCAAGCGTTCGTAATACGGGTTACATTTGTTGTCACATCTAAACTACCGTCAGGACGCTTGAAATGTAAAACGTCATACTCATGGAGCAGCTCCTCAAAGAGGGGCTGCCCCTCCCGACAGGCCATCAA
>ENA-OOWN01000160-OOWN01000160.1-human-gut-metagenome-genome-assembly--contig:-NODE-160-length-60887-cov-4.408551_pt1 | contig 60887 bp, 48 predicted proteins | sample MGYA00241406_ERZ501319 | MGnify/ENA primary metagenome ERZ501319 (study PRJEB25962, sample SAMEA2042734) | human gut metagenome | biome: human gut; feature: human-associated habitat; material: faeces... | reverse complement strand
ACAAGAACTCTTGACACACAGCTCGCTTTGTTTTGAATTCGTCGAACTCACGTTATATTTAGGGAAACGTTCACGGTCAAAAAACACACACTCACATCATATTCGTGAACCGCTTCAGGTCAAGGATTCCATTCACACTACGGATGTTTTACATTCAAAATAACGAATATTTTACATTCAAAGACACCGACACCCCCTGTAAAACAACATAAATAAAGGCGAAGCACGATTGCTTCGCCTTTATTCTTACACATATATATTTCCTTAAATTACTCGTCAGCCTTCTTTGTTTTACGCACTGCGCGCTTACGTTTCGGTTTGTCATCCACCTCGCCTGTGACGTTCTTAACGCCGGCCAGCTCCGGATCAATCATGATACGTCCGCAATACTCGCACACGATAATCTTCTTGTGCATCTTGATGTCGAGCTGTCTCTGTGGCGGAATCTTGTTGAAGCAACCGCCACAAGCGTCACGCTGCACATATACAATACCCAGTCCGTTGCGTGCGTTCTTGCGTATGCGCTTGAAACTTGAGAGCAGGCGCGGTTCAATCTTAGTCTCCAGATCTTTTGCCTTAGCCTTGAGTTTCTCCTCTTCGTCGCGTGTTTCCTGCATTATCTCGTCCAGCTCACCCTTCTTGTCCTCCAGAGCGTTCTGGCGATCCTCTATCAGCAGTTTGGTCTGCTCAAGATCTTTGTTCTTCTCATCCACCTTCATAAGAGCTTCCTTTATCTTCTTGTTGCAAAGCTCTATCTCAAGGCTTTGGAATTCTATCTCCTTTGTCAGCGTGTCATACTCACGGTTGTTCTTCACGTCGTCAAGCTGTGTCTTGTAACGCTCCACGCTTGCCTCAGCCTCTTTTATCTCAGCCTTCTTCTGCGATACGGCTGACTGGAACTCCTGTATCTCGTCCTCTATTTTCTTAACACGAATCTTGAGACCCTCAATCTCATCCTCAAGGTCCTGAACTTCCAAAGGCAGTTCACCACGCAGCGCACGCTTCTCGTCTATTGCCGACAATGTTGTCTGAAGCTGATAAAGAGTTCTCAGTTTCTCTTCCACTGATAAATCTGTTGGATCTTTCTTTGCCATAATTATAAATAGATTATTGGATTGGTGTTCGTCTGAGCCATCACAACCGGCACACCCGGACACTCATCCTCGATTATTGTTTTGAATATTTCCTTCGTATATTGCTCACTCTGATAGTGTCCTATCACGCATATCTGTATCTGCTGCTCGCGTCCGAAATATACATGATAGTGCATCTCACCCGTAACAAAAGCGTCGGCACCCGCCTTCACGGCATCGTCGAGCAGAAAGTCTCCTGCTCCGCCACATATTGCCACGCGGCGCACAGGGCGTTTCAGCAACTCGTTGCACATAGCGCAATCCACACCGAACTGCTTCTTCACACCGGCAACAAACTCCGCTGCATCCATTGGCTGACTGAATTCGCCTATCACTCCGCCTCCGGCCTCTATGCCGTCAACAGTCTTGCGTGCGAAAAAATCCACATTTGTGAGTCCCATTTTCTCTGCAATCTTAAAGTTCACACCGCCACGCGCATTGTCCATGTTTGTATGCATCGACACCACTGCCACGCGGTTTTCTATCGCCTTCACCACCGTGCGCTGCACGCTGTCGGCATCCGAAATAGTCTTCAGCCCATGAAACAGCAGCGGATGATGAGACACAACCAGATTGCATCCCTTGCTCACAGCCTCATCTATGATTGCTTCGTTCACGTCAAGGCACAATAAAGCCCCTGAGACTTCCACCTCCGTCAATCCTATTTGCAGGCCGGCATTGTCCCATCCTTCCTGCAAAGGCAGAGGCGCGAAACGTTCAAGGGCGGTCATCACTTCCTTTATTTTCACGCTTTTACAGCTATGTTATGTTTATAATATGCTGCAAAATTAATAAAATAATTATACATATTCCATTTGCCGACATACTTTTTGCATTATTTTAACCCAAATGCCTGCCGGAATGGCCACCGGCAGGCAGTGAGTATGTCAACTCCACATACAGTATGGCCTGTGTCAGTCCATACTGCTCCATACAAAAACTTGGTTGCCGGAAATATCCGTGCAACCAAGAAAAACAATTGAAATATATGACAATTTATATACAGGACAACTGTTTATTTACAATAATCATGTATATGTCCGGACATATATACTATATGTCTTTACCCTCACCATGCAATTTATGCATGAGTATCTTGTCTTTGCTAAGCTTGTCAGTGGTGTGCTTCAATACCGCAGCGTTAACATAAAAAATCACTTCTTCCGCAAGATTTGTTATATGATCGCCGACACGTTCCAAACGCAGTATCACGCCTTTGAAATCAAGACAGAACGCCAGCTTGTCGTTATTCTCACGAACATATTGTGTGAGAACATCCGTTGATTCTGAGTTTATCTCGTCCAACACATTATCTTTCTCAAACAAGCTGTAAGCTATCGTAATGTCCCGGTTCTCGAATGCCGACTTTGACATTCTGAGCATATCGAGAACACAGTCTGCCATCTCTTTTATCCTCGTCTTGTCCAACAGATTATCATCCAGATATTCCTCATCATGCTTTATTATGAATCTTGCTATATTCTCCGCCAAGTCACCTATACGTTCCAGATCGGTGATAATCTTCTGCATGGCTATCGTAAAACGCAAATCGACGGCTACCGGATTAAAACGGGCCATGAAATCTTCTATGTCGCAGTCAAGCTTTATCTCACATGCGTTTACTCTCTTTTCTCTTATCAATACTTCCCAAGCCTTATCCTTATCGTCAGTGAAAAAAGCGTCACATACATTCTTCATCTGGTCAAAAGCCAGTTCCCACATTTCAAGAACCTCATTATTGATTTTCTGAAGTTCCTCTTCTACAAATTTCACCATAATTATATATAATATTTAATTGTTTTAACCGAAACGTCCGGTTATGTAGTTTTGCGTCTCTTCCTTTGACGGATTTGTAAACATCTTTGAAGTTGAGTCATATTCAATCAGTGAGCCCAGGTAAAAAAAGGCGGTTTTGTCGCTCACTCGTGTTGCCTGCTGCATGTTATGAGTGACGATAACGATGGTATAATCTTTTTTTATCTCATGTATCAGTTCCTCGATCTTTGCGGTTGATATCGGATCGAGGGCCGAGGCAGGCTCGTCCATGAGCAACACCGAAGGAGAATTGGCCATAGCCCTTGCGATGCAAAGCCTTTGCTGCTGGCCACCGGAAAGGGCATAAGCCGATTTTTTCAGCTTATCCTTCACCTCATCCCACAAAGCGGCTCCTCTCAACGACTGCTCCACCCTTTCTGATATGAACAGCTCGTCCTTGACACCATTCACTCTTAATCCGTATGCGACATTCTCATATATGCTTTTCGGAAAAGGATTTGGACGTTGAAAAACCATGCCGACATTCTTTCTCAATATGTCCACATTTATATCTTTTCCGTAAATATCTTTTCCGTCTATTTCAATATTACCTTCCAGGCGACTGCCGGGAACGAGATCGTTCATGCGGTTGAAAAGTCTGAGGAACGTTGATTTTCCACATCCGGAAGGCCCGATAAAGGCCACAACCTCGTTGCTCCCGATACTCATGCTTATATTTTTGAGCGCATGAAACTGTCCGTAATAGAAATTGACATTTTTTGCTTCAATCTTAGTCATAATCATTTATTCTTGTTTTACCGATTCTGTTTTTCTCACAAACATCAGTTGGTCTTAAGTTTATTCTGAAAATAGTTTCTCATTGCGTTTGCCAGTATATTTATCAGGAAAATAATGACAACCAGTATAAGTGCCGTACCGTATGCTATGGGAATCTGCTTTTCCATGTCTGTACCGCTTGTTGCCAGTACATAAAGATGATATGGCAATGCCATGCACTGGTCGAATATGCTATCCGGAAGTTGCGGAAGATAGTATGCCGCACATGTGAATAGAATAGGAGCAGTCTCGCCCGAGACACGTCCAAGAGCCAATATCAGTCCTGTGATGATATTTGGCATAGCCATTGGCAATATTACTTTTCTGATAGTCTGAAGCTTGGTCGCTCCCAACGCAAGACTTCCTTCCCTGTAACTGTCGGGAATTGCCTTAAGAGCCTCTTCAGTTGTTCTTATGACAAGAGGAAGAGCCAACAGTCCCAACGTCAGCGACCCGGCGACAATGCTGTCGCCGAATCCTAAATAATTTACGAACAAAGACATTCCGAACAGTCCGAAAACAATAGAGGGGATTCCGGAAAGATTGTTTGTCATCATACGTATAAACTTTATTATCTTGCCGTTGCTGGCATATTCATGCATATATATTCCGCTCATTATACCAAGCGGAAATGCAAAGACAGCACTGCCCGCCATAAGATAAAAAGTTCCCACTATTGCCGGAAATATACCTCCGCCCTTCATTCCGTCGGTCGGGTATGTTGTAAGAAAATCCCAATTGATGACCTTGACTCCTTTTATGATAATAAAGGCAAGAATTATGAACAATACTGTCACGATAAGACCACTGAGAAGTCGGAATATGAAAAAAGCCGCATTCTCCGCAATCATTTTCCGCTTACAATTACTCATATAGTTTATTTTACTTTCCATAAGACGTTTCTTTCTTTATTTATTTCTTGACGATATATATTCGACACTTGTATTTATTATTAATGTAATGAAGAACAGAACGACACCCAACAGGAACAGAGACTGATAATGTGGGCCTCCGGCCGGAGCCTCTCCCAGCTCAGCCGCAATGGTAGCCGGTATGGTTCTCAGCGGATCGGTTATAGAAAGAGGTATTACCGCAGCATTGCCGGTAACCATAAGAACCGCCATCGTTTCTCCGAACGCACGGCCGATACCCAACACTATCGCGGATGTTATTCCGGATATAGAATATGGCATCACCACCTTATATATTGTCTGCCATCTCGACGCACCCAAAGCAAGGCTTGCTTCTCTCATCGAACGGGGACAGTTCTGCATAGCGTCCTGACTTACTGTTATAACGGTAGGTAAAGCCATTATGGCCAGCACAATGGCTCCTGCAAGTCCGCTCTCTCCCACAGGCAATCCAAAAACATTCTGCAGTACAGGGACGATAACCGTCAGTCCGAAAAAGCCGTAGACAACAGACGGTATACCATTTAGAAGTTCTATTATAGGACGCAATATCCTACACATTCTTTCTGAAGCGACCTCTGACATATATATGGAGACAGACAAGCCGAAAGGCAAAGCGAATATGATGGCAAACACTGTGACCCATATTGTTCCTAAAATAAGAGGGACAAAACCGAACTGCGGTGCAGGAGTCGCCGTAGGGAACCATTCTTTGCCTCCTATCACCTCGCTTACAGAAATCTCATGCTCATCCAACATTCTGCCATTTTCCAACTTTGCCGCATAGCTTTCCGGAATAAAGGCAATAATACCGATATCCGCCTTTATAAGCGAATCCAGACAAGCCCCCGCATTCTCATAATTTTCGCCCAACTGTTCTTTAGTGAACAGATTCTGCATGTCGTCAAATCTTACTAATCTTATCTTTCCCTCTTTTCCTCCGACATCTTTCCATTCTGTTATGTCCTCATCAAATATCTCCTTTATCTCTCTGGCGTTCAGCTCGTCAACGGGATTTGATTTATTGACAACCAACGAGTAACCTTCCTCTATTGTCTTTGAAGAGAAAAGCCCTAACCCCTCTGAAAACAGAAACACCACAATAAGCAAAATAACAATACTTGTCAGGAATCCGCTGCATGTTATTATCCCGGCAGCTATTCTTTCTACAAATTTCCTCATTTTTTCTTTATCAATAGTTCCGGTGTAAAATTATATCTTACGTATCACGAACATATGACAGAATTGTTACAATACGGTTTCCAGCCATAACTTTTCATAATGTCTGTCACATGTAATACAATTGTATTATGATTGTAATATGACTAAAAAGATTATGCCGTTACTTAGCAGTCGAAATAACAAAACAGATATTATGAAATTGCATAGACTATCTCTTATCATTTTTACATTGTTACTTGCAGTCATAGCCAAAGGACAAAAAATCAAAGGCAGCGATACATTGCTGCCTGTATCGCAGGAAGCCGCTGAATGCTATATGAACCAATTCAAGAACTCAAGTATCACCGTAACCGGCGGAGGAACCGGAGTTGGCATATCTTCACTTTTGGACGGAACAACAGACATTGCCATGGCGTCACGTTCCATAAAATTCAATGAAAGAATAAAATTCAGTCATGGCAAGAAAAAAATAAAAGAAGCTGTCGTAGCTTACGATGCGTTAGCCGTGATTGTAAACCCTTCCAATCCCGTAACCCACCTGACAAGATCACAGCTTGAAGCCATATTCCGCGGTAAACTGACAAACTGGAAACAGGTGAAAGACCATGTTACAGGAAAATACGGGCCTGATCTTAAGATTATCGTTTATTCACGTGAGACATCATCTGGAACATATGAGTTTTTCAAGACAAGTGTCCTGAAAGAGAAAAACTATATGGCCGGTGTCCTGTCAATGCCTGCTACCGGTGCAATCATACAGTCTGTAAGCCAGACTAAAGGGGCGATAGGATATGTAGGTATGGCATATATAAACAAAAATGTACGTGCAGTAAAAGTGTCATACGACAACAGGCATTTTGTGTACCCAAACATGCAGATGGGCAGAAAGCACGTATATCCTATCGTAAGAGAACTTTATTTCTATTATACAGAAGATAAAGAAAAGGTCGTAAAGCCATTCATCGATTATTTACAGTCTGACAAAGGACAAGATATTGTCATCAAAAGCGGATATATTCCTATAAGATAAATACGGCTAATCCTATTCAATCTTCGTCAATCAGACTATAAATATTCAATCTGAAACAACTCCACACCTGACACATAATAAAGAAATGCCTGTTTCATTTTATACTGACAGGCATTTCTTCTGATATAACAACATAAATGGCATCCTGTATTATTCTACCTTGACAGATATTTCTCTCAGATCCTCATCCGCAGAAGAATTACCTACTAATAATCTGTATGTCCCCGGAACAACACACATAGTATTTGTTTCGTCATTCCAAAGTTCAAATGTATTGCGTGGCAGAGAGATGCGCACATCAACCGTTTTTCCTGCCTTCACCTTAACACGTTTGAATCCGCGAAGTGTCTTCCGCGGCCCCGCAGTATCCTTAGGGTTGCGCACATACACCTGTACCACCTCGTCGCCGTCACGCTCACCTGTGTTCTTCACTTTCACGGTCAGCGTTCCGTTCTTATACTTCGGCTTGCCTATCTCGAATGTTGTGTAGCTGAGTCCGTAACCGAACGGATACAACGGTTTGCCGGTGAAATATCTATAAGTGCGATTCTTCATGTGATAGTCCTCATAATCAGGCAGTTGCGACGTACTTGCATAGAACGTGACAGGCAATTTTCCACCCGGATTGTAGTCACCGAACAGTACGTCGGCAACAGCTGTTCCGGCCTGCTCGCCTCCATACCACGCCTGTAAAATGGCATTTGTGTTGCCTTGTTCAGCCGTCAGAGCCACCGCACTTCCCGAACAGTTTACGAACACCACCTTCTTGCCGGCATCCTTCAATGCCTTCACAAGTTCGCTCTGTGCAGCCGGAAGTTCTATCGTCAGACGGTCGCCGCCCTTGAATCCGGGTTCCTCCACCTGCAATTCCTCTCCTTCCAGACGAGGCGATATGCCGCCTACAAATACCACGACATCGGCATCGCCCACCAGACCGGCCACGTTTCCGGCGTTCACCTTATCATTATTATGCAGATATCCGCAACCCTCTATGAGCCGTGCCGACGGTGCTTTTGCCTTTATTCCCTGCCAAATAGTGACCGTCGAAAGCGGGAATCCGTTATAATTTCCCCACAACATTGTCGAATCGTTGGCGTTAGGACCGAGCACGGCTATTTTCATTCCGCTCTTTTTCAGCGGCAGAATGCCGTCGTTGCTCAGCAGCGTCATAGTCTGTCGCGCCATGTCGGCGGCAAGCTGCCGGTGCTCCTTGCACGCCACGATGCTCATAGGCCGTCTGGTCCATTCCACAAGCGCGTCATCGTCAAAGTCTCCAAGTTCGAAACGGGCTTTCAACAGACGTTTCAACGAAGTGTCTATATTCTTTTCGCTCACCTTTCCCTGCTTCAAGGCCTCGCCCAACGAGCGGTAGTCGCTTCCACATTCAAGGTCGGTGCCCGTCACCAAAGCACGTGCACTGGCGTCGCTCTGGGTCTTAGAAAAACCATGTCCCCACGACTGCCAGAAGTCGCTCACCGCTCCGCAGTCGCTCGTCACAAGTCCCTTAAATCCCCATTCTCCACGCAATATCTGCTGCAGATAGCGCGTGTTGCCGCAGCACGGTTCGCCGTCTATGCGCTGATAGGCACACATCACTTCCTTCACTCCGCCGTCAACCACAAGCGACTTGAACGCCGGCAGATATGTCTCCCACAAGTCACGCGCCGGCAGATCCTCCACATTGAAACGGTGGCGGCTCCATTCCGGACCACTGTGCACGGCAAAATGCTTTGCACAAGCCAGCAGTTTCATATACTTGTGCTTAGGTTTGCTGCCGTCCGGAGCATAGTCGTCGCCCTGCAGTCCGCGCACCACGGCCAGTCCCATGCGCGACGTCAGATAAGGATCTTCGCCGTATGTCTCCTGCCCGCGTCCCCAGCGCGGATCGCGAAATATGTTTATGTTTGGTGTCCAGAACGACAGTCCGCGATACTGTTCCATCGTGTTCGTGCGCTTGGCCTCGGCATTCTTGGCGCGCGCCTCGTCACTCGTCGCACAGAAAACCTTATATACCAGTTCGTCGTTCCACGACGCAGCCATGCCTATTGTCACCGGAAACACCGTGGCCGTACCGTTGCGCGCCACTCCGTGCAACGCCTCGTTCCACCACTCGAACTGCGGTATTCCGAGCCTCGGTATGGCCGGTGAATTGTTCATCATAAGCGATATTTTCTCCTCCACCGTGAGGCGTGAGCACAGGTCTTCGGCACGTTCTTCAGGCGTGAGGTTCGCATTCTGATAAGGAAGAAGCTGCGCACACACCAACATCGGCATGGCTACAAAAAGCAAAGCTATCAGTTTTTTCGTTTGCATGACGGGTCTTGTTTTAATAAGAGTTAGTGTAATATACAAGTGCTAAGATAATAAAAAAAACAATAACACGGAATAAAAACACCCGTCAATCGTGGTTTATGTTTTTATTCCGTGCTATATATAATGCACGATAGGAATATGCTATACAACGCACTCCCCTTCTACTGCCATTCGTCAAGGTCTGCCGTGGCTTCCACCGCCTTCTCCACATCGTCCGGAAGCGACTGGAAGAAGTCGAAACCTGTGATGCGCTCCACCTCGTCAACGCTGTTCACATAGTCACCTTTCGGCCGGTTGCCGTCCCCGTTCTTATATATAAAACCTATGGCTTTAGGCGTGCCGCGCATGCAAAGCACCACCTTGAAGAAGGCTTCCGGCACAACCACCTTGTGTTTTCCGATGGTTTTGTGGCGTCCTTTATAAAGAATCGGACCGCAGACTATGTATATGTCGCCATTCTCACGCGCCCAATTGCGGCACGCATTCTCCATCTCGTTCCAGTCGCCACGATTGAGTCCGGGCGCCTGAGGGCAGATGTTCGTGAACAGGAACGACTGACGCATGGCCTCACTATCCCATTTGTTGTCGCCCGCCGGGCACATGTGACCACGGTCGTAGCGTGAGTTGTAATAGTCCCAATCGTCGGCACGCGGCGTCGGCACATCCTCATCCTCCATAAAGTCGATGCCCTTGCGGCTGTGACTGCCCTTGGTGTGCTCGGCCGTAAGATGCCATGCCACCCAGTTTGGCAGCTTTGTATTCTTATTATATGACGTGACATATCCTGTGCGTTCAAGTATCATCGACGGCACCGAGTCGGGAGTCACGACACGAAGCAAATCGTCCCCACCCTCCGCCTGCTCACGCGGAGCCTGATTCTCACTGGCAACAGCACCGGCGATGGCCTTCAACGTGGCGGCACGATGGCGCATGGCATCCGAGCACGACGCCGACATTGTGAGCGCAGCAAGCGCAAGGCCTGCATAAAGAAGTCTTGTTCTCATAGTTCTTTTTATTATAATAGAATAATATTTTTCTTTTTATCAGATTATATTTTCATATAACAGGAATCACCTTTCTGTCACGATCAGATGATCTTTTCATTATAATCGAATCACCGTCTGCGTATATGCGCAGACGGTGTTTTATTTTTCAGTGTCGTAATAACGTGGCTTTAACCATCCACGACACGGCTTTCAATTCTCCTCTACCTCATCAGCAGCCTCCTGAGCGACGGTTTCCTGCGCAGCGGAAGGCTCTTTATCGTCTGCCTTTCGAAGTGTGTTCAGACGACTGTATCCATCGAACATATACTTGCGTGTGAGTATCACGGCAAGCAGCACCGACATGACCGAGACGCAGAACGCGGCAGCCATGACCAGCAACTGGAACGCTGCGGCCTCTATTGCTCCCAATCCGCACATTATCATTGTCCACATCATCACCGGAGCAGTGCCCACAACCACCGTAGCCATCTGCGAGAGTCCCGGCATGACGGCCTTTTCAAGGGCACGGCGCATGAACGTATCGAGGGCTTCGGCGTGTGTCGCTCCGTTGCCGAGGAGATAGAAATAGAGCTGGTTGTGATGACGCAGCCCGTCATAATATGCCGAAAGCGAGTCGGAGCACGCAGTTATGGCAGTGCCCGAAAGTATGCCGACGACAGGCAGGAAGAAGCGCGGACTGACGAGCGCACCTGTGCCGAGCGTCACAAGCAGAAGCCACGCCGACACCACAATGACCGACACAGCCACAGCCGCCACGACCGGAACGAACAGCACACGCAGGCTAAGACGCGAGCGAAGTATGGCTGCCACAGCCGCCAGCACGATGAGCACCAGAGCGAACAGAAGGCTCATAGCCACGCTGCCGTCCTTCTGAAGCATATACATCACGAAGCCCATAATGCCGACATAAATCACCATACGGAAAATGGCAGACAGCGCGCGACCTATCGATATGCGCAGCCCGTATCTGTACATAGCCACTAACGGCAGTACCAGAAGCAACATTCCAAGCAGAAATCCTATTAATGTTATGTTCATTTTCTTGTTTTTTCTAAATGTTCAGACGCCCAGTTCTATCTTTCTGTCGCACATCCCGGCAAGGGCGGCATCGCCGGTGGCAAGCAGAACAGTATGGCCCGACGAGGCAAGAGAGCGCAGATAGGCCATGACGACCGACTGAGCCTCGCTATTGAGACCCGCAAACGGTTCGTCGAGAAGGATGTTCTTTCTGTCCACCACTCCTGCCACCGAAATCATCATACGGCGTAAGGCCGACTCGCCTGCCTCCTCCAATGGTTTGTCGTAAAGGGCTACATCGAGCGCCAGACGCTTCCACTCATAGAACAGTTTTTTGCGCGCATAAGTGAGATCGGTATTCACACGCAGATCGGTCAGCGACTCGAACAGCTCTGAGAAACTGCCCACGCAGAGGCGCAGATCCTGCGGCACATACAGCATATTGGCTCTGAAAAGCGCCGCCGTCAAGGGTAATATTGCCTCACAATCGACAGACACATAGCCGGAAGTCAAAGGCTGGAAACCGAGAAAAGCCCTTATGAGCGACGTTTTGCCGCAGCCGTGAGGCCCGGTTACGGCCGTCAGACCACCGTCAGCCGTACAGAACGACAGACCGTGGAACAGCTGCTTTCCTCCTACAGTGATTGCACCATCCTTTATTTCGAGCATAAGCGTTATTCTAAAACCAATGAAAAAGAGCCTCACAGTCAAGCCTGCGCAAGAGAAACAATCCGCGACAAGCCGGCTGCACGGCCGTAATCAACCATAAATATATTGCAAACATACAAAATTATCATGTCACATCCAACTTTTGATACTGTTTTTTTTTATGACATAAGAAACACAACAGGATGCCCGGAACGCCACATATTGAACGAAATTTAGCGAACAAAAACCGTACATCCGTCTATTTTCAAAAGCGAAAAGACACGGTATAAATTCTTCACGAAACGGAAAATTATACGCCTCCACGGGGCGAACAGAGTGATACGAAACGGCGCTTACAGCACGGGAAAACAATTATTGCACAATGATGGTGACAAGATTACTTGATGAAAAATCCGTTCTGTCAAGACAATATATTCATGTTAGTGTAATAATAAATTCATAGTGTCACAACCGGTAAATAATTATTGCAAGACGAGTTAATACTTCCGGCTCGTACGACAAACACTTTCCTTATCTTTTCTAACACAAGATATCAGCGTTTTACGAGAAAACTAAAAGGAATAACTTACAATTTTTCTTGACTAAATTTTGACAAAATATTTTCTCAAAAGAGGTGTAAATGAATGTTAAATCAGAAATATCGAAGGCCATTTCATAGCATACCGGGCTTTGATATACCCTATATCGTAGTCTGAAAAAATATGTTCCGCGTTCTGATATTGCCCATTTTGGCTTGTGATAAAGCCCATATCAGGGTGCGATATGGTGCTTTTTGGCCCCTGAAATGGGCCATTTCGCATGACGAAATGGTGCATATTGCAACGCAGGGAAATATCCCTTAAATGCAAATCGTTGATATTCAATATATTATATTATCCTCTTATATCTCGCGTATTTTCGTCCAAGGGAAAGTCTGTTCGCAAATACTCGCTTATTTTTCGGGGTAGAAAAGGAAACTGAGGCAGGAAAATCAAAATCCGGTTACAAATTGAAAGTGTGCCATATCGGTTTTATCCAAACCGGTCGTTAGACGTCCTGCGATTTTCGTTCTATTGTCCGGCAGTCCGTATGACGTCCTTATAAAAAAGCGTATCGGGCTTTGTGGAGACAATGAGGCGGACGGGATGACGGCAAGAGAGTGGAATACACAAGACGGGGAATAACCATGAAATAAAACAGATATTTGCGGCCTGATGATTATTTGTAGTTAATTTCATCAGAAGAAAACGATGATTGTCCGAGATTAAAGCCGCATTTTCATGAATGCGATCCCCTTTTTAATTTATCGTGAGTTCGACGAATTGTAAGTTCTTGTAAATTTGGTGATTGGTAAAATTATTACAGAAAAGCAAAGAAACACAAACAACAATTGATATGATTACCGAAAGCAAAGTTATAAAATTAGCTTGTCGGTAATAAGGGATACATCGACAAGAATCTTTTGAGAGACTGTTCGTGGACAATACAACTTATAACCAAGCTGAAAAGAAATATGGAAGGAGCATTGATGTCATTTTATGACAAACTGCTCCTCAGTAAACGAGTCATTATCGAGACACTCAATGACGAACTTAAGAATATAGCACAAGGTGGAACATTACTTTATATTGCTACGCACACAGTGCCCTTCTGTTCAAGACACAGGAGCTTTGATAATTTTATCGTCATCCAATTCTGCATATTGCTACTTTCCAAAGAAGCCGTGCACCAATGTTACGAGAACAATTGACACACAGCTCGCATTATTTTGAATTCGTCGAATTCAAGTTAAAATAGAGTCATATCCTTAGACTGGTGATTTTTTAAACTATAATACACTCTGTTTTTTATTTTATTCTTTTCTACCTGTGACATTGTCTCAAGAAATTTTTTCATTTTTGCATCAGACCAATCTATATTAAGTCGAATAAGAATATATTTAGAAGAGCATGATTCTACCGTTGACAATATTTTTAAAATTTTACAATTTAGGATTTCAATTTCTTTTTGTTCCTCTGTCTTCATACTTTCAGTATCTGGCTTGATAATATTACCATTAATATCTACCGCCATAGCTCCCTTTTGGATAAGCTGTACATTAGCATTCCTTTCTCCCGTATCCGGCCATCGTACATAAATAGTCCTTTTTTTCCTTAGTCCATCCATTACTCCCGACCATGTTCCCCCTTTATTATCGCTCTGCGCTACATAAATATGCGACGCCATACCGTATATAATAGAATTCCTTGCCATAGCAAATGCTTTACTCCATGGAGCCTTAGGAGCAAAAGAACTCATAACAAGAACCCGTCCTTGAATGATATGTTTGTAATATTGTTTGAATCCGGATGCAAACGTCATAATTCCCTGAGGAAGAACAATTATACTTTTACCATCTGATTCGAGGGCTGAGTCAAGTGCCTGCCTATCCACCCCTTTTGCAAATCCACTCACAACAACTCCGTTTGAAGCTGAAACACGTTTTGCCACATTGTATGTAAAATCCAATGATATCTTTTCTGCATTTCTAGAACCGACTATTGCTATTGATGGTTCATTAAGAAGTTGCTTATTACCTTTAGTAAATATTACAGTTGGAGACGCTTTACCAAGGTTCTTTTTTAATATTTTGGGATATTCATCACAATGAATAGGCAGAATATCATAACCTTGTGATAACATATCTTCCACCATAAATGAATTATTTGGTAATTGTTCATAGGCTGCACTGAAAATAGCCTTTTCTTCATCAGTCAATAATAATTCATCCCAACATAATCTGTTCTCAAATAAATCAATTATTGATATTTGAGGGTTATGTTCATAACACTTTACATATATTTCATTTTTTCTTCTAGTCCATATTTTCGGCATAAGGGCTAGAGTAACCCAATATGTCAATTCTTGATTTGTCATAATGTACCTCCTACTGTTTTTGCTATTACTAATGGAACAATCCATTTGGCACCTTTTTCTGTCAAAGTTCTTCCTATTTCTTTCAATGTGGCGCCACTATCGTAAATATCATCTATAAGAAGAATTGTTTTACCTCTCACCAACTCAGATTCTATGGTAAAAGCATCTTTCACATTATCTTGTTTACTATACGCATTTTGAAATATCTTCTGCTCCTCTGTTTCTCTAGTCTTAATTAAACCATGTGAAATTGGAATTTTTATAACATTTGCAAACTTTGTTGCAAAATTCTTTACAAGATCACCAGAATGGGTTGGCGGAACATATAATACGAGATCGAACTTTATATCTCTATATTTACTACCAAATACAGAAAGAGTCCTTTTTAATAAGAAATCTGGGAAATCACCACCCCCTTCATATTTCGACCTATGCAAGGCTGCTCCGATATTTGACACCCCATAATAAGATGCAGCATATCCATCAGTCAATCTTGATGAATCACGCAAAAGTTTCTCAAACAAATCACGTAAGACACGCGCGTCATCTTCACTGAAGTCCCTGTAATTAATCATATTAGTATATGTACCAACAACTTCATTATTTCTCAACACTTCTATTTTGTTAGGATATGGCATTCTTATCTTCAATCCTGTACCTGATTTTTGTTTATATCCAGCTAGTTCAAGCTTAGGAAAATAAGAATTTCTAAAAGCTTCTAATTTTGTGGAAAATTCTTCATTGTACTCAACTTTTAACTTTTCAATATTCGTATTGTCACAATTAGTATATATAATATTTTCATCGCTATCAAGAAACTTACACAAATATTCCATTCTTGGCATATCTGTATAGACATAACCTACCATAGAATCTAACTCTTTAATTTTAGCCTTTCGTAACTCCTCAAACCTAGAAACATCAAGTTCATTAGCTTTATATTGATATTCATACTTCTTCTGTTTTGCTCCATACTGGACTTCCTTAATAATTCCTTGGTCTATAAGATCCGCTTTAATCACTCTTATCTGGTTCTGTTTAAGATTTGCCTTCTTCATAATCTCTCTTTCCGAAAGAGGTTCTTGTTTCAACAAATCTATTACCCTTTCATATTTTTTTATCCCTGGACGTGAATTTTCAATAAAAGAATATGGCAATGAGTAATCAGCAGGGACTCCATCTTCCTTTTCTTTATTTTCGTTAAAAAATAAGATTATCCGTGTAGGAAGTCCATCCCTTCCCGCTCTTCCTATCTCCTGATAGTAATGTATTGGTGAGGCTGGTATCTGAGTATGAATGATAAAACGTATATCAGGCTTGTCAATTCCCATACCTAAGGCATTAGTAGAGACTATACATTTCCATCTATTCTCCATCAAACCTTTTTCCACTTCTTTACGTGTATCAGCATCATAGCCAGCATTATAATCAATAGCATCAATGCCACAATATTGCAACCAATGTGCATATACTTCAGTATCAACTCTGGTGCCCGTATATATCAATCCCATTCCTTTCAAGTTGTTCATATTTGATGCGAGCCAAATCATTTTCTCATCTTCAGAGTTTACTCTTATCACTTGAAGATATAAATTCTCCCTTGACAGATTCCCTCTGATAGTTGTAATACAACCACCTATTTGTTCCTCTATATCTTTCTGAACCCTCTTTGTTGCAGTGGCAGTAGTCGCCAACACCGGCAGATTTTCCGGAAGTAACTGCACTAAATTAATGATTCTTCTGAAAGCAGGACGGAAATCATGCCCCCATGTAGAAATAGTATGAGCCTCATCTATAACTATCATTGAAAGCTTCATTTTTTTTGTAGCCTCAATCCAATCCTGGTTTTCTTGTCTTTCGGGAGCTATGTAAAGTATTTTAATTTCTCCTCTTAATGCTTTTTCAATAACCAATGTATTATCTTCCTGTGATTGCTCAGAATTAATATATGCTGCTGATATTCCCTTTTCATTCAAGCTACGTACTTGATCACGCATTAAAGCAATCAATGGAGAAAATACTACCGTTATCCCAGAAAACTGAGTCGCAGGAAACTGATAGCATAATGACTTACCAAATCCTGTACGCTCAATCATAAGGATACGTTCGCCACGAAGTATCCTCTCTATAGCCTTCCACTGTTCATCATAGAAAAGTTCTATACCAAATATAGTCTTAAGTTTTTTTTCAGCCTCAATTCTAGTCAATGCCACCATATTGTAATAAATTTAAGTTCAACAAACATATAATTTATGAATGCCATTATAACCGATTTATAAACGTTATCGTGTATGGAATATCAATCACTTATTATATTGAATTCTTTAGAGGATAGAATAAAATCATTTACTAATTCATGTGGTTCATAATTTAAAAATATAACATTCAAGCATTTTTTACATTTTTTAAATTATCTTTTCTCTAAATACTCATAAAATATTCTCAGTTATCGACTAAAACAGCCATATATTGAAACCTTTCTTTGTTCATTTTATTGCAATATTCTTTTTTGTCAATAATGCAAATATAGTGGATTTTAGGCAAAATTTATTCTTATAATATAAAAAAATGATGTTGAGTGAAGAATAATTGCAAAATTCAGGAAATAGGCATCAAGAAATATTAAATCATGTGTTATATAACTAATTCCGTTACATAACGTATTTTGATATACGTGGATGTAGTCCAGAAAAATTAATATTGCGTTCTGTTGTCCATTTCATCTTGCTATAAAGCTCATATTAGGTGCGATATGGTGCTTTTATTGTACAAGAAAAAATTCCTTAAATATGTGTTATTGATATTCAACATCTTATATTCCGTGTATTTGCATTCGAGAAAGAGTCTGTTCGCAAATATGCGCTTATTTTTCGAGGTAGAATGGGAAACTGAGGCATGAAAATCAAAATCCGGTTACAATTTGAAAGTGTGCCATATCGGTTTTATCCAAACCGGTCGTTAGACGTCCTGCGATTTTCGTTCTATTGTCCGGCAGTCCGTATAAAGTCCTTATAAAAGGCGTATCGAGCTTTGTGGAGACAATGAGGCGGACGGGATGACTGCAAGAGACGGAATACACAGGACGGGGAATAACCATAAAATAAAAACAGATATTTGCGGTCTGATGATTATTTGGATTTAATTTCATCAGAAGAAAACAATGATTGTCCGGTATTGAAGCCGCATTTTCATGAATGCGATCCACTTTTTAATTTCTACAGAATCATCATAAGACACCGTAAAAGACAAACTACGCACAAAATGAAAAGGCGTGAATCGTCGCAGGACGGACAGAAGGTACGGATGCTATAAGAAAGGCATGACATGGCACGAAAGCCATAAGACAGCGGATAAACAACAAAAAAGTCTCCGCAGGAAATATCTGCGGAGACTTTCTTATGTTGTTTATTACAATGTTTCTATTAGAAGAAGAGGTAGCGGTTGTCAACTACGTTAGCCTTGAAATAAAGCTCGTTCATGAAGTTGCCTGCCCACTGCAGTGCCCTCTGGTGCAGATTGCTGAGAGTTGCCTTCTCGTTGTACTTGCCCGGACGCATCTTCTTATCCATAACCTGGAATACGTAAACTCCGGCCTCACCCTTAACAGGTTTTGCAGAGAACTTGCCTTTTGCAGTAGCAGCAACGGCACCGCTGAGTGCCTGCTCGCTTGCGCCTACAGAAGGAATGAATGCCGGTGAGTTGAATGTAACCTGACTTACAACTGAAACGGTGGCACCCTTAGCCTTAGCTTCGTTCACGCTCTTCACGCCCTTTGCCTTAGCCATGAGCATCTCAGCCTTCTTGTCCTTGAGCAGCTCGCTCTTGACATACTCCTTAACCTGCTCGTCGTCGAGTGTGCGGTAGCCCTTCTTGTGAATCTTGTCTATAACGGCAATCAGCAGATGGTCGTTATCACCACATTCATACATAGGTGATACGTCGCCTTCCTTAGCATCGAACACCCATTTGAGTGCCTCGCGTGTACTGCGTACGCCTGCAACGTCGTGCTCAGCTGTTGTGATGTTCTTGCGGTCGAGCACTGTGTAACCGTTCTTCTTTGCGTTCTTGAGAAGGCTCTCAGAAGTAGGATTAGCACTGATGAATGCGCTGAACTTGTTGTATGCAGCTGAATATGTGTCGCGAGAGAAGTCTATATTACGCTTGATGACTGCTGCCACGTACTTGTTAATCATAGCCTTGCGGTCAACAACCTGCATGATGACGCTTCCCTGTGTGAGCTTGAGACTCTTCAGTTCGTTCACCGGAGCGGTGTTGAGAGTAGTGATATAGTTCTTTGTGTCCTTATCCATTGACGGAGCGCTCTGATACTGACGTGTTGTCAACCAGAACTTCTCACCTGTCTGACCGTATTTCTTTGCGATGAGCTCGAAGTCGCCACCGGCTTTCAGTGCATTGTAGATAGAATCGGTACGCTGCTGTATGTCAGCCGCATCCTTACCGCCTACCTGAATCTGACGCAGCTGGATTGAGTCAGGAAGCTGCTGCTTGGAAACGAGCTTGATAAGGTTCAGAGTGTTGTCAATCTTGTTTGCTATTACCTTTGATGTGCTGCCCACTGCGATGGAATCGAGACGGCCGGCGATGTCATACGGGAAAGCGTCCTTAGAAACAGGAACACCGAGGTATGCTATCTGCGACATGCTCTTGCGCACTACGTCTGTAGGATCGGCTGCAGCAGCGAGTTCCTTAGCGTAGCCATTGAATTCCTTCTCAAGAGCGGCGCGGTCTTTGGCAGACGCTGTAACCTTAACATCGATGTACTTGATGTCGCGGCTCTCAACATACTGTCTGAAACGTTCCTTCAGTTCGTTGTATTTTGCATTCAGGTCAGAATCGTTATACTTCAGCTTGCTGTCCTGTATGCTTGAGTATGGGAACACAGCGAGGTTGAGCTTGCTTTCCTCATTGTCCTCCTTGTAGGCCATCTTAGCTACGACCTTGTTTGAGATGAGGCACTGAGCGAAAAGATTCTGATATTTCTGGGTGAGCAACTGCTGGCGCAGACTCTTCTCGATGAATGTCCAGTACTTGTACATCGGCTCGTACTGTGCTGCCACCTGAGGATTTGTTGACTTCTGTGTCTTGTAATCAGCGATGAATTTCTTGAGCGAGTTGGCGTCGAAACGACCAGTCTGCTGATTGACGAACGGTGTGCTCATGAGCATCGGGTTTGTTCCCTCGTTGAGCACATTCTGCATTTCTGCGTCTGTCACAGTAAGACCGAGCTTCTTTGTCTCGTTCTCGATAATCTTGCTCTGAACGTATGTGTTCCACACCATGTCTTTCACACGGTTCATCTGGTCGTCGTTCAGATTTTCAGTACCCTGCTGCATCTTTATCACTTCCGTGTACTCATCAACAAGGGCCTGGAATTCTTGAATATTGATTTTCTCTCCTAAAACTTCACCCACCTGCTGGCGCTTGTCGTTCTGTGACGTTTCACAAGAACGGAAGAACTCTTCGGCGATGAATGCAAAAAGGCCCAGACCGATAATACATATCAGCAGGACACCTTTGCTTCTGATTTTTCCTAATACTGCCATTACTTTTGATTATTTATTATTTTTATTGTTTTCTCATAATCTGAAACGCTGACTTATGTGCTGTATATACAAAAGGTTCGTAGGTAGCCGACATATACCGCACAGTCTGCGAAATGCGCACAAAAATACTAAATTATTGTCAAACAATGGAACATTTCGTATAAAATTTATTTTCAATGATTAACTTTTAGCTTTACAAGCTCTATTTTTGACATCGTGCTCTTCATTATCTTAAACTCAAACCGTCCCGTACGTATGACCTCATTGAGTTTCGGGAAACTCTGATAGACGTTCAGTATGAGTCCGCCTATGGTCATATAGTCGTCGCTCTCGGGCAGGTCAAGGCCGAACATCTCGTTCACCTTGTCTATCTCGAGGCGCGCAGACAGGAGATATTCGCCCGGAGCAACCTCCTTGGCAACATACTTCAGATTGTCGTGCTCGTCCTCTATATCGCCGAAAATCTCTTCCACGATGTCCTCCAGCGACACTATGCCGCTTGTGCCGCCGAACTCATCGACAACCACTCCGAGACTCTTTTTCTGCTGAAGGAATATGCGCATCAGCTTGCGTGCGGTCATTGTCTCGGGCACAAACGGCATCTTGTAGATGCAGTCCTGCCAGCGGTCAGGATTGCGGAACATCTCCGAACTGTGCACATAGCCCACTATATGGTCGATGTCGCCATTATAGACTATTATCTTTGAGTTCCCGCTCTCAATGAATTTGAGCAGCAACTCGTCCTTTCCGTCCTTGTTCAGATCGACAGCGTTTATCTCGGTACGCGGCACCATGCAGTCGCGCACTTTCACGTCTGAGAACTCAAGAGCATTGTGGAATATCTTCACTTCGTCGTCTATGTCCTCATCGTTTTTGGCATTCTCTATGCTCGTCTGCACAAGATAGTCGAGATCTACCTTGGAGAATCCTTCGTCGTCATATTCCTTTTCCATGTGTATTCCGACAAAACGCAGTATCATCTTCGACAGAAATGTCGAGAAACGGCTTATCGGCCACAGAATTAAATAGAAGAAATATGCCGGCAACGCGAACATGGCCAACAGACGGTTGGCGTTGTTCTTGAACAACACTTTGGGAAGAAACTCGCCTGTAAACAGTATTATCACCGTTGAAAGGACAGTATCTGCCGGCACGGTGAAGCCCGCATCCATTCCCGCAAAAATCGTGTTGTCGAACAGTTTGGCTATAAGTATGCCATACATTACAAGCACTATGTTGTTGCCCACGAGCATAGTGCTGACAAAACCGTTAGGATGCCTGTAGAACAGGGAAATGAGTTTTTGGGTAAGACTGCCGTGGTTCTTGTCCATCTCTGCCAGCATACGGTTGCTCGAGACAAAAGCTATCTCCATGCCGGAAAAGAATGCCGACATTATCATCGTAATTAAAATGCCGGTTAAAAGAGGAATATCAGTTTCCAAAATATCTTATTATAATTAAACGTTCAATTATTATCCGCCAGCACATATATGCCCGCTATCTCGACTGCGAAGGCATCTTGCGCTGCGGGAGAGCCTGCGGACGCAACTTGGCTTTAGCCGTGTCGGGCAGTGCTATTGTAGTGTCGTTCTCCTCATCGGCAATGTCGCCCTTGACGAATGAGCCGGAGGTGTTGGACACATAATATCTTGTCATACGCTCATCGCTTCTGAAATACATACCCTCAAGCGTACGTTCAGGAGTGACTACACGCGAAGGAGCATACGAGTAGAACTCATGTTTTGCCTCATCCCAGAACAACTGGCTGCCGGTATATATTATACCGTTCTTGTTGTGCACCGTAACGCGCCCGCGCAATTCCCATACTCGTTTCTGGTCATAATAGTAGGCGGTGTCACACTGTATATATGCCTGTACATGGAATTTCTCGTCGAACTGCTCGAAAAAGAGTCCTTTCTCAAATATCCAACGTGACGGCTGGCGTATCTGATTGACTTCCCAACGCTCAGTCACGATGCGATATTTTATTATTCCTGAATCAGAAATCAGTGTATTCACGCCATAGCTCGTCATCATAGATACCGAGTCACGGTCGTGTATGGCAGGTGCCGTATGCTCTTTCGGCTCATTACATGAAGTAATGCACACCAGAAAGGCAAACATTATAAATATGTGACACCTGGAAATATTCAATGGTTGACTCCTTTTATTTAGCAAATTAAGAGCGACGGCATTAATCCATCTTCCATTTTGCGAACCAACGCTCGTTGAACAGAATACCTATGTTTATACGGAATGAGTTTTCCGTGATGAACATCTTTGAGTCCTGATGTACCCACTGAGCAGAGATATTCAGTATAGAGCGGTTGTTTATCTTATTTATAATAGGTATTCCGAATCCGGCACTTACGCTATATTCCTTCGGACCGTCATATCCGTTTATTTTCACATAAGGCGTGGCATAAGAAGCACCTATTCTGTATTTCACACGTTTGAAGAAGTTTCGGCTGTTCTCATCAGGGCAAACCTCGCCGCCGACTGTGAACTTATGTCTGTCGTTGAACATATTGTCAGACAATACATATTGCGGAGTATTGTTGACAACTGTATAAACAGGATATTTGCACTCAGACCATTTCTGGAGTGTATAGTCAACTCCTACCTTCACCTTACCGTCATGATTCCACATCAATCCGGCTCCGTACATCGTAGGAATCTCCAATCCGTTCTTCACGGAATAGTTTGTTGTGTCAGCCACATAAGTCTGCGAGTTTGTCGATAGAACAATACATTTAGGATCGGCATTCAGCTTGTGACCGAAGCTATACACAAGACCTAATGTCACTTGATCCTTTTTCGTTATCTTTGCTGTATATTGCAGACCGAGATCCAGCTTGTAACTGTTGACCGATGCAGAATAATACTTAGACAGTGTATTAATGTATGAGTCTGAATAACTGTTTGACACCGAACGGCTATAGTTTCCCCACAAATAAGAGATATTGGCTCCGAGCGAGAAACCTTTGAACGGTTCCCAACCCATACCTAAATATACCTGATGCAAACCGCCGCTTCCGGAATAAGTGTTTACATAAGACAAGTCATCCTCACCTGAGACTTCTTCAAGAGTTCTGTTGCTTGAATAGCTGTATCCTATGTTTGAAAACGGCAGAAGACCAAAGCTCACTCCCAGATGGCGTGCGAGTCTGAAGCCGGCTAATATATACTCGAAACTTGCGTTGTTCACGTTCTTTCTGACTCCGTTCTCCGCAAAGTTAGTTATCTGTCCGGATATACCTGCATCGAAAATAAAGCTGAGAGAATCTATCGATGAGTAGGACGCCGGGTTCATAACATTCAGTTGGTTATGCTCACGGAAGCCCAATCCAAGGCCGTTCATTCCACGAGAGAAGCCTCCGGCCGGTTCACTTAAAATACCCAATCCGTATTGACTGTATGGCGAATTAGTACCGCTTTGAGCAAATGACGCCAAGGATACGAGTCCCATTAGCGAAGCGATAAAGATTTTTTTCATTTTATATTTCAGCTTTTGTAATAATTTTAACCGGAAATATGCTGTCGTGAGCCGGTTCTCCCCTATTCGACAAACAATTGGTTGCAAAATTATTGAAAAAATTCGAAATAAACTCACGATAAGTGGGAAATATAAGTTATTTTTGCATCGTGAAACGTTTTATATCTCTTTTAAGATGTCTTTCGCTGATTATTTGTCTTTTATGCACAATTGACTTGTCAGCGCAAAATGCTGTGGAGCCCAGTCTGAATCTGGATTCCGTGGAAATAAGTCTGCTGACATGCAGACCCAGACAAAACGTATATAGCCTTTACGGACACACTGCCATACGTGTACAGGACAAGCAGAACCAGCTCGATGTGGCAGTGAATTATGGTATGTTCTCGTTTGAAAAGCCGTTTTTCATTCTGCGTTTTGTCTTCGGACTGACAGATTACTCAATGGACATCGAGGACTTTGAGACGTTCCGGATACATTATGCCACAAGCGGAACAGGCGTAAGACAACAGACTCTCAATCTGACAAACGACGAGAAAAGAGCCATCATAGCCGCAATAGAGAAGAACTATGAACCGCAGAACCGCATATACAGATACAATTATTTCTATGATAACTGTACAACAAGAGCGCGTGACATTCTGTTGAATCACATAAACGGCACGATAAGATACCAGTCAAGGAATAAGAACAACGAATCATACCGCGAAATGATACATGCCTACAACGAGCAATATCGCTGGGCAAGATTCGGGAATGACCTTCTGCTTGGTATAAAATCAGATTTTCCGACGGACCACACACAGCAGCAGTTCTTGCCGGACAACTTGAGAAAAGACTTTGACAACGCCGTAATAATAGACAACAACGACAACAAAAGACCTTTGGTGAAAGACAGCACATGGGTTATCCAGCCGGGCATACAGGCAGAATGGAAGGGTTTTCCACTGTCACCGACAACGTGTGCCATAATATTTTTCATCATAATAACGGCCGTGTCTGTTTATGAAAGATGCAAAAACATGATGTTCTGGGGCGTAGATGTATTTCTGATGTCAGCAACAGGAATATGCGGTCTGATACTCTTCGCAATGCTGTTCTCACAGCATCCGACCGTAAAAGTGAACTTACAGATATTGCTGCTGAATCCATTGTGTCTGGTATTTCTTTACCCGTCAGTGAAGTCACTGCGCAAGCACGCCATACACAAATGGCTATTGGTGTGGATGATTCTCATCGTATTGTTCCTTATCGGAGGCTTTTTCCAGAGCTATGCGGAAGGAATGACAATTGTGGCATTATCTTTGCTAATAAGATACATATTAAAATTTGACCAAATAGTGCGAGCTAAAAGATGAACAGATATTTATCGGCAATTATCATACTCGCGGCTCTTACAAGCAACACCGAGCTGCAGGCACAGTCGCTGAAACCGGCCCCAAGGCTGGTCGTAAATATCATTATAGACCAGCTGCGCACTGACTACATAGAACATTTCTCGCCACTTTACACTCCAGACGGGTTCAAGAAACTGCTCAACCAAGGCTGTGTATATGAGGCTGCGAGATATACATTCTCGCCGGTTGACCGTGCATCGGCCATCGCATCCATAAATACGGGTACGACACCTCAATATAATAATATTGTAGGAACGCAGTGGCTCGACAGAGCGACACTGCGTCCTGTATATTGCACAGATGACGACAAATACGGCAGTTCACCGCAGAAACTCGCCACATCAACTATAAGTGACGAGCTGAAAGTGGCCACACGGGGCAGCGCACTCGTATATAGCGTCGCACTGGACAAGGATGCTGCCATTCTGTCTGCCGGCCACGCAGCCGACGGTGCCATCTGGATAGACGAGAAAAGTGGCCGTTGGACCACATCGACATACTATTCCGAGGCCTCTCAGAATCTTATAAAAGCATATAACAGCACAAGCAAATACGCTGCCGACAACGAAGCTGTCGCCGACTTATCACTGTCGTGCGTTAAGGAGATGGCAATGGGCCGCGACGACATCACCGACATGTTGTCTGTCGTTTTGTCCGCAAAAGGCAAGGACGAAGCCAACTGGCAGACAGATATGGAGATACTCTATCTGAAGCTGGACAAGACCATTGCCACACTCGTAAGAAAAATAGAGGATACCGTAGGCAGCGACAAGGTGCTCTTCATGCTTACAAGCACCGGTTACACAGACAACGAACCGGTGGACTACGAGAAATACCGCATACCCACAGGCACGTTCTACATCAACCGTACGGCAAACCTGCTGAACATGTATCTTGGCGCAATATACGGCCAGGCACAGTATGTAGAAACGTGCTATCACAATCAGATATACATCAACCGCAAGCTTCTCGAGCAGCGCCACATAAGCTTTGCCGACATAGTATCGCGCTCGAAAGAGCTGCTCACACAGGCGGCAGGCGTACGCAATGTGACAACAAGTCCGTATAATCCTGCTGTCAGCGGCGATCTGCTTATCGAAGTTGCTCCGGGATGGCATCTGCTCAACGAAGACAATCAGGAGAAATACATCTCAAGGGCTGCCTTTGTGCCGTTTCCTATTATTCTGTATGGCGCAGGCATAAAGGCTGAGCACGTTTCCACTCCGGCCACAGTTGACCGGATAGCCCCGACAATAGCAAAAGCCATACGAATAAGAGCTCCCAACGCATGCTCGGCAGCGCCGCTGCAATAATGTGCCCGACACACGACGCACAGCACTACGCGACAATCCTGTCGCGCTCTCAAACCATGCCGTGTATCATCATTCCATATCATCTTAATAAAAAATCGAATAAATAAAAACAACAACATAATGAATCTCAACAAATTTTTACAGTCGCTGTTCGGTAACAAATCAACCAGGGACATGAAACTCATACAGCCGCTCGTGGAAAGCGTCAAGGCTGCATATCCGGAGATAAAGAAACTGAGTAACGACGAACTGCGAGCACGTACAAAGGAAATACAGGCATACGTGCAGAACTCCGCAAAGGAGCAGAAAGACAAGATTGCCGCGCTGAAGGCGAAAATTGAAGACACACCTATCGACGAACGCGAATCCATCTTCAACGAAATAGACAAACTGGAGAAGGAAGTTCTCGATGTATATGAGAAAGCACTGAACGAGGTAATGCCTGTGGCATTCAGCATCGTGAAGGATACAGCACGCCGTTTTGCTGAAAACGAAGAAGTGGTTGTGACCGCAACCGACTTCGACCGCGAACTGGCTGCCGACCCGAAAAAGGACTTCATAACAATAGAAGGCGACAAGGCAATATATCATAACCACTGGACTGCCGGCGGAAACGACACGAAATGGGAAATGGTACACTACGATGTACAGCTCTTCGGAGGTATCGCACTCCACCAAGGTAAGATTGCCGAGATGGCAACCGGTGAAGGTAAGACACTCGTCGCTACCCTTCCGGTATTCCTCAACGCCCTTACCGGAAACGGCGTACACGTAGTCACTGTGAACGATTACCTCGCCAAGCGTGACTCCGAATGGATGGGACCGCTCTATATGTTCAACGGTCTGTCTGTAGATTGCATCGACAAGCATCGTCCTAACTCACCTGAGCGCCGTAAGGCTTACGAGGCCGACATCACATTCGGTACGAACAACGAGTTCGGTTTCGACTATCTGCGCGACAATATGGCCATTTCGCCTGCCGACCTCGTACAGCGCAAACACAACTACGCCATCGTCGATGAGGTTGACTCTGTGCTCATCGATGATGCCCGTACACCTCTTATCATATCAGGTCCGGTGCCAAAGGGCGACGACCAGATGTTCGAGGAGTATCAGCCACTGGTAGAACGTCTTGTAGATGTACAGCGCAAGCTCGCCACACAATATCTTGCCGAGGCTAAACAGAAAATCAGCGAAGGTCAGGCAAAGAACGACCCGAAGCTGCTCGACGAAGGTTTCACGGCACTCTACCGCTCACACAAGGCTCTGCCTAAGAACAAGCCTCTCATCAAATATCTTTCAGAGGAAGGCATTAAATCAGGCATGCTCAAGAAGGAAGAGTACTATATGGAGAACAACAACCGCCGCATGCCTGAAGCCGTAGAGCCGCTCTATTTCGTTGTTGATGAGAAACTGAACAGCTGCGACCTCACGGATAAAGGTACTGAATGGCTCGCTAAGCAGGTGAACGATAAGGACCTGTTCGTCCTCCCGGACATCACCTCACAGCTCTCTGCACTCGAAAACGAGAAGGATCTCAGCGAACAGGACCGTCTCGACAAGAAAGACGACCTGCTCAACCACTACGCCGTACAGAGCGAACGCGTGCACACACTGCAGCAGTTGCTCAAGGCATACTGTATGTTCAACAAGGATGACGAGTATGTTGTCATCAACGGCGAGGTGAAGATTGTCGATGAACAGACAGGACGTATCATGGAAGGACGCCGCTGGAGCGACGGACTCCACCAGGCCGTAGAGGCAAAGGAGCACGTGAAAGTGGAGGCTGCCACACAGACTTTCGCCACCATCACACTCCAGAACTACTTCCGTATGTATCACAAACTGGCAGGTATGACCGGTACGGCATCTACAGAGGCCGGCGAGTTCTGGGACATCTACAAGCTGGATGTAGTAGAGATACCTACCAACAAACCCGTAATACGTAAAGACCTTGACGACCGCGTATATAAGACAGCGCGAGAGAAGTATGCCGCAGTAATCGAAGAAATCGTCGAGATGCGCAACAGCGGACGTCCTACACTTGTCGGTACGACATCTGTCGAGATATCAGAACTTCTGTCGAAGATGCTTACCATGCGCAAGATACCACACCAGGTGCTCAACGCCAAGCTCCATCAGAAGGAAGCCGAAATCGTTGCACTGGCAGGCCGCAGCACAATGGGAACAGTAGAGATTACCGACGAGCAGGGCAACAAACACACCGAACAGCGTCTGCTCGGTGCCGTAACCATCGCCACCAACATGGCCGGACGTGGTACCGATATCAAGCTGACACCGGAGGTCAAGGCTGCCGGAGGACTCGCAATCATCGGTACCGAGCGTCACGAGAGCCGTCGTGTAGACCGTCAGCTGCGTGGTCGTGCCGGACGTCAGGGCGACCCGGGAAGCTCTGTATTCTACGTTTCGCTTGAGGATAAGCTCATGCGTCTGTTCGCAGCCGAGCGCATCGCCAACGTGATGGACCGTCTCGGACTGAAAGAGGGCGAGCGTATCGAAAGCCCGCTGGTATCGAAGAGTATCGAGCGCGCACAGAAGAAGGTTGAGGAAAACCACTTCGGAATACGTAAACACCTGCTCGAGTATGATGACGTGATGAACAAGCAGCGTACCGTAATCTACGAGAAGCGCCGCCACGCACTCATGGGTGAGCGCATCGGAATGGACATCACCAACGTCATTTGGGACCGCGTGGTGAACATCATCGAGACCAACGACTACGATGGATGCCGCGAGGAGTTCCTCAAGGTGCTCGCAATGGAGTGTCCGTTCACCGAAGAGGAGTTTGCCAACGCTAAGCGTCCTGACCTCGAGGAACGCGCCTTCCAGGATGCAATGGCTGCATTCAAGCGCAAGACCGACCGCATACAGAGCGTCGCATGGCCTACTATCAAGGAGGTTGAGGAGACTCAGGGCGAGATATACGAGCGCATCATGGTGCCTATAACCGACGGCAAACGCGTTTACAACATTCCGTGTAACCTCAAGGAGGCTTACCGCACCGAGGCCAAGGATGTTGTAAAGCAGTTTGAGAAAGCCATCATGCTCCACATAATCGATGACTGCTGGAAGGAGAACCTGCGCCAGCTCGACGACCTGCGTCACAGCGTTCAGAACGCATCTTACGAGCAGAAAGACCCGCTGCTCATCTTCAAGCTCGAGAGTGCTAAGCTGTTCGATTCCATGGTGAACGATATGAACAACCGTATATGCAGCATACTCACACGCGGACAGATACCTGAAATACAGCGTGTACAGGAGGCTGCGCCGGAGCAGCACTCACAGCGCTACACCGAGCAGAAGGACGATCTGACAGACAAGGCACAGCAGGCTGCCGCAAACCAGGACACACGTGACCAGGCACAGCAGCGCCACACTCCTTACGTAAAGGATAAACTGCCGGGACGCAACGATCCATGTCCCTGCGGAAGCGGAAAGAAATTCAAGAACTGTCACGGACGCGGCCTTGTATAACAACAGGCGCGGACATATCTGTAAGACATAAAACTACGTGACAATGAAAGCGGAACGACGCAATGTCGTTCCGCTTTTTGTTTCTCTGCCGGCCTGCTTCTGCCTTCATGCCACGCACATTCTCTATCCCGCGAGGCCCGCATCTGTACATACGGACACACCGCACCAACCGCACTCCGCACCGATTACACACGTTTCACACATAAACATAAAACATACGGCACAGTCCGTACAACACCCCGTCTTCCGCCCGCCCCGTCACCACCCTATTTTTTGCATATTTATGCAAAACGGCCTTCATCGCTGCATATCCATTCATCGTCAACCTCGCGAGAACCGCGTATTTGCAGCAGCAGGCACAGTCGGCCGCAAATACGCGAGTTTTACGCACCATCACATAATATGCTGCAAGTCAACCAATTATACAATCATGACTCTCAATGCGCCGTCCCGGTCGTGCGAAACGGGCTTTCCCGCATCACGATAAAGCCTCTCCGATGCTGCCAAAAAGCCAGTTTGACCCGATGGAAAGGCCAATGTCGCACAGCGACTGCGGCTCTTCCGCACATACACAACAGCATGCATACACTGTATTCCGCATCCAAAAAGGCCGTTTGGGTCATTCTTCACCACCCGGCAAGGCTTCATGTCATGATATCATACCATAACAGAAAGCCACTCGCATTCCTGTTCCAAACATTTTTACTGTCAAAATTCTTTACCGCGGAACATGCATAAATATTCATCTCCGCACCCATTGCTACCGTAGTTTCATGCTTCCGCTCCATGCCACCGCCTACGGCAGACCACAAAAAGAATACATTCTGATGATGTGAGGCAAAACATATATCAAACCGTCCGTTGTTCATGCTCCTTGCAGAATCACAGAATATGACGGAACACAGCGAATGTTTACCAGTCCGGAAAAAAGCACACAAGAACACATCTGTGATGAAAGGTGTGATAAATTATTTTTTTTTAAGGAATTACCATGGTATTCAAAATAAATTCATATATTTGTACCGTTCTCTCATAATTGCACTGTTACTTAACAGGTAAAGTGGGTGGACATATACATAAAAGGCGTTCGCTTGGACGCTTTGATTTTGACGATGTAAGAACTTCGCAACTTCCAAACAGTTAGTCAAAAACAAAGCAACAGTGAATGCCCCTAAGGTGTATTTATATTCAGTCTCCATTAATTCCCGCGGGAATGCAATGGGTAAGGGTGTTTTATATACATACATCAACGTGGGGCTTTCGGCGTTGCTCGTTTCGACTAACTGGGCAATGCGAAGGCCTTTACATCGTGGAACGAGCAACAAGGTACAGCTCCACGCTTTTTTGTATATAAACTATTATTAACACGATTTACTTCCGGCAAAAAGAGCTGTTATGCCGATGATTTTTGTTTTCAGAGTATGAAGTTAAACGAACAGCTAAAAACCCTTTATGCTTCAAGATGGGTAGAACTTTGCGATTCCTTGCAGTCTGTGGCTTGCCGCGAGCATAAGGACGTGAAGCCGGCTTATCCATTTCTGTTGAGCCTTATTCAATGGGAAAATGACCGGCCTGTGGAGAAATGGTACACCGATGCAGACCTGAAAGTGATGGTTTTCGGACAGGAAACCAATTCCTGGACAGGAAAGAATGACGATTTTGGAGTGCCTCCTTCGCCTGTATTCTCTTCGGATGTATCAATGGAGGCAGTGATGGGCATTTATGAAGACTTTTACGCGTCCTATTATCAGGACGGCACGTTCAGTTATAACGGGACGCGCTACGGCACGTTCCATTATGGCCTGAATCGTTTTACAGCATTACTGAATGCAGCCTTTCCCGACAAACGGATTGCTTACGTATGGAACAATCTGGTGAAGATCGGCAAATCGCAGGGTGCAGGTTTTTGCGGGGAGGAAATCTATTCGTTGGGAAAAAATTGTTTTTCCGTAATCCGTGAAGAAGTCGATATTCTGAAACCAGACCTTTTGCTTTTCCTGACCGGGACGTATGATGGACGCATCCGCGACAATTGGCATGATGCACAATTTTCAGCATTATCTTCTTATGCCGTGAATGAGGCGGCACAAGTGATGTCTTCGGGACTTTCAGTTCCTGCTTATCGGACGAACCATCCGAGCGCACGTTTGCCGAAAGGAGAAATGGAAGCGCGCTACCGGGCGATTATTGATGATTTCATAAATATATGTAAAAATGATTGAATATGAGCGCTGATAATTATTGCCGCTGGTGTGGCCGCAAGTATGATTGGCTTAATAGTACGGCTTCAGACCGTGGTTATTTTTGTAGCAAACGTTGCGAGGTAGCAGCACATAAAGCCGGAGCTGCACCAAGTGGAAGAAGTTTTGAGAGTCGCTTGGATAGTTGTCTACCGCGATGTTTCATTATTTTGATTGTACTCGGAATCATAATTGGAATGTGTTATAATAATGATGAAAACGAGGATAAGCAAGCCAATAAAGCATCTCAACGTACAGAACAAATAAGCAAAACCGGCAAACATGGGACGCAAGCGGCTCAGAAGCCTGTAGAGAAAGTAGAGCCTGTTATTGAAAGCGTACAGACAGACAGCGTACAGACAGAAGAAATGCTTCAACCTGTTTCAGAGGATGCGGCTGCTTCTACAAACGAGGAAGCAGCGACGGACGGAACATCTGCCATACAGGTGAATGAAAGACAAGTTCCTGAAAAACCGGCAGAGGAACAAGTGGAAGGCCTGTTGGAAGAGAGTGTAGACGAAACACCGAGAGATACAACTGCAAGATAAAACTAATTTTCAAACTATAAATTACAACTAATATGTTAAACAACGGAAACTCAACAGAGATATTGGGATTGATTGAAAAATCAAAACATACAAATGCCGGATTAGGAGGCTACATAGTATATATGATTGTGCTTCTTGTTATATTGGCAATAGATACTGTTTATTATGAAATGCATACGTGGTATGATGTTGATTACGACATATACTCCGGATTGTTCCAGTCCGTCATCTTTTTTTATGCTACCGTATATTTATTTAAAGGAACAGAGGGTTACCGGATTATTTACGGATGGAAACGTTGGACGTTAGCATGTGTATTCGCAATTTGGACACTCATCTCCATATTCGTGACATGGACGTCTTTGGAACAAACAGGCGAAGAAATACACAGCAAAACAGGATATACACGGACAGAGATGCGGGCACTCAGGCAGAGTTATTTGGATGAGGGATATACTGAAAAAGACTTTCAGGCAGACATGATAGCCGAAATCCGAGACAATGATCTGTATGAGCGCATATATGCACTTTTATATATCGCCAGCTGTTGCGGCCTATGGTATTGGACAGTGTCGGTGAAGAAGATAGAAAACAGCAATGGCGAAAGCGATGAAACAAATGGCAGTACAGCAGTATAATATTGCAGGAAATAAATATTAATAGGAACTAAATAGACAAGAAAATGAAACAGATTATTTCAATTGTATTAATGACGCTCACCGTACAAGCAAGCGTGGGGCAAACGCTTAAGACGTACAGCGGTGTGTACGAAGGTGGAAAAGCTACTTACACTTATTATGAAGACGAGAATGGGGAGCGTGTAAAGCACGGGAAGTTCTCTTATAGTAACGTCAATAAAGGAATCGGTGTAGGAGGAGGAATGAGCGTATCGTATGCCACGACGATATCCGCTTCGGGAAACTACAAAGACGGTTTAAAAGATGGAAAGTGGACGTATAAAAACAAAACAGCAGGTGGTGGCGTTGTGTTTTCAGATTTTTCAGTCATAGTCAATTATGTGGATGGGCGCATGGAAGGAACGTTGACTAATGAGGGTACAGCTTTTCAAATGAAGAATAACAGAATAACAGGTCAAGTAAGGAAAGTCAAAAAAACGCAGAATGAAGATTGGACCATGTCCGGTCAGTTTAACGAGGATGGTTTCCCCGATGGAACTTGGACAAAGAATTACAAGTCATACGGTAATCTGTATGTGGATATCGAAAAGTATGTGCATGGGATATTAGTTGCCAAGCAAACAAAAAACGAATCGACAGGTGAAATTACGAGGTACGAATTTGAAAATGTAGATCCTCAGGAATATCTTGCTCAATATAAACAGGGCAAAGACTCTACCATAGTTGGCAACCTAATCTGTCAAGAAAAAATTTATTTCAAACAAGGAGAGAACAATTACTCGCATCTAGAGGATGGCCTGATGCCTGAAGTGTTTGGAGTCGAGATAAGGACTATTGTCGAGAAAATAAAAGAAGAAAGAGGCTTTGGCTCGGAGCAAGAAACGTATGATGGCGTGCCTTTTAAAGAGATTGTGGTAGTAGGGAAAAATGAAGCCCCAAACGAAGGCAAAGTATTTGACATTGTAGAACAAATGCCACAATTTACCGGTGGGGAAGAAAAATTAAATGAGTATCTTTCAACCCATGTACAATATCCGAAAGAGGCAATGGAGAAGGGAATACAGGGATGCGTAATAGTGGCATTCGTAGTGAATCGCGATGGTTCCATCTCTGACCCAAAAGTTGTACGTAGCATTGATTCTGCTTTGGACAAAGAGGCTTTGCGGGTTATTAACAGCATGCCTCGTTGGAATCCCGGTAAGCAGAATGGAAAGAACGTACGAGTGAATTATACGGTACCGGTATATTTTAGACTGCAATAAAATGATTGGTATGCATGATATATTGTATTAAACCACAATATCTTCAAAAATCAAGAGCTTTTAATCATATTTCCACAGTTTGCTCTGTATCTCGTTTTTTTGCACTATCTTTGCATAAGCCAGGCTGCGCTCGGCAACCGTAATGAAGGAACCGCGTACATGCGGGACACACGTTCTGCATGTACGCTGAATCATAGAAACATACTGCAAACAAAATGGAAATAAACATAAGCAACCTGAAAAAGAAATACGGAGGCAAGACCGCCATAGACATATCCGCCTTCAAAGCATCGCAAGGACAGATAATTGGTCTGTTGGGCAACAACGGAGCCGGAAAGACCACACTATTCCGCCTCATGCTCGACCTGACAGAAGCAGACGAAGGGAACGTAAGCATGACGTTCGACACACCGACAGGCAACAGTCCGGACGCCACGCTGCATGTTGATCCTTCTGAAAGCGAGGAATGGAAAAAATACACTGGAGCATACATTGACGAGAGTTTCCTCATCGATTTTCTCACACCGGAAGAGTATTTCGGATTCATTGGCCGCGTGTGTGACATGACAAAGGAGCAGACACAGGAACGCATTGCCTGCTTCGGACAGTTCATGGGAGACGAGATACTCGGACAGAAGAAGTACATACGCGACTTCTCGGCCGGCAACAAACAGAAGATAGGAATAATCGCAGCTATGTTCAACCGTCCGCAACTGCTTGTGCTCGACGAACCGTTCAACTTTCTCGACCCAAGCAGTCAGATGATGCTGAAAAAGATAATCTACGACTACTGTCATGAAAGCGGTGCCACAATATTCATATCAAGCCACAACCTGCAACACACTGTCGATCTGTCCACACGCGTGGCGTTGCTGGAGCATGGAGTGATAATAAAGGATCTGCCCAACCATGAAGGAAGCGCCGAAAAGGAACTTGAGGATTATTTCTGTATATAAGCGGCCGAACGGTGAAGGCGCACCGCATACACACCCAACCAGTAAACACAGGCTATGACGACATATATCAGCACCACACGGGGCACATCCAGACGTATGCCGTCTATCGATGCACCGGGCAGCGAGGCAATGAATCCAAGCCCGCCATTAAGCCACGACACCGACGTGAGAAGCACCTCACCCACCCAACTCTGCAACGCAGGCAACGGAGTGAGCACAAACAGAACGAAAGTGCAGTAAATGATGAATGTCGTCAGCGGAACAGCCAGCATGTTGGTAAGAAGGAAATAACACGAAAAACGACCGAAATAATAAGCTATAAGAGGCGCCACACCCAATTGTGCTGCCACAGACACCGACGTCATAGCCCACAACCAGCGGAACGGGCGGAAACGCCATACACCTCTACCGGAAAGACAACGGTAGACGGGATTGTAGAAAACAAATATGGCAAGCACCGCCATGAAAGACATCTGAAAACCGATATCCCAAAGATAAAGCGGGTTTGAGGCAAGCATTACTATTGCCGCAAACGAAAGAGTATTGAGCGACATACGGTCGCGATTGAGCAGCGAGACCACCGAACACAGGCTGAACATGGTTGCGGCACGCATCACGCTCGGCTGCATTCCTACCATGAAGACATACGCCCACATGGAAACCACGATGACAGCCTGCCCCACCGCATAGGTGCGACGGCGCAGGAAAAGCAGCGAAAGTATGACGTATATTATGCCGAGATGCAGGCCTGAGAGTGCAAGCACGTGCGACGCGCCGGTAATGGAATAGGTCTCCTTCAGCTCCTTTGTCAGTGCTGACTTGTCGCCGAGCGTCATGGCTGCCACCACAGCCTGCTCGTCGTCAGGCACATCATGGCCGGCGTAGATGTGTGCGAGAAGCGAGTCACGCATACGCATTGCACGCAATGCAATCCTGTCAAGACGCGACAGACGCTCAAGACTCACCTGACGGCTCTGCCACGAGGAAGGAAGCACAAACGTAGTGGCTACAAAATCGTGTATCAACAGCCAGCGGCGGTAATCGAAATTGGATTCCGGATAATAGTTTTCCGGCTCGCGCAGCTCCGACGCAATGCGCATGCCGTCGCCTACGGAAAGCCTCTCGGCGCGGCTGTACGGCGCGTCACGCAGTATGCTCGCCTTCACCTTGTGTCCTGCAAGCGGGCCGTCGGTCAGCAACAGGTCGCATCTTACCACCTTGCCACGCACTACAGGCCGACCGGCAACCACCGCCTCATATTCCACAGGCACGTCAGGCAATGCCACACTCACCTCTCTGATCTGCGCCGTGACACACCAGGCACCTGCCAGTATTATGATTATCATAATGACGGTGCTCTGTATTATCGGTCTGCGCCAGAGCAAAAGCGACACCGACAAAAGCGCAACGGTTGACAGCATCCATACCCACTGCGCCACCACGCCATAAAGGGCATTGCCCAAAATTATGCCTATGATGAGCATAATCGCCACACGCAGCAGCGGGTACAGCTGTATTCTACCGTTGGTTATCATTCATAATCGTCTATAACATTGTTGATGAAATCCATCATCGGCTTGCCAACCTTGAATATCTTCACTATCTCGTCGAGCCACCGGTCGCCCTCGAAGAAGGTGTCGGGCACGGCCTTCCAGCAGCAGAAATCCTTCATACGAAGATATTCTATGTGCTCGTAGTCGCGCGGGAAACCAGACGGACAGGTCTTCAGATGTTCCAGTCCGAATCCTTTCGGAGAGTCCCAGTCGCCGCATCCCGGACGTCCGAAAAACTTCAGGAAGGTGTCGTTCTCCACACACTTCAGCCATTCGTCTATGTTACCCATAATCTCGTTGCGGCACGAAGTGAGGATGTTGGTGGGCAACCAATAGTTGCCGCACGACACAAGGCAGTGTCCCGGTTCGATATGGATGTAATATCCGCCGTGCAAAGCCTTCTTGCCGTGGGCGGCGATATAGGCTCCGAGATGACGCTTGTAGGGCGACTTGTCGGCCGAGAAACGCGTGTCGCGATAGAAACGGTAGGTGGAGTCCTTCACCGTTATGTGTGCCACCGACGGGTCGAACGTGGCTATGCGCGCAATGGCTTTGGCCACACCGTCCTCAAAATCGGCCCTTACGGCTGTATATTCATCCTTATGTTCGTTGAACCACGGTCGGTTGTTGTTGGCCGACAGGTCCTTCAGAAACTTCAATATTCTTTTTATGTCCATTGTTGTCTGTTTGTTTTTGTGGTCTCGTTGTTGTGTTTCGTCATCTTCATACCATACTTTCATGTCTTCAGTAATGGCCATGTATGGCAGTCACGAAGAAAGAGTCGGCCGCCTGTTCTACGTTCCTTATGTCCGCTCAGAGGCGCGATCCTTCCATGCGTTTCGGGCAGACGTCGGCCAGTCCGCACTTGGCGCAGTGGGGCGAACGGCTCGTACACACGTATCGGCCGTGCAGAAGCAGCCAGTGATGGGCACGTGGCACGTCTTCGACAGGCACGTTTTTCATCAGTTCCTGCTCCACCTTGTATGGCGTATTGGCCGTACGCGGCACCAGACCGAGCCTGTGGCTCACACGATAGACGTGCGTATCGACAGCCATCGCCGAGCGTCCGAACGCCACAGCCTGCATCACGTTGGCGGTCTTACGGCCCACACCGGGCAGACGCAGGAGCTGGTCGAAATCCTCCGGAACCTCTCCTCCATGCTCACTCATCAGCATACGGGCCATCTCTACAAGATGTTTTGCCTTGGCATTCGGATAAGACACGCTCTTGACATACTCGTAAATCTCGTCAGGCTCAGCCGCCGCCATACTCGCGGCATCAGGATAATTCCTGAAAAGTTCGGGCGTTATCTGGTTCACCCGTTTGTCCGTGCACTGCGCGCTGAGTATCACTGCCACAAGCAACTGGAACACACTGCCGAACTCGAGTTCGGTTGTCACCTCCGGCATACTTGTCCTGAAATAGTTGAGGACATACTGATATCTTTCTTTTTTTGTCATATACTGTGTAATGCAAATATGCTTCCGTCGTTACGTCTTCAGAAAATGACACGGCGGATAAGCCTATGCAAAGATATTGAAAATAGGCTTCAAATCGACATGCACGACCGATTTATTGTCCCACGGCGGTGCTTTTTCACAATATCAGCCACGTTCCGAGATACTGAAAAAGCCCCGCCGACCCTTCCGGAAACGTTTTATTCCGTAATGTCGGCGGGGCTTTGAGGCGTGAAACCGGACCATATCGGCCGGCCACGCGGTGCGACGCATCTCACGTCACTAAGTATGTCATCCCGGGAAAACACGTTTTATACACAACAGTCTCCACCTGCACACCGCACTGGAGAGTGCACCCGGGCAAATAATTCATTATTTCTTTTTACCGTCAGAGTCCTTATCCTTTGCAGGAGAAGATTTATATGCCTTGTTCAGACCTGCAATAACCTCGTTGGTTATGTCGTGAGCCTTGTCGGCATAAAGAATGTTGTCGCCCGCCTTACTGAGAATGAGGCTGTATTTCTTATCCTTGTTATATACAGCGAGGAAATGCTGTATGCTGTCGCGCAGGGCGTTGTTATACTTTTCGGTCTCTGCCTGGAACTCACTGCTAAGACGCTGATTGAGAGCCTGAAGGTCTGTGTTCTGCTTCTGCAGCTGTGCTCCTATGCTCTCGGCCTGGTCACGTGTATATGCGTTCTGCTGCAGTTTCTGCTGGAAGTTTGCGGCAGCGGTCTCGAGTTGCTGCTGTTTCTGTCCGAGAGTATTCTGGATGTTCTGTCCCTTCTTCTGCAGAATCAGAGAATATTCCTTACAGAATTTGTACTGTGTCATAATGCTGTCAACCTCGACAAATGCAATCTTTGTTTCTGTCGGAGCGACCTTTCCGCTTTCAGACTTGTTGTCCATCTGAGACTGAGACTTGTCGCATGAGGTGACTGCAAGAACAGCAACGGCAGCGACAGCAAGCGTACCGAAAAAGTTTTTCTTATTCATTTTTATTGTTATTGTATTTAATTATTGTTTCCGTTATGATGTTCCGTCAATAGGCCTTGCCCTTTGCGCGTGCCTCACGGTCCTGGTCCATGACACAGTGTATGCCGTTCTTGCGCATAAGCGGGTTCTCATGTATATGCTGTGACGAGAACTTACCGTTTTTCTTAAAGATTATTCTTACGCATAATAATGCCGTTGCAATAGCAATAATTAACACGCAGAGAAGCAAAGTTTCTACCATTTTTATTTAATTTTGTGCCTACAAAGATAATGCAAAACACGGACAGAACAAAATAATTTATTTATTTTTAGCCCTTGATTCGCTTATCTTGTATCTTTCGTCGCCAAAGTGTCTTGCAAAAAGCAGAACGCCCCTGTATAAAGGCTTTGCGGAAGCTGCGGGCGACATGAATAATGAACATTCAATATAAACAATATTATTATGGAAATGAAAGAATTGAAACCGGCTCTTGTATTTGAGCATTTCGCTAAGATCAACAGCATCCCGCGCCCATCAAAGCACGAGGAGAAGATGATTGAGTATCTTAAAGAATTCGGCGAACAGCGCAATCTTGACACTAAAGTGGACGAAACCGGAAACGTAATCATACGTAAACCTGCCACAAAAGGCTACGAGAATCGTCCGACAGTGATACTGCAGAGCCACATGGATATGGTATGCGACAAACTTGTTGACGTGGATTTCGATTTCCACAAAGACGCAATACAGACATACATCGACGGCGAATGGCTCAGAGCAAAAGGCACAACCCTCGGTGCCGACGACGGCATCGGATGCGCCATTGAGCTGGCTCTGCTCGACAGCAACGACATAGAGCATGGTCCGATAGAGTGTGTCTTCACACGCGATGAGGAAACAGGACTCACCGGAGCATTAGGAATGAAGGGTGACTTCATGACCGGAAAGATGCTCATAAACCTCGATTCAGAGGACGAAGGCCAGATTTTCGTATCATGCGCAGGCGGTCTGACCACACGTGCAAAGTTCAGTTTCACCAGAGAAAACGCACCTGAGGACTACTTCTTCATCAAAGTTGCCATCAAGGGATTGCTCGGCGGACACTCAGGAGACGACATCGACAAGAAACACGCAAACGCAATCAAGATTCTGACCCGTTTCCTCTTCAAGGAGCAGGAAAAGACAGACCTGAGACTGGCACAGTTCAATTCGGGAAAGATGCACAACGCAATACCACGCGACGGAAGCGTTGTATTCGCCGTACCGGCAGACATGAAGGAGACTGTACGTGCCGACTGGAACGTATTCGCAACTGAGGTTGAAGAAGAATTCCACGTAACCGACACAACCATGAAGTTCATGATGGAAAGCACCGAACGCTGCGAGGTAATGCCAAAAGAGACAAGCACGAAGATAATACTCGCACTGCAAGGCATCGATAACGGCATTTTCGCAATGTGCCAGGACGAAGCTCTGTCATGGATGGTTGAGACATCGAGCAACGTGGCAAGCGTAACGACATCTGAAAACAGCCTTGAAGTTGTGGCATCACAGCGTTCGAACGTAATGAGCAATCTCGAGAACCAGTGCAACACAATCAAAGCCGTATTCCAGCTTGCAGGCGCCGAGGTAAAACAGGGCGACGGTTATCCGGCATGGAAGATGAAGGCCGACAGCGAACTGACAAAGACTGCCGTTGAGTCATACAAGAAACTGTTCGGCAAAGAGCCTGTTGTAAAAGGAATACACGCCGGACTTGAATGCGGTCTTTTCTCTGAGCGCTATCCTGACCTCGACATGATTTCGTTCGGACCGACTCTCCGCGGCGTACACACGCCTGACGAATGCCTCCTCATCCCTACCGTACAGATGGTATGGGATCATCTGCTTGACATTCTGAAAAACGTGAAATAACTAAATGAAAAAGATAAAAACAATCACTCTATTCTGCGCCGCAATCCTCTTATCGGGTTGCGGCAGCGGAAATAAAGCAAAAAATCTTGTAAGCGATTTTCTTGACGTGAATCTGAAGAACAACGACATTTCCGATGTTGAATTCTCCGCACTCGACTCCACTTCACTCGTAAGCGACAGCATCATAAACGTGATGCGCAGCGACATGGGAAAGTCAAACGTGTTCAAGAGCGGCATAAAGTACGCCGACAGAATAAAAGGACAGAAACTGTATTTCATCAGCGTGAACTACAAAGCGTCCAACGGCAAGAAGATGAAACACACGTTCTATATGAACAACAACGTGAACGACGTGGTATGCGTAAAGACTGACGTCGTGAATAAAGAAGACATCTGAAAACACACACGGAGGCAGGACAGCTGCCGACATAATAAAAAATAAGAGAATCACATCACTAAGATATGATTCTCTTTTTTGTTTGTGTCGGGGCGACAGGATTCGAACCTGCGACCGCCTGGTCCCAAACCAGAAGCGCTACCGGGCTGCGCTACACCCCGAAAATGCAAGACTTCCGAATTGCGAGTGCAAAAGTACTCATTTTTTCTGAATCCTGCAAATTTTTAAGCAATTATTTTATGATTCCTTGTTCAACAAATATCTTTTTCAAGATCTGAACGCCACGTTCCACCTGTTCCTCAGTATGCGTAGCCATAAGAGCGAAGCGCACGAGAGTGTCCTGCGGAGCACAAGCCGGCGGGATGACAGAGTTGATGAACACTCCGTTGTCGTAAGCCAGTTTGGTTACGAGGAATGTCTTTGTAGCGTCTCTTACATAAAGAGGTATGATAGGGCTTTCTGTGTCACCGATCTCGAATCCTTCCTCTCTGAAACGGCGCAAAGCATATTTCGTAACGGCCCAAAGCTTCTGTATGCGCTCCGGCTCTTCCTGTATGATATGCAGTGCCTCCATGGCAGCGGCAGTAGCAGCAGGAGTGTCAGATGCGCTGAATATGTAGGTACGGCATGTGTGACGCAGATAGTTTATAGTGTCAGAATCACTGGCAATGAATCCGCCTATACTTGCAAGCGACTTTGAGAAAGTACCCATGATGAGGTCAACCTCGTCAGTGAGTCCGAAATAATCGCACACACCACGGCCGTCGCGTCCGAACACTCCGATGCCGTGAGCCTCGTCAACCATTATCGAACAATTATACTTATGCTTGAGCTCAACTATCGCCGGCAGGTTGGCAAGGTCGCCTTCCATAGAGAACACGCCGTCAACGATAATCAGTTTCACAGCGTCGTGAGGAAGAGTCTTCAGGATGTTCTCCAGATCTTCCATATCGTTGTGCTTGTAATGGAGCTGTCTGGCGAACGACAGACGGCGGCCATCAACGATGCTCGCATGGTCGCGGTCATCACAAATGATATAGTCGCCACGTCCTACAACCACAGCTATAACTCCTGCATTCACCGAGAAACCGGTAGAGAAACACAGAGCTTCGTCCTTGCCAACAAACTCGGCAAGTTCTTTCTCCAACTGAACATGCAGATCAAGAGTTCCGTTTAGGAAACGGCTTCCGGCACAACCAGAACCATACTTGTCAAGTGCAGCCTTCGCTGCGTCAATCACACGCTGATCGCCGGTCAATCCGGTATATGCATTTGAGCCGAACATGAGCACTTTATGGCCACCCATTTCAACTTCTGTGCCCTGTTTGCTCGTAATCTGACGGAAATAAGGATACATTCCAGCCTCCATTATCTTCTGAGGCTCTCGATAATTCTTGTATCTTTCTTGTAATTGTCCCATTACTAATTTAAATAGGTAAAAATCTTCTTTTTCTTAATTCAAGGTGCAAAGATACAAAAAAGATATTATAAACATATTTTTTTAGTAAGAAATATACCTTTTTGTTAATTTTGTACAACGGCCGCCCCACTCATTACCGTTTTTTTAGTATATTTGCCAATAATGGCTTCAGCCAAAACAAGCCACACATTATCAATAAGTAAACAATATCCGATAAAACAGTTAGACTTGACGTTAATATCAGACTATAAATATGAAAAAGAAGATTGTTTTCATAATTAATCTTACATCAGGAACGTCTGACAAGACAATAATGCCACAACTGATAAATGACTATCTCGACAAAGACAAATTCGAATATGAGATAGTCACCACACAATATCCGGGCCACGCATCGGAGATATCGACGAAGGCGAAAGACGACGGAATAGATATCGTCGTGGCCGTAGGAGGCGACGGAACCGTGAACGAGGTGGCACGCTCCATCGTGCACTCACAGACGGCGCTGGGAATAATCCCGAGCGGTTCGGGCAACGGACTGGCACGCCATCTGCTTCTGCCAATGAACGCAAAGAAGGCGATAGAGATAATAAACGAGTGTGAGATACACGAACTCGATTATGGCATAATAAACGAATACCCGTTCTTCTGCACCTGCGGAATGGGGTTCGACGCATTCGTAAGCATGAAATTCGCCGAAAGCGGCAGACGCGGACCCATCACCTACGCCGAAAACATACTGCGCGAAGGATTGAAATACAAGCCCGAGACGTATGTCATTGAAGACGAGAACGGCACCAACACATACAAGGCTTTTCTCATCTCGTGCGCCAACGCGTCACAATACGGCAACAACGCCTACATAGCACCGAAGGCATCAATGAGCGACGGGCTGATGGATGTCATCATAATGGAGCCGTTCGACATGCTGGAGGCTCCGCAGATAAGCATCGACATGTTCAACAAGACGCTCAACAAGAACGCCAAAATCAAGACTTATCAGAGCAAGAAGATACACATACACCGTACAAAGCCGGGCGTGATACACTACGACGGCGACCCTGTGATGGCCGGCGAGGACATTGACGTGGAGATAAAACCAAAAGGCATAAAAATAATAATAAATCCTTTTGCCAACAAGAATACACGCAAGCCCAACGCGCTGCAGAACGCCGTGTCGGACATAATGAACGAGATAAGCAATGTGCGCGAGGATATCGTGAGACACAGAGACGCCACCTACCGCATCATAGGAAAGGGCAACAGAAAGGAAAACGAATAAAAACGCTACGGCATACACGCAAACGGGAATGGAAACCGACCGCACTGGCTGTCTCCATTCCCGTTTATACATTATATTATATATAGCGTATGGCCATGCCGCACACAAATCATAAAAAAACGGAAAATGCGGCCTCAACCGTTAAATTTTCGCCCTATAAAACGCCGAAAAATTTCGTCTGAAGGCTTCAGACGCCCGATAAGGCGCGAAAATAGCAAAATCTCTCAATTCACAGAACTATCTGTATATCAACATTTTATAATCATTATCATTTCCGCTATATTTTTCCCGGTTTGCGAAATGGCCCATTTCGTACTCCAATATAGGCCATATCACCACACGAAAAGCACCAAATCACGACCTGATATGGTGGTTTTCGCAACCCGAAAAAGCCCATTTCGCAAAACCGAAGCCTTATAAACGCATCTCCATAGCCACTACTCCACCCCATTAAAGGGCTGTTTGAGGCGCTGCGGAATTCTAAAAAGAGAAAAACAGAATGTTAAATAGCGGAAGCGAAAAGCAAACGGATGTTAATTGTTTTTTGCAAAAACATCCGCACACCAGGTGGTAAGAATCATGCCCACATGCCTGTTTCGCACAATCAGGACCGGCATCCTGCCTGCTGTCATCCGCACACTGCGACAATCGTCACAGCCTCATCATTTCAGATAAAAATCGTCCGTAAGCCCTCTGTACCACTCCGACTTGTTCCCGTCACCGTCGAGCATGGCCACTTCCTCAGTCTCGCACGCGCCTATCCTGTGCTTTGCGAACGACAGAAGCACACGCTTGGGAGCCTTGCGCGGAATGGTTCTGACCAGACAGCGCCGCACCTCGACAAGTCCAGAAAAACTTGCCTCGGCACAGAAGTCGCCTTCAGCATCGGCCGGAATCACCGCGCTGAACACTCCGTCGGCATCGAGCAGACGCGCCACACCCCTGAACAGGTCGTCAAAAGGCAACGTGTCGGCATGGCGTGCCGCCGAGCGCCGCGCGTCGGGACACTTCAGACTGTTGGTGAAAAACGGCGGATTGGACACAATGCTGTCAAACGTAGCCGACGGCGAAAAGTCCTGAAGGCGCGAATGGCATATCTCTATTCTTGCGACAAACGGACTGCCCGCCACGTTTGCCATGGCCTGCCGGCACGCTCCGTCGTCCATGTCGATGCCACATATACGCGCGCCTTCGAAGCGCTGCGCCATCATAAGCGCAATGAGTCCGGTGCCGGTGCCTATGTCAAGAATGTGGCGGCCGCCCGCCGCCCAGGCACCAAGCAGCACTCCGTCAGTGCCCACCTTCATGGCGCACATATCCTGGCGCACTTCAAACTGTCTGAAAGTAAATCCCTGTCCGTCCATAATCATCCGTCGAAAACCGTAAAACCTTCTCACTTATATACATTCTACATAACGCCGCAATCAGTTTTTTATTTTGCCCCACGCCCACATTTGTTCCTCCTCCGACACCTCGCACATGTTTCCCCACGGCAACGCCGCGTCATTGCCACGGCAGCTTATTGTTGGCGCTTTCACATATTAATTATTTATAAATAACCGCTCGTATGAAATCTTTTGCTTAACTTTGCAGCAAATTTGGAAAAAACGCGCAGCTTAAAACATTCTTAACGGTGCGCAATTTATAATTTTATTCACAAAAAACATACAAAACTCAGGAGTACACCCGGAAGAATCGGGAATTCGGCACATCGTTTGCTGTATATTCCCGATAAAACAATATGAATTATGAATAAGAAGCCTAGCACATCCATTCAAATGATAGCAGACTACGAAGGAGATATAACCAATTTATTTAAAGTCGAAGTGAACGGGGAGATTCCTATTCTTGCGACACGCAACATAATACTTTTTCCAGGTGTGATATCACCTATTCTTGTCGGCCGGAAGATAAGCATCAATCTTATAAACTATCTGAAGAAAGCCGAGGACACAACTTTCGCCATTTTCTGTCAGAAGGATGTCAATGTTGACAACCCGCAACAGGACGACCTCTACGAATACGGTGTCTATGCCAAACTGGTGCGGCTGCTCGAGATGCCGGGCAACGATCAGAACGTGACCATAATTGTTCAGGGACTAGGACGGTGCAAGCTCAGTGAGCTCACTGCCACAAAACCGTTCCTGAAAGGTATGACCGTGGCTGCCGGCGAGGAGATGCCCGAGGCCGGCGACAATGAGTTCAAGACCGCGCTCGACGATCTGCGCACCACAACCGTCAGCTATATCAAGCAGAACGAAGAAATACCCGACGAGTCGCAGTTCGCACTCAACAACATACACAATGACGTCATAACCGTAGATTTCATCTGCGCCAACCTGCCGTTCACCATTCCTGACAAGATGGCAATGCTGGCCACAAGCTCTATAAAGGAACGAGTGCTGCTCACACTGAAGACTCTGCACAAGGAGTTGCAGCTGCTCGAGCTGAAGCAGAACATCCGCACCAAGACACGTGAGGACATAGACGAGCAGCAGCGCGAGTATTTCCTGCAACAGCAGATAAAGAACATCAAAGAAGAGCTCGGCAACGGCGACGGCTCACCTGAGTATCACGAGCTGGAGAAAGCTGCCAAGACAAAGAAATGGCCTGAAGAGGTTGCCAAGGTGTTCTACAAGGAACTGGACAAGCTCGAGATGTTCAATCCACAGAGTCCGGAGTTCAGCGTGCAGCTCAACTATCTGCAGACGATGATCAACCTGCCATGGAACGAATATACAAAAGACAACCTCGACCTCAAAAGAGCGCAGAAAGTGCTCGACCACGACCACTATGGCATGGAGAAGGTCAAGGAACGCATACTCGAATACATGGCCGTGCTGAAACTCCGTGGCGACCTGAAGTCGCCCATCATCTGCCTCTACGGTCCTCCGGGAGTGGGCAAGACGAGTCTCGGCAAGAGCATTGCGGCTGCCATGAAGCGCAAATATGTGAGAATGTCGCTCGGCGGACTGCACGACGAGTCTGAGATACGCGGTCATCGCCGCACATACGTCGGAGCCATGCCCGGACGCATAATAAAGAGCATACAGAAGGCAGGCTCTTCAAATCCTGTGTTCATTCTCGACGAGATAGACAAGGTTACGCAGAACACTGTGAACGGTGACCCGGCGTCGGCTCTGCTTGAGGTGCTCGATCCTGAGCAGAACAACGCGTTCCACGACAACTATCTTGACGTGGACTTCGACCTCTCCAAGGTATTGTTCATCGCCACGGCAAACGACCTCAACACCATACCGCGCCCGCTGCTCGACCGTATGGAGCTTATCGAGGTGAGCGGTTACATCACCGAGGAGAAGATTGAGATTGCCAAACGTCATCTCATACCGCACGAGATAGAGAACACCGGACTCAACGATCCGGAGCATAAACCACAGTTCAACAAGGCCGCGATAGAGAAGATTATCGAGCAGTACACACGTGAGAGCGGTGTGCGTCAGCTCGAGAAACAGATAAACAAGGCACTGCGCAAGCTCGCACTCATAAAGGCACGCGACGGCGAACTGCCATACGAGAAGATAACCCCGAGCCAGACCGAGGACCTTCTGGGCAAGCCGCCGTTCTATCGCGACATTTATCAGGGCAACGAATATGCAGGCGTTGTGACCGGACTGGCATGGACAAGCGTGGGCGGAGAGATTCTCTTCATCGAGACATCGCTCAGCAAAGGCAAGGCCGGCAAACTGACGCTTACCGGTAACCTCGGCGACGTGATGAAGGAGTCGGCTGTCATAGCGCTCGAATACGTGAAGGCACACATCGACAGCCTTGGCGTTGACTACCGCATCTTCGAACAGTGGAACATCCACATACACGTGCCTGAAGGTGCTACTCCTAAGGACGGACCGTCGGCAGGTATAACCATTGCCACGTCCATCGCGTCGGCACTCACACAGCGCAAGGTGCGCAAGAACACTGCCATGACCGGCGAAATAACCCTGCGTGGCAAGGTGCTCCCTGTCGGTGGCATCAAGGAGAAGATTCTCGCGGCCAAGCGCGCAGGCATCACCGACATCATAATGTGCAAGGACAACAAGAAGGACATCGACGAGATTCCTGCCATCTATCTCAAAGGCGTGGAGTTCCATTATGTGGAGAATGTCCAGGACGTGTGGGACTTTGCACTCACCGACGAGATTGTGAGCCATCCGGTGAAATTCACCATCGATGAGGACAAGCATCAGAAAGACTGAACATTACAGTAAACAGAGGTAAAGAATCAAGAATGACATTCGAACTGCAACACACAGACAACGCGTCTGAAGCACGCTGCGGCATCATAACGACCGACCACGGACAGATAAAAACACCTATCTTCATGCCGGTGGGAACATGCGGCACCGTCAAGGGCGTGCATTTCTCAGAACTTCGCGAGCAGGTGAAGGCACAGATAATTCTGGGCAACACCTATCATCTATACCTCCGCCCGGGACTTGAGACACTGCGTGCGGCCGGCGGACTACACAAGTTCAACACCTGGGACCGCCCCATACTTACCGACTCAGGCGGCTTTCAGGTATTCTCGCTTACAGGCATCAGGAAACTGCGCGAGGAAGGATGTGAGTTCCGCTCACACATAGACGGTTCGAAACATTTCTTCACTCCTGAGAACGTGATGGACACCGAGCGCATCATAGGCGCCGACATAATGATGGCGTTCGACGAATGTCCTCCCGGACAAAGCAACTACCAGTATGCCAAGAAAAGTCTGCAGCTGACACAGCGCTGGCTCGACCGTTGCATCAAACGCTTCAACGAGACCGAGCCTCTCTACGGACACAGCCAGAGTCTTTTCCCCATTGTGCAGGGATGCACCTACAAAGACCTTCGCCGCGAGGCCGCAAAATATGTGGCAGACAAGAATGCCGACGGCAACGCCATAGGCGGACTGGCCGTAGGAGAGCCCACCGAGGTGATGTATGAGATGATTGAGGTTGTGAACGAAATACTGCCCAAGGACAAGCCCCGCTACCTGATGGGCGTGGGAACACCGCAGAACATACTCGAGGCCATTGAGCGTGGAGTCGATATGTTCGACTGTGTCATGCCGACACGTAACGGGCGCAACGCCATGCTCTTCACCTATAACGGAACGATGAACATGCGCAACAAGAAGTGGGAAAACAATTTCTCACCCATCGATCCGGACGGATGCGACATCGACCGCATACATTCCAAAGCCTATCTGCACCATCTCTTCAAGGCTCAGGAGCTGCTTGCGCTGCAGATAGCGAGCATTCACAATCTGGCATTTTACCTGCGTCTGGTGACCGATGCGCGCCAACACATAATGCAAGGCGACTTCGTGGCATGGAAACGCAGCGTAATAGACAATCTCGGCCGAAGAATCTAACACGACAGTATGGCAACAGGAATGAAACGACAACATCGCAGACTGCTCATCAGAGCAAGGCGCACGGCAAGACACATGGCTTGGCTTGCCGACGCAATGCGGCGTCTCAGACATTGGCTGAGATTTCTTTCCATACTCAGTCCGTCACGCTACATCAAGCGCCTGGACTGGTATATCATCAAGAAATTCATCGGTACGTACGTTTATTCTATCGTTCTCATCATATCCATATCGATAATTTTCGATATCAACGAGAACCTTGCCAAGTTCACGCAGTATCATGCACCGCTCAAGGCGATAGTGTTCGACTACTACGCCAACTTCGTACCGTATTTCGCAAACCTGTTCAGCCCGCTGTTCGTATTCATTGCCGTAATCTTCTTCACCACCAAACTGGCCGGCAATTCCGAAATCATATCAATGCTCGCGGCCGGAATCTCGTTCAAGAGACTCATGCGTCCGTACATGATTTCGTGCGTTCTCATATCCTCGCTATCCTTTTATCTCAGTGCCGAAGTGATACCCCACGGCACCGTAATACGCCAGAACTTCGAGACGATATATAAGAACAAGAAGAAGAACACGTCCGCGGAGAACGTGATGCTGCAAGTAGGCAAAGGCGTCATTGTCTATATACAGCACTACGACAACAACATGAAGAAGGGCTACGGATTCTCGCTCGACAAGTTTGAGAACAAAAAACTCGTGAGCCACATGACCGCCATGGAGGTGCAATACGACACAATCTCGGATTCAAAGTACCACTGGACGGCCACAAACTGGAAGATAAGAGAGCTGCGCGGACTGCGCGAGCACATCACCCAGGGCGCGAAAAAAGACACGCTTATACAGATGGAGCCGACCGATCTTGTATATTCCAAAGGCCAGCAGGAGACGTTCACAAGCTCAGAGCTGAAAGATTACATCTCCAAACAGATTGACCGCGGAAGCGGAAACGTGGTACAGTATCAGGTGGAATATCACAAACGCATCGCGTCGTCATTCGCTTCGTTCATCCTTACAACAATCGGCGTGTCGCTCTCCTCGCGCAAACGAAAAGGCGGAATGGGAGTGTATCTTGGCATCGGACTGGCGCTTAGCTTCGGCTATATAATGCTCCAGACCGTCTCGTCAACATTCGCCATCAATGCCAACACACCGCCTATACTGGCGGCGTGGATTCCTAACATCATCTTTGCCGTAGTAGCTTACTTCTGCTACCGCAAGGCTCCAAACTAAAAAGACATGTATTTCGACGAATTAGACTTAAATGACAACGTGCTCGATGCACTCTATGACATGCATTTCGAGACATGCACCCCGGTACAGGAAAAATGTATTCCGGAGATACTCAAAGGCAACGACGTGCTCGGAGTGGCACAGACAGGAACAGGAAAGACTGCCGCCTACCTGCTGCCCATACTAAGCAAACTCGCCGACGGTGACTATTCCAAGGACACGATAAACTGTGTCATAATGAGCCCGACACGCGAACTGGCACAACAGATAGACCAGGCAATACAAGGTTTCGACTACTATCTCAACGGCGTCAGCAGCCTTGCCATATACGGAGGCAACGACGGAAACCGCTACGATCAGGAACTTAAAAGCCTGACTCTGGGCGCCGACGTCATCATAGCAACGCCGGGACGCCTGCTAAGCCACATAACCATGGGTAATGCCGACCTCAGCAAGGTGTCGTTCTTCGTGCTCGACGAAGCCGACCGGATGCTCGACATGGGTTTCTCTGAGGACATAAAGAAGATTGCAAAGCATCTGCCGCCGACATGTCAGACCATTATGTTCTCGGCCACGATGCCCGAAAAGATAGAGGAGCTCGCCAAAACCATCCTAAAGAATCCGGTGGAGGTGAAAATCGCCGTGAGCAAACCGGCGGAGAAGATAAGGCAGAGCGCATACGTATGCTACGAAGACCAGAAGATGGGCATCATAAAAGACATCTTCAAGCACGGCGACCTGAAGCGCGTCATAATATTCTCCGGCAAGAAGCAGAAAGTGAAAATGATAAACCACGCGCTGCAGAAAATCAATGTGAACTGCGGAGAGATGCACTCAGACCTCGACCAGGCACAGCGCGACGACATAATGTATAAGTTCAAGAGCGGACAGATAGACGTGCTCGTGGCGACCGACATCGTTGCCCGCGGAATAGACATCGACGACATAGCAATGGTGATAAACTTCGACGTTCCGCGCGACGCCGAGGACTATGTGCACCGTATCGGACGTACGGCACGTGCCGACCGCGACGGAGTGGCGATAACATTCATCAACGAGGACGACATCGTATATTTCAAACAGATAGAGAAACTGCTCGAGAAAGAAATAGAAAAGGTGGCACTGCCTGAGGGACTCGGAAAAGGACCTGAATATAAACTGCCCGAGAAACAGAAAGGTAGAGGACGAGGCCGACGCAACGACAGGCGCGACAGACGCGGCAATGACACCAAGAAGGCTGAAGGCGAAGGTAACGGACAGCAACAGCAGGAGAAGCGCAACACGCGAGGCAACAGGAACAGAAACAACAACCGCAACGCGCAGAAGCAGGGCGAAAAGACAGAAAACGCGCCTGCAAATGCCTCTGAAAAGACGCAGACCCGCAACAGGCGCAACAAGCCGAGACGCGCCAACACCGAAACAGGGAACGCCGGACAGCCGACAGCAAATCAGAAGCCTGCTGCAAACGCTGCAAAGCCAACCAACAACGGTGCACAGACAGCCGACAGAGAGCAGCGCAGAAGACAGAAGCGCCGCCCGCAGAAACCGCAGGCACGCCAGACACAGCCGGCACGTCAGCAGAACGAGAACAAACGTCAGAACGTGGCTCCGCAGCCGAAGAAGCAGGAAAGCAAGCTGAAATCCATAATCAGCAAACCGCTGAAATGGCTCGGACTGAAGAAATAACGGGCTGACACGAGAAAAGGAAATGCAATTTAAGAACGGTGACACACGGACACACAACCATCCGGACTCACCGCCTTAAATTGCATTTTCTGTTTATACCATCCCACGCACGCATCAATCGTCACTTCACACCGACACCATGAAACGCGGCACATGCACCGACAACCACATAAAGAAAGTCACCGTGCCAAACACCTTCGCGTTAACATTATTTATACGTTCGGTCTTCCAAATTTAACACGTGATTTTCTCTCATTCTGTAAAATCTCATTCCGCAAAACGGTGCTTATCAGACGACGGACAACCGATGAAAATCCGGATTTTTTTAGAGTTCGTTGCAATAAAGCCCATTTCGGCACACGATAAAGCCTGTTTCACCACTCGAAAAAGCCCGTTTCACACCTCAATAAAGCCCATTTCGGAGCACGAAATGGGCCATTTCGCAACGCCTAAAAAACCATGTGACATCGCATTTTCGTCTAAACCACTGACAGACAGCCACTTGGCTAAAGCCGCCATTTTTCGCGTATTTGCGGGCAAGGATGCCTCTGCTCGGCTACAGACGAATTATGACGGGTTTACGACGCCGATTTTTAACACTTCCGACCATCCCAGCCTCAACACATCTCATATTCATCATGAAGTCATAAAATATCATATCATAACATTTTAACAACATTTTCTTTATATTCAGCATCAAATATAGCCACACACGTTCGAGTTTATGACATAAAATTACTACCTTTGCATCTGTCCCGCAAAATAAGCCAATGACAAAGCACAAATCATTTTAATAACCAAAAATACTACACACAAAAGATGAAACGTATTGTCTTTCTTGATTACGTACGCGTGTTCGCATGCTTTCTCGTGATGCTCGTCCACGCCAGTGAGAACTTCTACGGAGCAGCCGGTTCCACCGACATGGCAGGTCCGCAATCATTCCTTGCCACCGAGTCAGACCGTCTGTGGGTGAGCATCTACGACGGATTCTCACGCATGTCTGTACCTCTGTTCATGATTGTGTCAGCCTTTCTGCTCGCCCCGATGAAGGAAGGACAGACCACGTGGCAGTTCTACCGCAAGCGCAGCCTGCGCATCCTGCCGCCGTTCTTTGTCTTCATGATACTCTACAGCACGCTGCCTCTGCTTTGGGGACAGATAGACGGAGCGACCTCTATAAAGGACCTCTCGCGCATACTTCTCAACTTCCCCACCCTCGCAGGCCATCTGTGGTTCATGTATCCGCTGTTCAGCCTCTATCTGTTCATACCGTTCATATCGCCGTGGCTCAGCAAAGCCACAGCCAAGGAGGAGCGTTTCTTCATCGTGCTGTTCCTCATCTCCACCTGCATGCCGTTCCTCAACCGCTGGTGTGGCGAGGTATGGGGACAGTGTTTCTGGAACGAGTATCACATGCTCTGGTACTTCTCGGGCTATCTGGGCTATCTTGTCCTGGCCCACTACATACGCGTTCACCTCACATGGAACAGGAAGACACGTTTCACCCGCGGCCTGCTGCTCATGGTTGTAGGCGCCGTCATAACCATCTTGTCGTTCTACGTCCAGGCCGTTCCGGGCGTAATCCACTCCACACCAGTGCTTGAGATAGGCTGGTCGTTCTGCACCATCAACTGCGTTATGCTCACAGCCGGCGCATTCCTCATGTTCACTTGCATCGAGACAAATAAAGCGCCGAAGATGATAACCGATCTCTCCAAACTCAGCTACGGCATGTATCTCATGCACATTTTCTGGCTGGGCATGTGGGCAGGAGTGTTCAAATCCACTCTCGCACTGCCCACCGTGGCTGCCATTCCGTGCATAGCCGTATGCACATTTGTATGTTGTTACATCACAACCAAGATCATTTCGCTTGTTCCGGGCAGCAAGTGGGTGATAGGATAAAATCAGGTTTGAAATATAACAAACATCAATAAACGGGGAAAACGTCAGATTATCTTTTCGACGTTTTTCCCGTTAAAAAGTATCGATTTGTTTGTTTTCTGAAATAAAAACTATATCTTTGCAACAGGAAATTATAAAATAAATAAAAAAAGGAGTCCAATAAAATACTCCTGTTGTCCGTTTATCAGCCGACGAAGCTGATGTTTTCTCGGACATCATAACCATCAAATAACTAACAGAAAAGAAATGAGAGCCACTGAAGTTGTAGAAAATCTTAAAAGAAGATTTCCTAACGAGCCTGAGTACATACAGGCCGTAAGCCAGGTGTTAGGCACCATCGAAGACGAGTACAACAAACATCCGGAATTTGAGAAAGCCAACCTTATAGAGCGTCTGTGCATTCCCGATCGCCTCGTGGAATTCCGTGTGACGTGGGTCGACGACAAAGGCAACGTGCAGACAAACATGGGTTACCGTGTGCAGCACAACAATGCCATAGGCCCGTACAAGGGAGGTCTGCGCTTCCATGCATCGGTAAACCTCAGCATTCTGAAGTTCCTCGCATTCGAGCAGACATTCAAGAATTCGCTCACCACGCTGCCCATGGGCGGCGCCAAAGGTGGTTCAGACTTCTCGCCGCGCGGCAAGAGCAACGCCGAGGTGATGCGCTTCTGCCAGGCTTTCATGAACGAGCTCTACCGCCATATAGGTCCCGACGAGGACGTTCCGGCCGGCGACATCGGCGTGGGAGGCCGTGAAGTTGGCTATCTGTTCGGACAATACAAGAAGCTGACCCACCAGTTCAGCGGTATTCTCACCGGAAAGGGAATAGAATTCGGAGGCTCGCTCATACGTCCTGAGGCAACAGGATACGGCAACGTGTATTTCCTTGAGAACATGCTCAAGACCCGCGACATCGACCTCAAGGGCAAGACAGTGCTTGTGAGCGGCGCGGGTAACGTGGCACAATACACAGTGGAGAAACTCATCCAGCTCGGAGCCAAACCCGTTACGCTGTCCGACTCGGACGGTTACATATACGATCCGGACGGCATAGACGAGGAGAAACTGGCTTATGTCAAGGAACTGAAGAACATAGAGCGCGGACGCATCAGCGAGTATGCCGAGAAATACGGCGTCAAGTATGTGCCGGGCGCAAAGCCATGGTTTGAGAAAGCCGACATAGCTCTGCCTTCAGCCACACAGAACGAGATAAACGAGGAGGCAGCCAAAGCACTCGTGGCAAACGGTGTATTCGCCGTGAGCGAGGGCGCGAACATGCCTTCTACGCCAGAAGCCATCAAGGTGTTCCAGGACGCCAAGATACTTTATTCACCGGGAAAGGCCGCAAACGCCGGCGGAGTGGCAGTGTCAGGACTGGAGATGAGCCAGAACTCAGAGCGTCTGCGTTGGAGCAGCGAGGAGGTGGACAAGAAACTCCACGACATCATGAACGACATCCACGAGAACTGCGTGAAATATGGCACAGAGCCCGATGGCTACATCAACTACGTGAAGGGCGCCAATGTCGCAGGATTCCTGAAGGTGGCAAAAGCCATGATGGCACAGGGAATAGTCTGATTTTTGCACAGATTCATAAACTGAAAACAAGCAAATATAGTACAGCCGGCATGATGGCTGTACTATATTTTTTTATTGTCGCGCACCGGACCGCAGCTGCACGGCCGTGGCTTGACACCGAATGTGCGCGCTGTCTCACCCGCACAACACTCACATATTTTTTATCTGAATATCATGATTACATGCCTCTTATTGGTTAATAAAGGTTAAAGTCAGTTTATATTACGGCATATAAAGTGTCTTACTTATAGATAAAGGTATTTTATATTCACGGAAAATAAAACATTGTTAAATATAAACATACATATATGAACAATCATCACAATAGACTGACGACATTTGTTCTGCTGGCATTATTGGCTGTCTGCATCAGCGCAAACGCACTCGAAGTGACGGTGAAAAGCCCTGGAACGCTGAACACACTGATAAAGAGCAGCGACAAATACAGGATTACCACACTGAAAATAGACGGCACAATAAATTCGGAAGATATAATGTTGCTGCGCGACATGGCGGGATGCGACGCCTATGAACTCCGCACCGAAGGCCGGCTGAGAAGCATAGACATGGGCGGAGTGACGTTTGCCGAAGACAACACTCGGTTCATAGAAGGCAACAACAACAGCATAATAAACGATGCCTACACCATTCCGGCATACATGTTCAGCAACTGCAACATCGAAAAAATAGTGCTGCCGCGAAACATCAGGAAAATAGATGCGTATGCGTTCCGCAACACGGCACTGAAATCCATCACTCTTCCGGAGAATATCATAGTGAAAGATTATGCCTTCCAGGGATGCAGAAAATTGTCGGAGGTGTTGTTTCCTGACTTTACCAAAGAGTTGTGGTCAGAATGTTTCAGCAGATGCTCAAACCTGAGAACCATGACAATAAACAACATCGGACTGCTGGGCTCAAGAGCGTTCAAGGATATGGAGAACCTCACCGATATAACCATAAAGGGTATCATAGGCCATGTTGACGGGTGGATGTGCCGCGATCTGCCGAGCCTGAAGTCCATACGGTTCGAAGGTTTCATCCTGAACACCGGTAGCTCCATCATTGCCGAGGACTGTCCGCAGCTGAGCGAGATTGTGTTCTCGGGCACATGTATGCCAATGGGATTCGGAAGCGTGAAGGAATGTCCTCTGATGAAGAAGTGCACCGTGACCGGATATGTAATAAAATCGGGCGACAAGAACTTCATAGAATATGAGGAACCGGTGACATTCAGCAAGCAGATGGAGGACGCCTGCCGAAGATTTGAGGAGATTATATCCAAAGACGAATACTCCAACATCTTCGGTGTGAAGAACACAATATACGATATGGTGGTCATTCTGACAGACATCGGAGAGAGCCTTAAAGCCGCACAATATACCAAACTGGCTGCTGACTACAGTTATAAAGAAGCTGAACAGGAAAAGCAACAGCCAAAGTTGGCCGGTAATATACTGGACGTCAATCTGGATTTTGTCAAACTTCTGAAGACATCGAAACCTTACGGTGCTCACGACGCAAGCAATACCAAGCGTTTCACTTATGCTTCCGCAAACGATCCGAAGGTGAAGAAAATAAAGGATTTCTTCAATCTTGAACACATTGCAGGCAACGGTGACGAGATATCAAAGATGAAGAACATCATGCGATGGCTGCACGACAACATAAGACATGACGGTTCGGGAGGCTTCCCGCCGAACACCGATCGCAACGCCATCGACCTCTACAAAGCATGCAAAGCAAGAAATTGCGGACTCAACTCACGCGGTCTGTCCATTGTCCTGGCCGAACTCTATCTTGCCATGGGCTGGCCTGCCCGGTTCATCACCTGCCAGTCGATGTATTCCGACGACCTCGAATGTCACATTGTCGTAGTTGTGTGGAGCCACACACTGGGAAAATGGGTTATGATGGATCCGACATACGATGCGTATATTTGCGATGAGAACGGTCTTCTGCTGCATCCTGGAGAGATAAGAAGACGCATGATAGAGGGCAAGAGACTCGTCCTCAACGATGATGCCAACTGGAATCACACGCTCAAATTCACAGAGAAGAATTATCTTTATGAATACATGGCGAAGAATCTTTTCCTTCTCAGTGCCTACATCGACAGCTATCCTAACGTTGAATCGGATGGCAACAGCACATACTACACGCTGCAACCTGAAGGCTTCAACACTCAGATAGGCACCGCAACGTGCGACGAGGAGTGGTTCTGGCAGAAGCCATAAGCCAGCATTAATGAATGATAAACATTTTTATTTAACCAACATATACTTATTATGAGCAGCAAATGTAAGAACATACTTCTGCTTGTCATCCTGCTGTTGCAGGTTTCCGGCATGTCAGCAAGCAGAAAAGACGTAATCGTGAAAACGCCGGGGACACTGAATACACTGATATCAGACAGTGAGAAATACGAAATAACCGACCTGAAGATCGGCGGCTGCCTGAACGCGGAAGACCTGATCATGCTGCGCGACATGGCGGGATGCGACAAGAACGAGAACTATACCAAAGGCCGGCTGAAACATATCGACATGACCGGTGTGACATTCGCTAAAGGCAAGACACCGTATATCGAGAACGGGAAAGACTGCAATATATATTCCGAAACGACGTTTCCTAAATATCTGTTCAGCAACTGTCGCATTGAGAAAATAAAACTTCCTAAAAGCATAAAAAGCATAGGAGAAATGGCTTTCATGCAGTCCGCCCTAAAGGAAATAACCATACCGGAGGACATCATACTGGAAGGAGGGGCGTTTCAGTCTTGTAGCAATCTGTCAAAAATCACATTTCCGTCCTACACAAAAGAAATAAATTATAATTGTTTTGCCGGTTGCAGCAAACTGAAGAAGATTGTAATAAACAACATCGGATATATTTCCTCACGTGCATTCATGCAGATAGAGAATGTCAAGGAGATAACCATACGCGGCGTTCTCGGCCACGTTGACGGATGGATGTGCTACGACCTGCCGTCGCTTGAGACACTGAAGTTTGAAGACTTCATAATAAGCACGGGCGGACCTGACATTGCCGAGAACTGTCCAAAACTGAAAGAAATTGTCTTCTCGGGCGATTGCGTGTCAATGGGATTCGGTAAGGTGACCGACTGCCCGCTGATAAAGAAATGCACAGTAAAGGGAAATATATTCAATTCTAACGACAAAGACTTCATTGAATATAAGGAACCGTTAAGCCATATTCCTGAATTAATGAAGACATGCGCCAAGCTCGACAGCCTGACCAAGATGCCGCAATATTCTGATATGTTCGGAACAAAATTTGTATTGTATGACCTCACGTGCATGTATTCACGTATAGGAGAGAAGGAGAAAGCCGTAAAGGCCCTTGAGAGAGCCATAAACAGCGGCTACGGCGACTATAAATGGATATTGCAGGACAATGATCTCGACAACATAAGAAACGAAGAAGGATTCAAGAAACTGGTAGAGGAACTGCGCAAGACCAAAGATTATCTGTACGTGTTGAAACACAGCGGACCATACGCAGCGCCCGATACGACAAACACGAAGAGGTTCACTTATGCCTCGCCCAATGATGAGGACATGAAGAAAATAAGGAATTTCTTCAATCTTGACAAGATAGCCGGCAACGGAGACGAGATTTCACAGATAAAGAACATCATGTACTGGCTGCACGACAATATAGTACACGACGGCTCGGGAGGATTTCCAAGTAACACGAAACGCAACGCCATAGACCTTTACAACGCCTGCAAGGCGCAGAACCGAGGACTTAACTGCCGCGGACTTGCCATTGTCCTGTCAGAGATGTATATGGCCATGGGATGGCCGGCACGCTTCATCACCTGCGAACCGAAGGACTACAGACACGACAGCGACTGCCATGTGATAGTGATGGTATGGAGCCGAACACTCGGAAAATGGATATGGATGGACCCGACGTTTGCCGCATACGTCTGCGACGAGAACGGTCTTCTGCTGCATCCCGGAGAGGTAAGACAGCGCCTGATAGAAGGAAAGCCGCTCGTGCTGAACAAAGATGCGAACTGGAATCATAAGACCATGCAGACCAAAGAAGATTATCTCGACGAATACATGGCGAAAAACCTGTATTATCTGAGCACCTACCTCAACAATGGTTCTAACGTGGAAAACGGCAACCTCGGCAATTATTTCACGCTGAAACCTGAAGGTTCTGACGCCCAGATAGGCAACGACACTTACGACGAGTCATGGTTCTGGCAGAAGCCATGAGCCGATGACTGCGGTCAATACAGCAATCATTGAGTTGTCATAGAATCAATATAAAGCAATAGTCAAGCCCGTTACCGGTATAAATATCAACCGGCAACGGGCTTTCTTATTATATTTCCACAACACGAATATTTTAAATAACGTGAGTTCGACGAATTCAAAACAAAGCGAGCTGTGTGTCAAGAGTTCTT
>ENA-OOWN01000149-OOWN01000149.1-human-gut-metagenome-genome-assembly--contig:-NODE-149-length-62843-cov-6.841865_pt1 | contig 62843 bp, 46 predicted proteins | sample MGYA00241406_ERZ501319 | MGnify/ENA primary metagenome ERZ501319 (study PRJEB25962, sample SAMEA2042734) | human gut metagenome | biome: human gut; feature: human-associated habitat; material: faeces... | reverse complement strand
TGCAAACTTGCAAAACTTGCAGCACTTCCACACCCACACACGTGCGCGTACATTAATAATGCAACAAAATAATATGTTCCAAAATTCCACTCTATTTCTTTATTGTGATCTGTGAATGACCTGATCTCCCTCCTGTTTTCTTGTTCACGTTTTTTCTCTTTTGTGAAATATATGCGTCTTGATGAGGAGATTCCTTTAAAAGGCCATTACTACAGCCAATGCCGGCTGGAGAACAGCAGGCGGCAGGTCTTCTGACAGGACAGTGCCTCGGAAACGGGATGTCGTGCCGTGTGTCTTCATACAGTTCATGTGCTCCGAAGGGTTAGTAACGTGTGTTCCGTAAAGTTAGTAACGTGTGGCCCTATACGTTACTAACATACAGGTCTGCACGTTAGTAACGTGTTCCATTTAGATTGATAGCGCGTTATTCTGCATGCCGACAGCTTGTTCTCCACGGAATTATGCAAGCTGTACCAGCATGATTGGCGGAAGGCTCCGGTCTGTACAGATACCTGCTGAAGGTTCGGACAGTCATCCCTTTGCCACCTGTGTCTGTCCGATTCCGGTTTCTGTCTTCCACTTTCCTTTTTTCTCCTTATACGGTCCCACCTCTTTCCACCAAAAATCCTGTCACATCTCTCCCTTTTCCCCCGCTCCACCTTCTGTGTCCCGTCATACTTTCCTCCATTTCAGCTCTCCCCTGCATCGTCCGTTTGTCCTCCTCCACCGTTGCTTGTCATACCCTCCTTGTACCCTCTCATTTTTCCACATTATAATGTACGCGCACGTGTGTGGGTGTGGAAGTGCTGCAAGTTTTGCAAGTTTGCAAGTTTCATCCCCGCTTTATATCATAAAGGGAACTGAAAATAAATAATATTCTAGCATTTAGTCAATGCTCCAATAAACTATATAATTTTTTATTGCTATATTTGTCCTCATCAAATCATCAAAATGAATATAACTTCTACTATCATAACAGCTTCGGACGGAACACCCCTCTCCTTATATGATGTATGCCGATTTCTATCCAAGCAACAATGGAGACACATATTAAAACTATTGGAACAGGAAGGAATACATATAGAAAGAATAGAAGCTTATGAATATCCGGAAGCCCGAGACATCAAACATCTATTTATACGCTTTAAAAAAGAAAAAGAAGACACTCCTTTTTATTTACTATCTCCAGAAATATTCTCTAAACTAACCAACACGATAATACAAGAATATTGTCTATTTTTGGAATAATCTCATAATCCGCTAAGAATAAAAAGTTTATGCGGAAAGTTCAAGAACGAGGTAATGAGTTGGCAACTGTTCTGATTTCTACATACTTGCGTGATTTGCATTGATGTACAACTCATCTTGGAACAAAGGTACAACTTTTTTATGAACGAGCAAAAAGGTGGTGCGTTTTTCATTATTGCAGTGTAATATTTGATTTGGTCTATCATCAATCTGCGATATTATGAGTTTCCCGATTCCGTCATTCGCCCCTTTCCTTTGCTCGTCTGCGAAGGTAGTACATCAGCCCTTGAAAGTTGAAAGGTCGGGACGGCAAGCCGTTTCGGTCTGAATCTTCCTCCTGCGGAGAGTATTCAGCCCGAAAACCTTTCCCCTTTCAATGTCTGTACTCAGAAATGCAGACGACAACGGAAATGAACGACTGACGAAAATGTAGATAAAGATAAACAGACAGCATACAAAAGGGTTCTTACATTGATAACCCATTTGTATGCTGTTCTTGTTTCTATCCATAGGGGCACTATTATTTTGCAACAGATGAATATAGGGCAAGCGGTAAATTTCACTCCCTCCAAAAATATAGAGTGCTTATCCGCTGTTATTCATTAGGTGCTTGCCGTTGTACTCCCGTTTCAATGCCTGCTCAATCTCACTTCGCTTGTACAGAACTTTTCCACCGAGAACATAGTAAGGCAATGTGCCATTGCTTCGGTATTCGCTCAATGTCCTTCGGCTGACTTTAAGCATATACGCCACCTCCTTGTCGCATAGATACTCATCATCGTTTTGTAAGTCTGCACCATCTTTTGGCATACTATCGAGAATTTCCGATAGCTGGTCGATACTCTCGTGAATGGACTGCATCCACGCATCGTCTTTGGTTCGCATCTCTTGATACATAGTTCAAATGGTTTTTTGTTATACATTGATTAGATTTCTCGCCCTTTCCATCTGGCTTCTTTTCGTCTGTCCTCCACCTTCGTTACAATGCTTTCTACATCTTCGGGCAGGTAGTACGTGCGGTTGCCGATTTTGGTGTAGGCAAGCGTTCCGTTATCACGCAAGGTCTGCAATGTTCGCTTGCTAATCTTCAACCGCTGACAAACATCCTGATGGTCGAGCCAATTGTTTGTCTTTTTCTTCCCGCTCTTGACAACGGGTGAGTTTGATACTCGCAGAATGAACTGCTCTATCTTCGTGGCAAATTCCTCGAATGCCTTTCGCTCAAAAATGATTAAATCCATACGCTTTATTTTAATTTATTACACTTGTTTTCTTTTTTCGCACTGCTAAATAAGGAAGAGATTTTTATACTTCAATGGCACTAACAATAGGTGTCATTCCTTGTCATATCGTTTCATCACAGGCACGATAATCAGTCATCGAAATAGGCTCTGTTCTCATACGCAGTTCCGTTTTCTGAGGGCAAAGAAATAGATAAGTTATCACACCTCAATCATACGGTGAGCCTGTTGCAGTATGTGGCACAGTTCGTGGCACTTTTAGATGTATATGATGATACATTCCTAAGCATACATCACATTGTAACCAATATTATATAAGAATATCCCCAAGCGATTATCCGTCTCGGATCTTGTCCGTAGCATTGTCGTTTGTCAGACCGATGCCTATCCGTCTGACAAACTCGTGTCCCGAACAGCCGAAACGGATAGTCGTTGATTCTATGATAGCAGTATAGCGGATAGACCAACTCCCGACACTTCGGCAGTCCGTCTATCCGCTATCGTATTTAAGACCTTAATTTCCTCAATTAAGCATTTTGTCCTAATCCATAATTACCCGTTCAACTTGGGAAGAATTATGCAGTCTGCACTGCCTACGAATCACCCCGAAATGCAATGCAATTCATAATTGCCTACATAGACCTAATTAGTTGTGGTAGAATTGTATGCATATTTTCTTTGCAGCATATAATCGGTCAAAATTGTGCACAAAGACCATATTGTTGAACATTCAAAAAGTGATAAGTATGAAGAAAAAACAAGTTGAGTTGACGCAAGAACAGTGTCAAGAAATTATCGACCAAATGACTACAAGGTCATTTTACAAGAGTAGTACGGGTAAAGTCCATAATGCAGATGAATTGCAAACAGAGGAATCCGTAGAATCATCCATTGATGACATTCTGCCAGAGCCTCTACCGTCAGCTGTGAAACAGATTCAGACGGAGACCGTATCTCCTATTTCAGAGGAAACTGATGAACTTCTTCCTACCAATGTAGTAGAGGAACAGCCTCCGACACCACCCATCCAACGCCGAGTGAGTAGCAAGCAACGCAAACTCTCATTAGAAGAGTACCGGAATACTTTTATGCGACCTTATAAGATTGAAGACCGCAAACCGGTGTTCATCAGTGGCAAGTTGCGTAAGATGCTCGATAAGTTCGCCTGCAAAATCGGTGAGGATAGAATGAGTATGTCGGGGCTGTTGGAGAACATCGTCCGCCACCACATCGAGCTATATTCAGAAGATTTTGAGCATTGGAAAGGTATGTAACCTCTTAATCCAATCAAATTAAGAACTATTCCAACGGTATTTCATTTTGAGGTACTCAAAATTGATTGACCTTCGGTTAGTGGGGAAGCAAGTTTATGTTTTGGGCAGACCAAAACCACTTGCTTCCACTTCCGAAGGTCGCAGAAGAGCGCATCCCGTTGGTCTATCAAGTAAACAAAGTATGTATCATTATCAAAATCAGAAATCTTATGAAACGAAGTATCAATAACAAGACACCTAATAAGGGAGGACGACCCACGAAAAAGTTGTCCGAGAAACGCAAGTACCGCATAACGGTAAAGATGGCAACCGAAGAGTACTACGCAATGAAACTCAAAGCCAAGAATGCAGGAGTCTCGGCAAGTGAGATTGTAAGAATGGCTATCCGTGATTGCCATATCAGGGCACGCCTTACCACCGAACAAGCGGACTATATCCGCAAGTTATGCGGTATGGCAAATAACCTCAATCAGCTTACCAGAAAAGCACATCGGGAGGGTGTAAGGCTGCATTACGGGCAATGCCAACATCTGTTGCTGTCGTTGGAAACCATTATAGACCATATCAGCCTATGATGGCGAAGATTGTAAAAGGCTACGGAGCCAGAGGAATTGTTGATTATATCCTCGACAAGAAGAAACAAGCCACGCTTATAGATTGTCAAGGGGTGTTGTTCAATGATAACAGCACGATAGCCAAAAGTTTTATTGCTCAATCGAGGCTTAATCCACGAGTAGATAAGTTCATCGGGCATATCTCACTCAGCTTCTCAAAGCAGGATTTGCCACGCTTAACTGACGAACTTATGATACAGATAAGCCGAGAATATATGGAGAAAATGGGTATTCGTGATACGCAATATATCATCGGACGGCACTATGATAAGGAGCATCCTCACGTTCATATAGCCTTTAATCGAGTAGATAATAACGGTAGAACCATCAGCGACAAGAATGACCGTTACCGCAGTGAACGCATCTGCAAAGAGCTGACACGCAAATACGGGCTATATTTCGCAAATGGTAAGGTACAGGTAAAAACGCACCGATTGAAAGAGCCTGACAAAACTCGTTACGAGATATACCAAGTTCTCAAACGGGAGATTGCCCGCTGCTCGGATTGGACTACGCTACTGAAGCACTTGAAAGCCGAAGGAATAGATGTTCGCTTCAAGTATAAGGGTAATACCAATGAGGTGCAGGGCATAGTCTTTACCAAGAATGGCTACCACTTCAACGGCTCGAAGATAGACCGCAGTTTCAGTTATTCAAAGATTGATAAGGCTCTGAATAGTCACAACCAAGCGGAATATCAGCGACAATATGAGCCACATCATATGCAGATAAGCCATTTCGAGAACAAGGAATCGGAGCTTATCAACGGTTCATTAGGCTTGTTGGACTTCACATCTTCGCCAGATGTGGATAGTAAGGAAGAGGCAGATTTCCGCCGTTTGATGCAGCAGAAGCCTAAGAAAAAGAGAACCAGAGGATTCAAACTCTAATCATTAACCACTAAAACAGAATAATATGCAGGAAAATAACTCAATTATTATCGCAATGTTAGAGGAGTTGCTGACCATCAGCAAGAGCCAACGAACAGAACAAACAGTAAATGCCAATGTAGATTTGACACCCGTTAAGGAGCTAATCGAGAATGGCAACCGAGAAAACAAGGAGTACTATGATGCTAAAACCAACAAGCTTGCAGGATTCGTTGTCAATGAATTTAGCAAGATAAACAAACGAATGGATGGCATCAGTGAGCAAGAACAACCCGACTTTGAGGGTGTGAAACAACAGCTTGCAGAGGCTATCGACAAGATGGACGAGGTAAAGGTAAAGCACAACATTGACGAGAAACGACACTCGTTTGCTCTTTACACAAAAGAATCTTGGATTCTCCTATCTATGATTGTTATCCTTATGGCATCAGGAGCATCAGCTGTATATCATTTGTCAAGACCCAATGTTCAGAGGGATGATGATGCACTCAAATATCGCTATATCAAGATGAAAGGCGATGCCTCGGCAGAGCAGATAGCCACTTTGGAGGACATCTTTGAACTCAACCGCAATACCGAAGCAATCGAGCAGATGCGTGAGGATGTAGAAACCTACGAAGAGGCTGTCCGCAAACAAGCCGCCCTTGCCGAGCAAGCACGATTAAAAGAGCAGGCAGCAAAGGAACAGGAGAGTAAAGCCAAATCCATTAAGAACAAGCAGGATAATAGTAAGGTTAAACAAAATAAATCAAAACCCTGATTGTAATATGGCAACAGTAAAGATTAAGTTCCGACCATCAACGGTTGATGGCGGACAAGGCTCAATTTTCTATCAAGTAATCCATAATCGTGTAGCCCGTCAGCAAAAGACGGGCTACCGTCTCTACGGCTATGAGTGGAACAGTCACTCTTCGGAGGTGGTCTTACCTAAGTTCAACGAGAGCAGAAAACGCTATCTATCGGAGATTGGCGATAAAATCCGAATGGATGTCAAGCATTTCCAGAAGGTCATCACAGATTTTGAGCATAGCGGTTGTGATTATACCTCAGATGATGTGATAGCAGAATTTTCATCGAATAACCCCGAAAATTTTCTCTTCCCATTTATGGAGGGCGTTATTTCAAATCTGAAAACATTGGGTAAGATACGCACATCGGAGACATACGCTGCGACCCTATGCAGTTTCAGACGCTTCCGAGAGGACAAGGATGTACCATTGGATGATATGGATTCAGATATGATGATGGCATACGAGGCATATTTGAAGAATAACGGAGTGAGTCCAAACTCTTCATCATTCTATATGCGAAATCTCAGAGCAGTATATAATCGTGCCGTAGAGAAGGGACTTACCTCACAAAGCTTTCCATTCAAGCACGTTTATACGGGAGTGGATAAGACCGTCAAGCGAGCCGTACCTCTGAAAGTCATCAAGCGAATTAAGGAGATGGACTTCTCTATGAATCCGACCTTTGATTTCGCCAGAGATATGTTCCTCATAAGTTTCTATACTCGTGGTATGTCATTCGTGGATATGGCATACCTGCGAAAAAAGGATTTGCAGAATGGCGTGCTTTCCTATCGCAGACGCAAGACGGGGCAGCAACTGTTCATCAAGTGGGAGAAATGTATGCAGGAGATTGTGGATAAGTACGATACTTCGCAATCCAATTACCTTTTGCCTATCATCAAGCCTTTCGGCGATATTGACGAACGCAAGCAATATATCTATGCAGCCCATAATATCAACCGTTGCCTGAAAATCATCGGTAAAGAGTTGGGATTATCCGTTTCACTAACCTTGTATGTTGCTCGTCACGCTTGGGCGAGCATCGCCAAAAGCAAAAATGTACCACTCTCGGTAATCAGTGAGGGTATGGGACACGACTCTGAAGCCACCACACGCATATACCTTGCATCATTGGACACCGTAGCCATCGACAAGGCGAACAGTATGATATTGAAATCTCTATGAGTGAAAGATTGTTGAGCGAATGAAAGGTCTCTTTGGAAGAGAGAACTTATCTCTTTGGAAGAGAAATGATTACCGATGCAAAATTACACATTTTTCGGCAAATAGCACCAATTTACACTAAAAAATGTTATGCTCGATTCAGATTTTGTTTAGTGGCAATGTGGATTGTTGAGCAAATTATGTCGTGACTGTTCAAATAACCTACTCGTAATCAATAGCAGTATGTCGCATAAATCACTCTTCCAAAGAGAAGTGACCTATTATTCTGATTTATGCGCATTAAGAAATATTGTATAACACTGATTCTCTTGCTGTTTGGTGTAGGTATTGCGCATTCGCAAGAGAGACACACGGAAATCTGTATTGACTTCCGTGTGAACAGTATTGTCATAGACTCCGCCTATTCGGACAATGCCGCCCGTATGCAGGAGATGTTGGAGTTCCTACGAACTATACGCCAAGACAGTACAATCAATATCATTGAAGTATCCTTCTGCGGAGCAGCTTCTCCCGAAGGCAGTTATCAACTCAACCGCAAGTTGGCACAAGGTCGTCTCTCGGCACTTGAAAAGTTCATCCGCAGTGAGGTGGATATTCCCGACAGCCTTATTACCTATAATGACAGCTATATCCCGTGGGATTATCTCAAATCGCAGATTGAGGATTCGGGACTTATCCGCAAGGATGAAGTAATTGCCATCTTGGAGGAAGAAGCCCGATTGGTGGACTATCATCACCCGAATACGCATATCGACAACCGTGTCGTAAAATTGAGAGCATTGGACGGTGGTAAGGTATGGCAGCATATGAACAATCTCTTCTTCGAGCAGATGAGAAATGCTTGTGCGGTATTCGTAACCTACAAGAAAGAGTTACCGCCCGTACAAGTGCCTATAATCGTGCCTGATACCATTACGATAGAGCCAATAGTTGAAGTTGTGGAAATTGTACCCGACACAACGGCTATCGTAGAAACAGTTATCCCCGAAATAGAGGAATGGAACCGCAAACTCCACTTGAAGACCAATGCCATAGGCTTGGGAATGGCTATTGCCAATGTTGCCGCAGAAGTAGATTTGGCAAAGCATTGGTCGTTTACGCTTCCTGTCTATTACTCGGCTTGGGACTATTTCAAATCAACCATCAAGTTCCGCACTTTCGCCGTGCAGCCTGAGTTCCGCTATTGGCTGTCGGAAGAGAATGACGGATTCTTCGCAGGAGCACATTTCGGCTTGGCATACTACAATTTTGCTTTTGATGGAGATTACCGCTATCAAGACCATAACCGTGAGACGCCTGCCATCGGTGGCGGTGTGAGCATCGGTTATCGTCTGCCCATCAGCAAAAACAACCGTTGGAGGGTGGAGTTCTCACTCGGAGCAGGAGTATATTCAAATCACTACGACAAGTTTCACAATACCCCACGCACAAAAGACGGTCTGATGATAGAGAGCATCAAGAAGACCTACTGGGGTATCGACCAAGCAGCGGTATCGTTCTCCTATTCGTTTGACTTAAAGAAGAAAGGAGGCAAGCGATGAGAAAGATTCTATACTTTATTATGTGCCTGCCGATATTGCTTCTTTCGGCTTGTGATGTTCACGAATGGCCTGAAACGCCGGAGTTTGTAAAAATGCATCTTCGCCTCAATTATGAAACAGATATGACCGAATGGGAACATCTGCATGATGGGACATCGGTCATTGAGCAGGGATATGGCGAGACATACGACAATCATCGTGATTATGGCAAAATACGTTACATTGTCCGCACCTATCCCGTGTCGGAGAAAATGCGTACCACATCGGACTATACACAGGAGTTCGTATTCACGAAAGATATATCAGAGGGTTATGACCACGAAGTCACGCTCGACCTCTTGCCCGGCAACTACAATGTGATGGTATGGTCGGACTTGGTGCAGACAAGCAGTGACAACCATTTCCACAATACCGACAACTTTGCGGAAATCAGACTGCAAGGCGACCACAAGGGTAACAATGACTACCGTGATGCTTTCAGGGGTTCTAACAATATATCCCTCGTAGCGGATATTATGGAGCATTTGCCCGATACATTGGATATTGCGATGCAGCGTCCCCTTGCCAAATTTGAGTTCGTAACAAACGATGTGGTGGAGTTTATAGACAAGGAATCTGTCCGTGTCGCTTCAAAAGCCAACGGAAACAAGGCTGCATCAACAGATGATACCCCAACAAGAGCCGTAAACATCGAGGACTACAAGGTAGTGTTCTACTACGTGGGATTTATGCCCGATGCTTACAGTATGAATACCGACAAGCCTGTGGACTCCTCTACGGGTGTGATGTTTGAATCCACATTGAGAAAGCTCTCTGAATCGGAGGCTACAATGGGATTTGACTATGTGTTTGTGAACGGCAAGAAGTCGGCTGTAACCGTGCAGATAGGTATCTATGACAATGAGGGTACACAACTCTCCTTGACAGAGCCGATAGAAGTTCCGTTGAAGCGTAGCCACCATACCATAATGACAGGTATGTTCCTGATGTCGGAGGCATCGGGAGGTGTTACCATAAATCCTGACTTTGACGGAGACCATAACCTTATTTTCCCCTAACAGATAGACATAATGAAGAATCTACTACATAACATACAGATATTGGCGATGCTTGCCTTGACTATGATAGGCATACAATCCTGTTCGGATGAATTGCACGATGTGGGCGATGTTCAGGTGAGTTTCACAGCCACACTCCCAACGGACACCCGTACCCGTTCATTCGGTAAGGCGGAGCAAGTGAATACCCTTGTGGTCGGCATATTCAAAAAGGGTGTTGCCGATGTACATACCAACAGCGGTGGTAGTTGGAACTATTATGAAATAGACCGCCAATCGTTCCCGATAAACGGCACTTCGGTTAATGTGCAGCTAACATTGGCTCAGGAACAGACATATAGTTTTGTTTTTTGGGCGTATGATAACAATCAGAACATCTACAATATAGATGATCTGACCGCCATTGAAATGAATACTCTGCCCAATCCGATTACATTCTCTGAGGCAGAAGCCGCAGACGCTTTTTTTGCCACGATGGAAGATATTACCATTACAGGAGATTGCAGTTACCCTGTTGAACTTGTCCGCCCGTTGGCTCAAATCAATGTGGGTACTACAGGAACACCGATGCAAGCTACATTTACTGCAAGTGGTGCTCCCAAGACATTCCACCCATTCACCAATACCGTAAGTGGAGCAGCCGAATTTACTTGGAATATCAACGAGACCACAACTGAGACATTCTCGGCTGATGGTACGGAATATAACTACCTCGCTATGGGATATGTGTTTGCTCCGACCACAGCCACAAACATTTCTGCCGAATTGACTTTGACTGATGGCAATAACAGCAAAACGGTAGAATTTCCACAGGTGGAGATAGAGGCAAACCAAAGAAGCAACATCGCAGGAAATTTCACACCAACAGAATAAGAGATTTTCAATATAAGTATAACCCTAATAACGAGTTAAAAGCCGAACGGAAAAGAACAAACAAGCTAACACCGCAAAGGTAAGGAACAGTTCCGAGACCTTTACCCTGCATCAGCAGGCAACGACAGATTGATGATAATACTCGGTTCTGCCTATGCAGAGCAGCCCTCGACAATGGGTGCGACATTCACAAGGGATGTGGCAAACATTAAGAAACAAGAAAATCAAAATAACTATTTGTATAACAATTAAATTTTTCAAAGATGAACAAGAAATTATTCTTAGGTATGTTCGCAGCAGCAGGTATGTTGCTCGCAACATCGTGTTCGAATGACGAACTGGATGTAGTTCAGTCAGGAAATGAGGCTCAGGTGTCTTTCTCACTGGGTCTTGAAGGTGGTATCGCTACCCGTGCTATCAGTGACGGTAAGAGTGCCGATGTTTTGATGTATGCCGTATTTGATAAGTACGGCAATCGTATCAATACCATTCAAAAGGTAAGTAAAACAAAGGTAACATTCCCAACCACAGAAAGCATTACTTTGGCTAAGGGTCAGACTTACAAAGTGGCATTCTGGGCACAGGATGAAGATTGCAAGGCTTATACAGTATCTGATGACATGCAAGTTACTGTAAACTATGCCAACGATGAGAACAAAGTGAACAATGATGAAACTCGTGATGCATTCTTCAAGACTGTAGAATTTACAGTAACAGGTTCTACTTCTATTGATGTAGAAATGAAGCGTCCTTTCGCTCAAATCAATGTGGGTGTGACTAAGGAAGATTGGGATGCAGCTGTTGCATCAGGTGTTGAGATTGAAAATTCATCGGTTGTAATCAAGAATGCTGCAACTTCTTTGAATCTGCTCGACGGTACTGTAGGTACAGAGACTGTAGATGTGAACTATGCTCTCAACACAATTCCAAATGAACCATTATACGTAGATACTGACGGTGATGGTATAAAGGAAGAATACAACTGGCTTTCTATGAGCTACATCTTGGTAGCAGATGAAATCGATGGAGCAAGCAAGGCAACTTTACAGAGCCTTCAGTACACATTTACTCCTGAGAATGGTAACCCTATTGACTTCAAGGAGGGGTTGAACACTGTTCCTGTACAGCGTAACTGGAGAACAAATATCCTCGGTAAGATTTTGACTGGTGATATTCAGTTCAATATTACTATCGACCCTGTATATGACGGTGATTATATTTTCCCTAACACAAGTGGTTCTATTCAGGATTTGGAATTTGCTGCAAGTTTTGGAGGCACAGTTACTTTAGTTGAAGATGTAACAATGCCTGAAGATAGACCATTCCTCCAAGTTGCTGCAGACTTTACTCTTAATATCAATGAAAATGTAACATTTACATCTGGTAATGCTACTAATTATGGTATCATTGTTAATAGTGGAACTACAACAATTAATGGTGATGGCAATATTAAGTCTAACGGAGGTGGTATTGGAATTACCAATGGTGCAAATATTATTTTCAATGGTGGCAACCTTGATATTAACACAACAAGTACGAGCGGTAGATATTTATTCTATCTTGTTGGTGAGGGAAGTACTGCTACTATCAATGGTGGTAACTTTGACTTCAACAAAACTCAGAATCAGAAGAGAGCATATATCTATGCAGAGGAAGGAACAACTGTTTATGTAAAGGGCGGTAACTTTGGTAAGGCCTCTACCCGAGATGGTTATACAACAGGAATCTTGGGGAACGGTACTGTAATTATCACTGGTGGTTCATTTAAGTTCGATCCTTCGGCTTGGGTTCCCACAGACTATAAGGTTGAAAAAGTTGGTTCTACATATTATGTATTACCTGCGAATGCTGTATCAGTATCAAATTCAAATGATTTAGAGGCTGTGCTTAATGGCTCTGAGTCTAACATAGATGCTTCTGTAGCAATTGATTATAGCAACAATCAGATTCGTATTGACCGCAACCTCATTTTTGATATGAACAACAATGAGGTTAAGGCAGGTTCTGCCAGTGCATATGGTCTTGTTGCAGATGGTGTATATGTTCAATTTGATGAGGCAAACATTTACTCACTCGGTGGTGGTGTAGGTGCTGTTAATGGTGCAAATGTTGTATTCAATGGCGGTAATTTGGAGATTAATACCACAAGTACATCAGGTCGCTATTTGTTCTATGCTAATGGTGAGGGAAGTACTATCACTATCAATGATGGTAATTTTAATTTCAACAAAACTCAGAATCAAAAACGTGCTTACATTTATGCAGAGTCTGGTACTACTGTATATGTAAAGGGTGGTAATTTTGGAGAGGCTTCAACACGTAGCGGCTATACTGCAGGTATCTTGGGAGAAGGTACTGTAATTATCACTGGCGGTTCATTTGGTTTCGATCCTTCTGCTTGGGTTGCTTCAGGTTACACAGCAACTGAGAACAATGGAGTTTGGACTGTTTCAGCAAATTAAAATTCCGTTAATACATAACATTCCGTGTCTCTCATTTGTGGAGGACACGGAATCTCTATAATCAATCCCCGAAACCCAGTTTCTCTTGCAATTCAGCCTTTCGGAACATTCCGAAACAAAGAACGAGAGGAGGAACAGCCCTTCGGAACATTCCGAAACCCAGTTCTTCAAGTGATTCTACCTCTCGGAACTTCCGATACTCGGAACAAGGCGAGGAACACACTTTCGGGATTTCACAACAAGCGGAACGATTGTTTAACCCAATAAAAACAACAGAATTATGGTACAAATCAAATCATTGGACATCAGCCGACTTCGCAATGACGAGGATTTCGGCTATCAGACACGAGTGGTGAATCTTGCAGTGGCGATGCTCTCACAAGATGTGGACAAACCAGTGGTGGATGCATACAAGGCCGCCTTGACAGCATTTGATGCAGCATTGAAACAGGCTGCAAAAAACAGTCAGACCGAAGCCGTGGCAGCAGCCGATGAGGTGGTTGACCGTCTGTACACGGGATTGACACTCTATCTGCGTTCGCTCACCTATCACCCTGTCGAGGCAACCCGAATCGCAGCTGAAGGGGTACTCGTCATCATCGACAAGTACGGCAAACTGACCGGTCTGCCATACAATCAGCAGTACGGTGTGTTGCTGAACTCGATGCAGGAACTCACAGCCCTGACCGAAGAAACCTTCACACTGCTGCACCTTGCCGACTGGTTGGCAGAACTCAGCTCTGCCATCGCCCGATTCCAAAACGCACGCGATATGCAGACAGCAGAGCAGAGCAACTATCAGGTGGGCTTGGTGAAGGATACCCGTACCGCAGCCGATGCTGCCTACAAGCAGTTCGTGGCAAGCATCAACGCCTTTGCCATTGCCTTCGGTGAAACCAATTACGCAACATTCATCAACCAAATGAATGTGATGATTGCCGATGTGCAAGCAGAACTGAAAGCTCGCAAGACCCGTGCTGAAAATGCGAAGGAGAAAACGGCAGCGGAATAGGACGAGGGGATTTGTATCGGAATAATTCTAATTGCAAGTGAGGGCGGCATACTGATAAAGATGCCGCCCTCACTCATTGAATGATTATCCTTTATATCCGCTCAGTACTGCCCGTATCAAGCAGGAAATCGTAGATGCTCATTGTCTGAATACCGCTTTCGTCGCTCCACGACTTGGTATGCTCACCCACAATCAGGAGCTTTCGGAAAGAATCTCCCACCAACTGTAACGAACGTTTTTCCTGTTCCATTTTCTCCTCGTCCGGCATACGCCAAGCCGATTGGATATAAATGCGTTCACTGCCCTTATTACAAACAAAATCAACCTCCAACGTGACCCGTTGCTGCTGTCCTTCGGCATTGCGGATGCGATGATAGATGTTGCCCACATCCACCAGCCAGCCACGCTGACGCATTTCGTTATAAATCACGTTCTCCATTAAGTGGGTAGGCTCGTTTTGGCGGAACGAAAGGATGGCATTCCGAAGACCTATATCCTGATAATAGCATTTATACAGCGATCCGATGTATTTGCGCCCCTTGATGTCGTACCTTTCGGATTTCTCTATCAAGAAGGCATCCTGCATATATCCCATATAGGCAGATACGGTCTTGTCGGAAATGTCCTGCACTTTGCTGACGGACTTGAATGTATTAGCAATATTGGAAGCGTTGACCGGTGCTCCTATACTGGAAGCAATAGTTTTGGAAAGCTCTTCAAACTCAGGCTTCAGTTCGATGTTGTTCCGTTCGTAAATATCACGCAGATACACGGTGCGGTACAGACGACGCAGGAAGTCCGCTTTCTTTTCATCACCATCCTGTGTGAGCAATTGTGGAAGTCCTCCATACATCAGATACTCAGCCCAACCATCTTCTTTACTACTCTCATACACGGACATAAATTCCTTGAACGACAACGGCCATACATGTATTTCATCGCCCCTCCCACGAAATTCGGTAACGACATCCGATGAAAGGAATCGGGAATTGGAGCCTGTGACATACACATCCGTACCCTCGGTTACGGACAGTGTGGAGAGCACTTCTACAAAATCGTTTACTTCCTGCACCTCATCAATGATGATATAGTAGGTAGAATCGTCCAACATCTTGCTTTCTACCCAATCCAACAAGTAGTCCGGGTCTTTGAATGCCTTGTTCTTTCGACTTTCCATGTCAATGATAAGAATGTGGTCTTCATTTACACCGTCATCAAGCAGATGTTGGCGGAACAGTTTCTTCAGTAGAAACGACTTTCCTGAACGGCGCAATCCGGTGATGATTTTGATAAGTCCATTTCCCTTAGACCGCTGGAGCTTTTCAATATAGGTCTTTCTGTCTATAATCATTTTCTACGAATTTGTGTCACGTGTGACAGTTTTTCGGAGGCAAAGATACATCTTTCTATTGAATATAAGTTGTATTACGAGAAAAAATCTTTTCTTCAATTACGAAATTGATTGATGTGTCCTGTCGGAATATACAAACTGATTCCGCTTTCTTTTCGCTGGCATAAACTCTCTAACACCTTTTGCCTTATTCTGCTCGCCTCATAGGTATTCAACCGAAATGCAAGTGTAATGACCACTTCAAGATTGTAGTATGTAGCCCAACCTTTAGGGGTGGCTAAATCACATCGTTGGGTGCTTACAGGACAAAGCGTTCCACTCTTGTATATCGCTTTTATAGCGGCTCGGAGTGTCGGGGATATTACCCCGAACAACTCCACCAATTCCATTTCTGACATCCAAACATTACCGCTTGGAATATTTACCTTGCCATTTTCGCTGATTGTTATAATTGCTCGTTCCATAGTTACATTGCTATTGAAATTTCACTAAAAGATTGATTAAGTCTGTTGCCAAACATCGTCAAATCCTTGTCTATTTTCTCGGTGGTAATCTTCGCATATCGCTGTGTCGTGGTAATATTCGTATGCCCCAATACTCGGCTCACACTCTCAATGGGAACACCCTTACTGAGAGCCAATGTCGCGAACCCATGGCGAGTGCAGTGGAAGGAAATATCCTTTGAGATACCGCACTCTTTTATCATCTTTTTCAGCGGTTTACAGATATTCCAATAGTTGAGATTTGGGAATACGAGTTTGTCCTCTTGAAATCTCTCATATCGTTTGATGATCTGCAATGGAATATCCAATAACTTCACTTGGAAATTGACCTTTGTTTTGTGTCGCTTGGATAGAATCCACTTCTCTCCATTAATCTCTACAATATCATCAGTGGTCAGCTCCTTAATATCCACGAATGACAAGGCTGTAAAACTTGCGAACACAAACAGGTCTCGGATATAAGCCAACTTCTTATCCGCAAATTCGTGTGTCATTACAGCCTTGATTTCATCTTCTGTAAGATATTGTCGCTCCTTGATATTCTGATTTACCCGATACTGAGCAAATGGATTTCTCGGTGTCAGTCCGTTGTAATGAGCTTTTGAAACAATTGTTTTCAGCCACATACAATGCGACCATACGCTGCCATTATGTAGTCCTGCATCGGTAGAGAGATAGATTTCATACTCCTTGATAAAGTCGGGGGTAAGTTCAAGCATAGAAATATCACTGCGTTTATAGCATTTTTTGATGAATGCAGCTAAATGATTTCGTGACCTTACACGCACCTTGTATGAACTTGCTGCACGGTCTATACCGATACGCTTCTTGAAACTCTCGTTGTCCTTATCAAATGCACCGAGCAGTGTTTCATACTCCGTTCCGATGCCTTGATAGGCGTTGCGCACCATTTCGGCGGTAACATAGGCTTCTCTATCCGAGATGCGTTGATAATGCTTGATGATTTGAGCCTTGATGTTATCTAAAGCCAAATTGATGTCTCGTGCCTCCTTACTCTTGCCTTTTGCCCGATTACCTTTGGCATCCCACATTGTTTTTGCAATGGTTAGTTTGCAACTGAATTGTGCCACCGAGCCATTGATTGTAACTCGCCCCATAATAGGGACAATACCGTTTTTCTCCTTGCTTCCGTTCACGTAGAACAGCACCTTAAATGTACTTCGCATAATCCAATTCTTTTTGGTTACAAAATTAGTTATCAGCGAGTTGTACATTGTTATGCAGAATGTAGCAGAGAATAGAAATAAACTCCAATGACCTATAAACTCACCTCGTTATCGGGTAATGATTTGAAAACCATTCGCACGCATTACCTTTCATTTCCTTGCACTTTCGCATTGGAGAGGCGTTCATCATAAGTCTTCATAAGTCATTGAACACCAGTGCTGCCATCATTATTTTCCCTCTTTCGTTAGATTTTTCCAGAGATATTCTTCAAATATAAAATAAAAGAAGTTGTATAAACTATTAAATTAGAATGAGATGAAAAATATCAATGGTCAAGGCAATGAAATTACAATTATTTTACCACATGATAAAAATAGATTGTGTATCCTCCCATCATGAACAATTCAATCAAATCATCAATCGATCCAACATCATAATTACAGGAAACAACAATCATGTTTCCATGCATTTCGATTCAGAAGAGAATGTTGAAAAACTACTTTTTAATGAATATTTTCTGTTGATTATCAAAGGAAACAGTAACACGGTTAATTAAGCTGGGGCATTGGTATTTGGTGTACCGACACACATACTATAACAAATTTAAAGGGAAAACCGATTAATTTGCTCAAAGTATAGAAATTGGCAAATATGTATGGGTAGGAAAAGATGTAAAGATTGGTAAAAATACAAAAATACCCGATGACAGTATTGTGGGTTGGGGAAGTATTGTAACAAAAGTATTCCACGAACCGAATATAATATTAGCAGGCATCCCTGCAAAAATTATAAAGAGAGGTATAAATTGGGATCGTAGATATATCAATAAATACTTACTATAATCGTATTTTAGGGTGTCTGACTAGATATCTTTTCAGACACCCGATTGATAACTATTCCGTTAGAACTGGAAATAAATAAACGGCTGAATATCACTGCTCTTTATCTGGATAACCAAATAAATCAGTACTACCAACAATAATGCCTTTCCCAATAAAGGTAATTTTACAACTCCACGACAACACGCATCCTGCCAACTATCAGGAGCAAAATGTAGCAAATACCCTATTCCCATCAAAACAAACACTTTCCAATAACCTTCTATCAGCTGCATGAATACCTCGGGATGAAAAGCTGTAAATATCTGCTTCAGCATAACAACCGAAGCTTCAAAAGTCGTATTACGGAAAAATATCCAGCAGAAACAAACAAAATTGAAAGTAATAAGAACTGCAAAAAATTTACGAATGCCCTTACTAGTGGCCGTCTTAGGCTTATGCAGCAAGTTACGCCAGAATTTCTGTGCAGCCAGTGCTATTCCATGAAATCCTCCCCATATCACAAAATTCCAAGATGCACCATGCCACAAACCACCTAACAACATAGTAAGGCACAAATTAATATAAGTACGGGCCTTCCCCTTGCGGTTTCCCCCCAATGAGATATAAAGATAATCTCGCAACCATGTAGAAAGAGAGATATGCCAACGATGCCAAAAATCGGTTATACTATCGGCTTTATAAGGCGAATTAAAGTTCATAGGGAAACGGAAACCCAACAGCAAAGCAAACCCGATAGCCATATCACTATATCCGGAAAAGTCACAATAAATCTGTAAAGCATACCCATATACACCAAACAAATTCTCAACCCCGGAATAAAGAGCCGGATTATCAAAAATACGTTCCACAAAATTTACACTGATATAATCGGAGATTACAGCTTTCTTGAATAATCCGCTGATGATAAAGAAAACACCGGTACCAAACATCTCCGAGGAAACAAACAGCGGTTGCCTGATTTGAGGAATAAAATCGCGGGCACGTACAATAGGACCCGCTACCAGCTGTGGAAAAAAAGACACATAAAATGTATAATCCAACAACCTGTTCAAAGGAACCAATTCACGACGGTAAACATCTATGGTATAACTTAAAGACTGGAAAGTGAAGAACGATATCCCCACCGGCAAGAAAATATCCAACGGCTGGAATTTACCATTCCACAAAGGAGCCAGCATCTGATAAAAGAAATTGGTATACTTGAAATAACAGAGCAATCCTAAATTTATTCCCAGACTTGCCAGCAGCAAAAACATCCGTTTCCATTGAGTTTCGGTATTCGCCATACGCCCTGCCAGCAAGAAATCCGTCACTGTCACCACCCCCAGCAAGAAAAAATAAAAACCGCTACTCTTATAATAGAAATAATAAGAAAACAGCGTTACAAACAGGATGCGTGCCGTATCCTTTTTCTGCAATAACATATAAATCAGGCTAAAGCCCAAAAACAGAAACAAAAACAAGCCGCTGCTAAAAATCATCGGTTGCTTGGCATTATAAGTCAATACTTCAGCCAGTTTACTCCAATCCAGTTGCCACATATTCATTATACGCTTTAATCAGTGCCTGATGTAATAAATTACCTTGTAAACGATATCCATCGGGAGTGAAATGAATGCCATCCGCACGAAACATGTGGTGCTTCGTCCAGTTACGACAAGCATCTGTCTTTCCTCCTACTATATTATACATATCCCAAACTGCCATTTTATGCTCTTGTGCATACTCCTTTATAATACGTGCAGCCGTTACGGTTCTCGGATTAATAGTACGTGCACGACGACGTCCCACATATGCTCCGGGAGGTGTAGTAAGTAAAAAAAACGCTTCAGGACAGGCAGCTTTCAACATACCCAACAGTCTGCCTATCTGCATTTTGTGAGCCTGAGCCAGATAACGGCGGCTATGTGCCTCATTGGTTCCAAAAGAAACAATAATCAGATCAGGATGCAAAGAAGCTATTTTTTTTATTTTTTCATCGTCAGAGAAAGTAACAGAAGTAGCTCCATTAATGCCAAGCATATGATAAACAATACCCGGTTCGCCCGTCTCATGTGCCAACCCTTCGGTACGATATGAAATGGTATCAGGATAAACAGCCTCAGCACCAAAATCATGTTCCAGACAACGACGGGTTATTAATGGATAAAGATGCCCCCGCACATGAGAATCACCTATATGGACTATCCGTACCGGTCCCGTCATATCATTCAGTTTTTGAAAGAAAGGAGAAAGCGAACGGCTCTCATCTTCTATCACATTATCTAAAGAATGAGTAAAACTCGCCGGAAGTGAATCATGTACTGTTATCAGCCGCATACCACGATGCATTTCCTTTGTTTCACCGGGTATGCGAAGCGGCTCCAACGGTCGGGACAATGCCGGAATAGCATCCTGGGCATAAAGACATGGAAACAGCAAGAACAAAAACAATACCATTGCTACACCGGACAGACCAAGAAATCTGTTATTCCTCCTCATAGGCTTTCCGCTTTTCGTATTGCTCTTTGCCATACATCAATGTTTCAAATAAGATACCTGCCAAATGCCTGCCTCCCTTAAAATTGATATGGGTATAATCAAGATTCGCCATTTTTTGCCCGATCATATCGACAATGCTTCCTTGACCTCCCATTGCCTCATACATATTCCAAAAAGCGATATGGCTATCAGCCGCAATGGACTGTTGATAACGGATAAGATTCTTGACTCCGGGCATGGTGCGGAGATCTCCATTCTCGTTTTTATATTCACGGTCACCCACACTGACCAGTAAAATGCTGGTTTCAGGAAAAGCTGTCTTCAAATGCTCTATCACCGTAAGCATCCCTTTCTTATAGCCATCGTATTTTACGCCTCGTTCCGTAGCCACATTCAAACCATATTGGACCACAATCAAATCGTATGGACGAAGACGTTGGAAATCGCGAAGCGTATGTAAAGGAATACTACGTAAATGAAGCCCACTGCTACCACGTACGCTAAAATTATCCAAAGATATTCCCTGCTTGCCATCCATAGCCACTCCATAGAAAGTAGCAGAATCAGCATGTTCCACACTCCACCGTACTTGTCCTATCCTTCCTCTCACCGAAACAGCCTGCACACCTCCTGTTCCTACTTCCTCATGCAACTCTCCTTCCGCAGCATTATTCACTTTAGAACGGACAGCGGCAAAACCTTTATTTAGGAAATAAAAAGTAGAAACCTCACAGGTATCCAGTCGGGAAGCATATTTACTCTGTCCTTTTAACTGCACATAAGCACCTTCACGAGGGAAAAAATAATGTCCGGAAATATCTTGCTGTATTTTATCAAAACCAACAGAGTCATTGGATGAATGACTGCTCCATCCCCCAAAAGTATGGCGTACCGTAGGACGGTAACCGCTGATGGAAGAGGTTACAGGAACATATCCCACTCCGCACCCACCAAATTCTTGTTGAAGCATTTCGCGCAAATCGGCAGTAAAAATATCAGCTTCTATAAAAGAATCACCGAAGTAAGCGATACGCACAGGGCGTTTCATGGTTTTCACTTTGGAAAGTGCCTCATAAAAATGTTTCATTCCCCGCATGGTGGAATCCGAATAATCCTCAATACAGGTAATACCCGTTTTACATGTATCCACAAAAATAGGTTTTACAGGAGGAGGAAGAACAATGGTGTCGGAATCACATACTTCTTCTTCCACATCCGGACGGATATCAGCCAACAGGTCCACCTTGCGCAACGGTTTGCCTCCCACCGACATGGGGGGAAGGAAATACAGCCCCATTAACGCTCCTACTACGATAAAAGTGAGAAGAAAAGTAGCCGGTATATAGTTTTTCATATTGCTATATTTGTAAATTAACCGCAAAAGTAGTGATTTTTTAGACGGAGTACTTCATGATAGAGGCTAAAAAAAGAAAAAAGACTGCGCCAGAAAGAGGGCAACAGTCTTTTTCTTTAATAATGAAAAGACAGATTCAAATCGTCTTTTCTATGTTCCACACAAAAGCACGTAATCCCAATTGTTCGGTTTCCTTATCCATTTTATGCAAGGCGTCCAATAACGGATCCACTTTGGTGTCATCTACCACTGTCATAATAGCCGAGCACATACTGGGCCACGCGTGACTGCCATAATGCGGTTCTCCTTTTACAGAGCCGCGCCCCTGCAACTGCTGCCAATAACTGAATCCACGACAATTCTGGCGATCCAACAATGCCAGAATACGTTCGTAAAAAGCTTGGTCGAAAGTGATGAAAACAGATTTCATTATTCCATTTTTTATTTTAAGTTCTGTCATCCGGTCCCCTATTCATTTCGATTCGGATAACAAATATATTAATTATTCTTTTTTACCTTTAGTCATCTCTGTCTTATGCGCTTGATAATAGTCATTCAGCTCACGGGCAGCTTTCATCTTCTTACGGTTACGCTTGATACCTGTACCGGCAAATGAACAGTAGAGCACCGGAACCAAAATCAAGGTGAGCACGGTAGATACAGTCAAACCACCGATTACGGACACCCCTAAAGGCTGCCACATTTCAGAACCTTCCCCTCCTCCTATCGCCATCGGCACCATGCCTAGAATAGTGGTCAAAGTGGTCATTAAAACCGGACGTAAACGACTACGGCCCGAAACAACGACCGAATGAATAACAGACATGCCCCGCTCACGACATAAGGTAATGTAATCAATAAGCACGATACCATTCTTCACTACGATACCAATCAACATGATACCTCCCAACAAACTCATGACATTCAATGTAGTCCCCGTTCCATACAATGCCATCAATACCCCACTGAATGCAAACGGAATAGAGAACATAATGATAAACGGATAGGTCAGAGACTCAAACTGGGCAGCCATTACAATAAATACCAATATAATAATCAAAACAGCCAAAGTTCCCAGATCGCTGAATGAATCCTGCTGATCCTCATAAGAACCCGCCACCTGGATACTGATACCGCTAGGTAAATCCATCTTATCAATAATAGACTCACCTGCCACCACCACACTACCTAAAGGCGCACCTGAAATCACAGCGGAAACTGTTACAATACGTTCACGGTCTTTACGTTCAATAGTAGGAGGAGCTGAACGCTCCACTACCGTGCCGATATCTTTCACCCGAATCGCTTTACCTTCATTAGTATAAATCAGAATATTCTCCAAACTTTCAATACTGGTACGGAACTGGGGAGCATAACGCACCTTGATATCATATTCGTCACCATCTTCCCGATAGTAAGAAGATAAAGCACCATTAACACGGTTACGCAGATACAAAGCTGCTGTAGAAAGATTCAAACCATGTAAAGCCAATTTTTCACGATCAAAATCCACTTGATATTCCGGCTGATAATCCTGACGGCTGATATTCACCTCAGATACACCGTTCACTTTCAATAAAGCTTCTTTCAATTCAGCTGCAGCTTTATCTGTCTCTGTAAAATCATATCCATAGATTTCAAAATCGGCAGTGGCCTGTCCACCCATGCCTCCACTGCTACCACCCAGGATAACCTGAGCTTTATCCAATTCGGGATAGGCTTTCAGATCCTCACGCATACCATCGCAGACTTCTGCCAACGTAACAGAACGTTGATCGGGATTATAAAGGTTGATATTGAATGAAATGATATGGCTACCATTATCCTGAATAGAAGCCCAAGTATTATCTGCATCAGCCTGTCCCACAGTATAGTTACAGATACGCATCACCCCTTCATATTTCTTCAGCCACTTTTCGGTCAATTCCTGAGCCAATGCCTGGGCACGTTCTACGCGAGCTCCGATAGGCAATTGTAATTGAACAGAAATACGACTGTTGTCTTGTGACGGAAAAAACTCTGTACCAATTCCTTTCGCACAAATCAGGCTCAGCAGAAAGAACCCGAAACAACCGGCAATAATAGTCCTGCGGTGACGAACAGCCCAGTTCAAACGTTTCTGATACCAGTTATCCAACCCGTCCAACGCACGTTCTATTGGTTTGTAGAATGTGACAAAACACTTGCTTTGTTTTTTTTGCAAGCGAAGCATCTGCGCACACATCATCGGAGTAAATGACAGCGCCGAGATAGTAGAAATAGTCATAATAACACACATCATCCAGCCCAACTGACGGAACAAAACTCCCGACATACCACTGACCATCGTCAACGGGAAGAATACCGCAATCATAGTCAATGTGGATGCGATAACAGAAATTGCCACCTCATTTGTTCCATGGATAGCCGCCTGTTTCGGCTCGGAGCCACGCTCGATATGGGTCGTCACGTTTTCCAAAACAACAATAGCATCATCCACCACATTACCAATCGCAATAGAAAGGCACGACAAAGAAATAATATTCAGCGATCCCCCATCCGTGATGGCCAAATAAATAAAAGAGGCAATCAATGACATGGGGATAGTGATACAGATAATCACTGTAGCACGCCAACGACCTAAGAAAACAAATACCACCAAAACCACAAACAGAATGGCATACATAATAGTTTCCGTCAAACTGTCGATGGTATTCAAAATATTATCTGAAGTATTCACAATAACCCCCAGTTTCACGTCACTGGGTAGTGACTTCTGCAACTTAGGCAACTGGTCCATTACTTTCTGGGAAATGTTCACAGAGTTTGCACCCGATTGTTTCTGTACAACAATCATAGCTCCTTGCACCCCGTTATTATAGGTTTCCTGAGCACGTTCTTCTACAGAATCGACTACCGTTGCCACGTCACGCAAATACACCGAAGCACCATTGCGTGTACCCACTACGATATTCTCCATTTCTTTCGGGTCCTTGAATTCCCCTTCCACACGCAAGGAATAGGTATTACTGCCCACATCGAAAGTTCCACCCGGAGTATTCTTATTTTCAGCCCTGACAATGGAACTGATGGTCTCAATCGTCAGATCATATGCTTCCAGTTTGTTGGGATCACAATAAATATTCACCTCACGCTTCGGCGCACCGGCAATGGACACCGTTCCCACACCGGGAACACGAGCCAAAGGATTTACTACATTATCATCCAATATCTTATATAGAGCCGGCTGACTTTCTTCTGCCTGAACGGACAACAGCAGGATAGGAATCATATCCGTACTGAACTTAAAGATAATCGGAGTATTGACTTCATCGGGAAGTTGTGAACTCACCATATCCAATTTATCACGCACATCATTAGTCAACACATCAATATCATAGCCATATTCGAATTCCAAAGTGATAACTGATATATTTTCTGAAGACTTGGATGTAATATGTTTCAAATTACTAACCGAGTTCAACGTATTTTCCAACGGACGGGTTACGTTGTTCTCTATATCGGAAGCACTGGCACCCTGATAAGATGTCATAACCATAATGGTATTGGTATCAATATCTGGATACAAGTCTACCGGAAGTTTCGACAATGAGAACAGACCAAAGATTGCTACGGCCAAAAAGCATAGCGAGGTCATAATCGGTTTTTTAACCGCTCCTTCGTATAGACTCATGTTTGTTAAATTAAAAATTGAAAATTAAGAACTAAAAAATCATATATAGGTAAATAAATATAGAGTATTATCAACTAACTCTCAATTTTTAATTTACTGCCACTTCCACACCATCGGCCAAACGGGTCTGACCGGCGACCACCACCTGCGAATTATCCTCCACCCCGGAAATCAATTCATATTCGGTTCCCATCCGACGTCCCAATTCTACTTTATTATAGGAAACCTTACCGTCTTTGTAGACATATACATAACGATCGCCCGAACCGGCACGTTTCACAATAGCCTGATCAGGAACTACCACATGCCGCAATGTACCAAAACTCACAGTCACACGGCCAAACATTCCCGGACGTATACGCTGATGGGTATTAGCCAATTTTACCTCTACAGGAAAAGTATGAGTAGTAGCATCAATAGTAGGATAAACCAAACTAACTTTTCCTTCGAATTCCTCATCACCATACACATCAAATTTCACCTTTACGGTCATACCTTTAGTTACTTTCGGGAAATAAGGTTCGGATACATTAATCAACAGTTTAACCGGAGTGATCTGTTCTATGACCAACACAGGAGTGGAGGCGGAAGAATATAAGTCACCGTTATCAAAATTACGCGCTGTAACCACTCCATTAATAGGACTTAATAACTGCGTATTCTCCAACAAATTATTATAGGAAGTACGACGTACATCTAAAGTTGTTTTCGCTGCATCCCATTCAGATTTGGAAGCTCCACCCACTTTGTACAGTTCATCCATACGTCTGAATTCCGTTTCTTCATTTTCTAACTGCAATTTCATTTGTTTCAGATTTGCCGCATCCATCTGTACTAATTTCTGTCCCTTGGATACATGATCTCCCACTTCAACAAAAATACGGTCTATACGCCCGGGAGAGGTCGGAGCTATATTATTTTTCGCTTCCGCTTCAACAGTGGCAGTATATTCCTCTATCTGATCTACATCGCGGGAAGTTACGGAAGCAAGCCGCACTACCGGTTTGTCCTCCATAGCGGTATCAGCAGCTTCCTTACTCTCCGTTCCACCTGAACATGCACTCAGCATAGTTACCACCAGCAAAGCTGCGAATTGAAAATATTTTCTCATACTGTTATCTTTATGTTAATGTGTTATTGTTCCGTTACTTCATCAATGCCTAAGACTAAGTCCAAATCAGCTTTAGCTACCAGATAGTCATAGATGGACTGGTTATAAGTCAGTTGGGCCTCCGTTAAAGCTACTTCCGAACTATTCAATTCCAAGATAGTTCCTTTTCCTACCTCATATCTTTTTTCGGCAATAGTACGCCCCTTCTCCGCCTGAAATACAGCTTCTTTATTACTTACCACCTGTTCCGTACTAGCAGCCATATTATCCAAGTAACTGGTAGCTTGCATAGTGAGCTGCCGCTCTGTATTGATACGGTTCTCTTCCAGTTGCTTCATCTGGATACGGGTCTGTTTCAATTGAGTAAAATTACTTCCTTTGAATAAAGGAATACTTAGATTCAGACCGATAGTAGAATAGGGCCTCCAATCGTATTCCTTGAACTTGAAATTATCATTCATTGAAGTATACATATATTGGAAACTAGCAGAAAGGGTCGGCATAAAATTGGTATACTGCAACTTCAGCGTCTGCTTTAATTGCAATGCATTCAGTTCCAATTGCTTCAACGTACTGTTATTTGTCAAATTGTCTGGACGAGGCATTGCCTGACGAGTAAACATAGACATTTCGTAATCCTTCAGGTTGCCTTCAACCGCTACCTTTACATCAGACTCCATTCCCATCAAGACCTTCAACTGCAGATTTGCCAAATTCACTCCGTTACGGGCAGACACCACGGTAGGTTTCAAGCTGCGCATCTGCACATCCGCACTAATCTTATCATATTCACTGACAGTTCCCTGTTCATATTTAGCTTTCACCACATTATAATTATCTTCACTCTGCTTATAACTTTTAAGCAGCACTTCATAACTGTCTTGTGCCAAAAGCAACTGAAAAAAGGCTTTGGTTACTTGATTTACCATATCCAGACGTGAAGCACGTGATTTCTCTACAGCCAAGTTCACATCCGTACTTGTCAAACTTATACTTTTGTAAAGAGCCGGAGCAAAGACAGGCAGACTGACAGACAGACCACCACTATAAGTATTATCTGTACCGACTTCAATCACCTCTCCCATCATGGCAAATGACTGCTTTTTTATGGCTCGTGAATAACTGCCCACCAAACTGGCTTCTGGGAAAAGACCGGCATAAGCTTCCCGGCGGGCTTCTTTCTTTAACAGGATTTCCTGACCGGCGACTTTAATGGTGGGATTGTCGCTCAATGCTATCCGGACTGCGTCCTGTAAGGTAATCCTCAATGTGTCTTGTGCTTGTGCACTTTGTATTGCTACATAAAGCAGCAAAAACAAGGTTAACGTAGGTTTGCAATAAAATTTCATTAACTATTACTCTTTATTTAGTGACTTATTTAGTTTCTAACCATACTTATTATGTTCGTTTCCTTTTAAATTCAATAAAAAATCATCCACAATCTTCAACCCCTTTTCAGTGGAAATGCCACGCATATGCATAAATACAACTGTTTCATAAATTTCACCAAGCGAATAGGACTTGCATATTTCCGAATGCAATAACAAGTCCATCTGCTCACATACCATGGCGCGTACAATATTATAATTTACATCATTTCTAAAAATGCCTTGTTCCACTCCTTTGCGATAAAATTCCATAGCCGAATCTAAATTCTCCTTCCGGCTTTCATCAATGTAACGCATTACCTTGGGATATTTCTCAATATCCTCAAAGAATTTCCTGTTTGTATTCTGAAAATCCTGGGCACTTCTTTGAAAAAACTTCAAGAGGACTTCCAAAACATTTTCTGCTTTGGAAGCCACTTGAGTCATATATTCCTGCATCTCCTCCCGATGTAGTTTCATAACATCAAGTAATAAATCCTCTTTGTCATGGAACAATTCATAAAGCGTGCGTTTAGATATAGATAATCCGGTAGCAATATCATCCATTCTCACTGTTTTGACACCTTTCTGTGCAAATGCTTTCGCTGCCGCCAAAACAATGTGTTCCTTCACTACCGTTTTATCCGTTCTTTTTTTCCTGACGCTGTTCATTCTTAACATAAAGGGAAACAAAGATACACTTATTTTATAATACCCAACTTAGAATTTCTGACAAACTCTATCAAATGTGCAATTTCAGGACTAAACGGAACCTGTTCTTCAATACGACGCAATGCATCCTCTGTAGATGTATTCACTTTATACAATATACGGAAAGCATGCGCTATATGTTTAATAACCGTTTCCGAGAAACCTTCATGTTGCAACACGGTGGTATTGATGCTATAAAAAGCCGTAGGCTCATGGGCAGCTACACAATAAGGAGGAATATCCTTGGTAAAACGACACCCACCCTGTACGGCAGCATAAGCCCCCAAGCGAGTCTTTCCCTGCATCAATACATTGGAAGTAAGAATAGCATAATCCTCGACTACACAACAACCTGACACCTGCGAACCGTTACCAATAATACAGTTATTACCGATGGTCACATCATGTGAGATACGTGCTCCCTGCATAATAAAGTTACCGCTTCCTACCACAGTCTCATCTCCGGCGAAAGTAGCGCGAATAATTACCGCATTCTCACGGATTGTATTATTATTACCTATACGGGCGATGGTATCATCACCCGTATATTTAAAATCTTGCGGAGTAGCAGCAATTACAGCTCCGTTATAAATGGTATTTCCGTTACCGATGCGTGCGCCGCTCATAATGCTGGCGTTGGGCATAATTACATTATCATCACCTATCTCCACATTCTTATCAATGTAGGCAAACGGGTGAATAGTTACGTTTTTCCCGATTTTTGCTGACGGGTCTACATAAGCTAACGGACTAATCATATTCATATTATTTTTAAGGTTAATTATTCACGTCCACCGCCCAATGCGCTGTACAGATTGATAACAGCCTGCATACGCTGGAAAGTATCGGATACTTCGTTCAACTGGGCACTCAGCAATGACTGTTGTGCAGTAATGATTTCCAGATAAGTGGCCTTTCCCGCCTGAAACAAATCATTGTTCATCTCCACCGCTTTTTGCATTTCGGAAACCTGTGCCTGGTGCTCACTCAACTTTTTGTCTGCCGTATCATACAGGAACAAAGCATCACTTACTTCCTTACCAGCTTCCAGAATAGTCTGCTGATAATTCATCTTGGCAATCTGTTCTTCCGCTTTCGATACTTTTAAATTGGCTATCAATTTTCCACGCTGGAAAATGGGCTGAGTCAATGAGCCGATAGCATTCCAAAGCATAACGGCAGGATTAGAAATCACTGTACCATTGGAACCATTAGTCCATCCCAAAGTACCTGTAATATTGACACTGGGATAAAAAGCGGAACGCGCCTGATTGGTAGTATAATAAGCGCTAGCTAATGCCAATTCTGCCGCTTTTACATCGGGACGGTTCTCAAGCAACTGTAAAGGAACTCCCACAGCCAAATCTGCAGGCATCACTTGTTCTTCTAATGTTCCACGATCTATATTCTGGGGAGCCTTTGCCAACAATACGGAAATAGAATTCTCAGTTTCGCGCACCTGACGTTTCAAGTCAGCCAATGAAGCCTCCGTCTGATGATAAGTCCCCTTGCTCTGTGCCACAGCAGCTTCGGTAGTCATACCGGCTTCCTTCATTGCTTCCATAGTGCGCACTGTTTCTTTCATTAACGCCACATTCTGCTCGGTCACACTGACTTGACGGTCGAGCATCAATAAAGAATAATAAGCATTGGCTATACCACCAATCAACTGTGAACGCACTGCCTGCTGATAGGCCTTACTTTGCAAATAAGAAGCTTTCTGGCCACGATGGGCATTCAGCAATTTGCCGAACAAATCAACTTCCCAACTTGCAGAAGCAGGTAAAGTATAGTTCTTTACAGGAGTACTTTTGTCCACACTAGTCAACGAACCTTGTGGAGCAAGGGCCAAAGAAGGGAGATAAGACAAACGAGCTGATGTCAATAACGCCTTGGCCTCCTTTACACGCAGGATAGCAGCCTGCATATCTACATTGTTTGCCAATCCCTCTTCAATCAGCATCTGCAATTTCGGATCACGGAAAATTTCCTTCCATGACAAGTTACCCATATTGGTTGTATCGTTAGCAGCCAATGTATCGTTGGCGGCAACCGGGTCACGATAGATGCCTGAAGCATCTATCGTTTCCGGACGGTCATACGATTTATAGATGTGGCAGCTGCTCATCATAGCAGCTACACACACAATTCCTATTATTTGTTTCTTCATTATCATCTTATCATTTAGTAGGAGTATACTGTTCAATTTCTGATTCCACTTCACTTTCGTCCAGGCTATCCCATTCCATCGGTTTCACTTTTTCTTGCAACCACTGGAACACCACGAACAGAATCGGAACGATGAAAATCTGGAAAATCATACCAATCAACATACCACCGATAGCGGAAGCACCCAATGTACGGTTACCGTGAGCACCTACACCAAAGGCAAACATCAACGGAAGCAAACCGATAATCATTGCCAGAGAGGTCATCAAAATCGGTCGCAGACGGGCAGAAGCACCCAGCACAGCTGCCCAAGATATACTCATACCCTGCTTACGGCGGTCGAGCGCAAACTCTACAATCAAGATGGCATTCTTAGCCAACAGACCCATCAACATAATCAACGCAATCTGCATATAGATGTCGTTCGACATGGTTCCCAATACCATCTTCAATGCCGGGATGCTGCCCAATGCCGAGAATCCGTTGACGAACAGGAAGCTACCCAACAGACCGCAAGGAATAGAGAGCAATACAGCCAACGGCAACAGGTAGCTTTCGTATTGCGCACTCAGCAACAGATAAACGAATACCAAGCAGAGCACGAAGATGATTCCGGTTGTATTGGTTGTCTGAGCCTCTTCACGTGCCATACCTCCCAACTCATAACCGAAACCGGCAGGCAGGTTATCGTTAGCCACTTCGGCAATCGCCTGCAAAGCCTGACCGGAAGAATAACCGGCAGCCGGAGAAACCATCACCTGAATAGCTGTGTAAAGGTTGAAACGGCTGATGACATCCGGGCCGTAAATCTTCTTCAGTGATACAAACTGTGTAATCGGCGCCATTTCGCCGTCGCTGCCACGCACCTTGATGCCGTTCAACGATTCCAGGTTCTTCGTAGCATCGGGTTCTGCCTGAATCATGACACGGTACATCTTACCGAAGCTGTTGAAGTTGGAAGCGTAAATACCGCCGAAGTAACCTTGCATCGTGGTCAAGATGTCGCTCGGACTGATACCCGCTTTCTTACAAGCAGCCGCATCGATATCCAACTGATATTGCGGGAAGCTCGGGTTGAAGTTGGTCGAAGCCGAATTGATTTCCGGACGCTTCTGCAAAGCGGCAATGTAATCATTCACCACCTGGAAGAAGTGATCCAGGCTACCACCGGTCTTATCCTGCATGTTCAACTCGATGTCGGTTGAAATAGAATATCCCGGAATCATCGGAGGGGCGAAGAACAATACCTGCGCATCCTTGAAGAGTTTCTGTGAACGCATGAACAACGTAGCGACCACAATATCCGAACTCTGCTGCGTGGTTCGTTCTTCCCAGTCTTTCAGCTTAATGATGATAGAACCGTAAGATGGTCCCTGACCGCTACCGATGAAGCTGAAACCCGAAATCACCGTACGTGACTGAACGGCAGGTTCGGCTGCAATCAGGCTGTCTACCTGTGCCAACACTTCACGTGCACGTTCCTGAGAAGTTCCGGGAGGCAAAGTTACCGAACCCATAATCGTACCCGTATCTTCGTTCGGAATCATACCGGTCGGCGTAATGCTCATAAAGGCAATCAGTAACGCAATCGTACCGCCGACCAGTCCCATAGAAAGCCAACGTTTGTGGATAAAGAATACAACTTGTTTTTTATATCTGCCCAACAAGGAATTGTATGATCTGTTGAATGAAGCTTTAAACTTATCAGTCGTCATACCGGCAAAAGCCAGGATACTGATAATAATCATCAGCACACAAATCACCGGATGTTCTTCGAAACTGAAGAAACCGAAAATCATACCCAGAATAGCAACTACCGTGAAAAGAATGACAATCTTCGGGTTCATCCACTTGCCAAGCGCATCGGTATAGCGTGCCACCATAATCTTGCGCGATTCCTTATAGGCTGTGCCCATGCGTTCTTTCAGTGTAGCCTCTGAATTGTGCGGCTTCAGGAACAAGGCACACAACGCCGGAGAAAGCGTCAAGGCGTTCAGAGCTGAGAAACCGATGGCAATCGCCATGGTCAAACCGAACTGCTGGTAGAACGTACCTGCCGTACCGCTCATGAAACTTACCGGGATAAACACGGACATCATCACCAACGTAATGGAAACGATGGCACCGCCCAGTTCGCTCATGGCATCAATGGAAGCCTCACGGGTCGACTTATACCCCTGGTCCAGCTTGGCATGGACACCCTCGACGACGACTATGGCATCGTCGACGACTATGGCAATCGCAAGCACCATTGCAGACAGGGTCAGCAAGTTGATACTAAAGCCGATTAACTTCAAGGCGAAGAAGGTAGCAATCAACGCTACCGGAATAGCAATCGCCGGAATCAGCGTAGAACGCATATCCTGCAAGAAGATATATACCACGATGAACACCAGGATGAAAGCTTCAATCAAGGTCTTGACAACCTCATGGATAGAAGCGAACAAGAAGTCGTTGGCACTCTGCGCGATGTTGATACCCAATCCTTCCGGAAGATTCTTTTCATATTCGGCAAGCACCTTCTCCAAGTTAGCAATGGTTTCCGTCGCATTGGTTCCTGCCATCTGATAGATGATACAAGATACAGCCTTGTGACCGTTTACCGTATTGTTGAAGTTGTAAGTCAAACGGCCCAATTCCATTTCGGCTACATCTTTCAAGCGAAGCAATTCACCGTTCGGCAAAGACTTGATGACAATATCGCCGAACTCAGTTTCACTTGACAAACGTCCCTTGTAACGGATAGTATACTGGAACGACTGGTTACCACGTTCACCGAACTGACCCGGAGCGGCTTCCACGTTCTGTTCTGCCAATACTCCTGTAATGTCGCTCGGCACCAATTTATACTGCGCCATCACATCCGGTTTCAACCAAATACGCATAGAGTAGTCGGTACCCATCACATTGGCATCACCCACACCGCTTACACGCTTGATTTCCGGAATCAAGTTGATACTTGCGTAGTTTTCGAGGAACTCGATGTTGTATTTGTCTTCCTTATCATAGATAGAGAAAATCATCAACATAGAGGTCTGACGCTTCATGGTGGTCACACCGACCTGTGTTACTTCAGCAGGCAACAGACCTTGAGCCTGAGTCACACGGTTCTGTACGTTGACCTGCGCCATATCCGGGTCAGTTCCTTGATTAAAGTACACCGTGATAAGTGCCGAACCGTTGTTGGTAGCGGTAGACTGCATGTACATCATGTTTTCCACACCGTTAATCTGGTCCTCCAACGGAGAAATCACAGAGTTCAATACGGCCTGCGCATTGGCACCCGTATAAGTCGCACTCACCGAAACGGTAGGAGGTGCGATGTCCGGATACTGGGTAATAGGCAGTGTGGCAAGCCCGATGAAACCCAAGATTACCAACAAAATGGAGATTACGGTTGATAATACCGGACGGTTAATAAATTTATCTAGTCTCATTCTATATATACCTTATTATATATAACGATTCACGTTTATCAATTAAATGCACTGGCTATGTTGCCTTCGCGCTGGTCTTTCAGAGCCTGCTGGTATTTGGCTTCCTTCTGTGCCGCAGTAATCGGAGTAATCTTCATACCGTCGTTCAAACGGGTTACGCCTTCTACGGCAATCTTGTCACCTGACTTCAGGCCGTCAAGCACGATATAGTTCTTTCCGTCATTCAGGTTTGAGATTTGGATTTCAGTATATTTTACGGTACTGTCCGGTTGCAGCACATACACGAACTTCTTGTCCTGAATATCTACTGTAGCCGACTGCGGAACCAGCAACACGTTTTCCATCGTGTAAGGGAAGATGACATTTGCCATACCTCCGCTTCGCAGGATGTTCTGCTTGTTCGGGAAAGTGGCACGCATGCTCACCGAGCCTGTGGTCTGGTCAATAACCCCGCTCACGGCGTCAATCTTACCTTTCTCAGCGTAGATACTGCCATCTGAAAGTTCCAGTTGAACTTCCGGCATCTTTTCCAATTGCTCTTTCAGTGTTCCTCCTGCTTTGGTCAATGCCAGCAGTTCTTTCTCTGTCAGCGAGAAGTACACGTACATGTCACCGATTTGAGATACCGTAGTCAACGGTTCTGAAATCGACGCACTTACCAACGCACCGATACGGTAAGGGAACGTACCGATCACACCGTCAGAAGGACTTGTCACCGTACAGAATCCCAGATTCTGCTTGGCAGCCGTATACGAAGCCTCAGCCTGCGCCAGGTTCGCTTTTGCCGTCAACAGATTATTGACAGCCGTCTGGTATTCGAAATCACTGATGATTTTCTGTTCGTGAAGCATTTTCTTGTTGGCTTCCGTTTCAGTCACTGTCTTCAAATTTGCTTTTGCAGACTCAACTCCCGCTTTGGCCTGATCGAATGCCGCCTGATACTGAGTAGGGTCAATCTGGAACAATGCCTGTCCCTTATGTACAGTAGCACCTTCGTCTACGCACAATTTCACAATGAATCCTGATACTTGAGGACGAATTTCAATATCCTGCAAACCTTTGATAGTTGCCGGGTACTTTGTCACCTGGTTGCTGGAAGTAGAGACCACTTCCTGCACTGTGAATTCGTCATCACCCATTTTACCGCTTTGACCGCCGCAAGCAGTCAGCATCGAAAGAGTCAATGCATAGAATGCCACTCGGCTAGAAGAAAAACTTCTGTTTCTTTTTGTGCTCATACTTATACTCATATATAAAATTTGGTTTTTATTCTCGTTAATCCTATTTCTAAAGTTTCCCACTGAAAACTTTACGGCCTCCTTTAGTTTTTTATCGTGCAAATATAGGAAAAAAATCAAGCCCTGGAAAGGGGCTTTAACTAAGAATAACCATAATGACACAATATCATTACATATAGCCGAGAATATCAGACCAATCGACAAAAAATATCGACAAAAAAAACATACACCTCACAACCTTCTGTTCATTTTATAGTTTTTTTCATAAAAAAACAGTCCATTTGTCATTTTATTCCTACATTTGCGCGATAGATTATTCTTTGAAACAACTAAAAAGCGAAGAAATATGACAAAAATAACGAAAGAAGCAGCCTTGCTCTATCACTCACAAGGCAAACCGGGGAAAATAGAAGTTGTTCCTACCAAACCTTACCAAACACAACGGGATTTATCACTGGCCTACTCACCCGGAGTGGCTGAACCTTGTCTGGAAATCCAGAAGAATCCGGATACGGCATACGACTATACCGACAAAGGCAATCTGGTAGCAGTTATCTCTAACGGAACAGCTGTATTGGGCTTGGGAGATATAGGTGCCATGAGCGGAAAACCCGTAATGGAAGGAAAGGGACTGCTGTTTAAAATTTATGCCGGAATCGACGTATTCGATATTGAAGTAAACGAAAAAGACCCGGACAAATTCATCGAAGCCGTAAAGGCCATCGCTCCTACCTTCGGAGGCATCAATCTGGAAGACATCAAAGCACCGGAGTGTTTCAAGATAGAACAACGGCTGAAAGAAGAGCTGGACATTCCGGTAATGCACGACGACCAGCACGGTACAGCCATCATTTCCAGTGCCGGATTGCTGAATGCGCTGGAAGTAGCCGGAAAGAAAATTGAAGAGATAAAAATCGTAGTCAACGGTGCCGGTGCATCTGCCGTATCTTGTACCAAATTATATGTGGCGCTCGGTGCCCGTCTGGAAAACATTGTCATGCTCGACAGTAAAGGGGTGATTTCTAAAGAACGTACAGACCTGAACGAGCAGAAAAAATTCTTTGCTACTGACCGCACCGACATCCACACACTGGCAGAAGCCATCAAGGGAGCCGACGTGTTCCTTGGCTTGTCAAGAGGAAATGTCCTGAGCCAGGATATGGTACGCAGCATGGCTTCCCACCCGATTGTCTTCGCACTGGCCAACCCTACTCCGGAAATCTCATACGAAGACGCCATGGCTTCCCGTCCGGATGTCCTGATGTCGACCGGACGTTCCGACTATCCCAACCAGATAAACAATGTCATCGGATTCCCGTATATCTTCCGTGGAGCACTCGACACACGCGCTACAGCCATCAACGAAGAAATGAAACTGGCTGCCGTACACGCCATCGCCAACCTGGCAAAGAAACCGGTGCCCGATGTAGTCAATGAAGCCTACCACGTAAACAACCTGAGTTTCGGCCCCGAATACTTCATTCCGAAACCGGTTGACCCACGTTTGATTACCGAAGTATCTATGGCCGTAGCTAAGGCTGCCATGGAATCAGGTGTAGCCCGCAAACAGATTACCAACTGGGATGAATACAAGAATCACCTGAGAGAACTGATGGGACAGGAAAACAAGCTGACCCGCCAGTTGTATGAAACAGCTCGCCGCAACCCGCAACGTGTGGTATTTGCCGAAGGTATTCACCCGAACATGCTGAAAGCAGCAGTAGAAGCCAAGGCAGAAGGCATCTGCCATCCTATCCTTCTGGGTAATGAAGAACGTATCGAAAAGCTGGCCAAGGAACTTGACCTGAGCCTGGAAGGCATTGAAATAGTCAACCTGCGCCACGACCGCGAATCAGAACGTCGCGAACGCTATGCACGCATCCTTTGCGAAAAACGCGCCCGCGAAGGAGCCAACTTCCAGGAAGCAAACGATAAGATGTTCGAACGCAACTACTTTGGTATGATGATGGTGGAAACCGGCGAAGCAGATGCCTTTGTAACCGGATTGTACACCAAATATTCCAACACAATCAAGGTCGCCAAGGAAGTTATCGGCATCCAACCGGGATACAAACATTTCGGTACCATGCATATTCTGAATTCCAAGAAAGGAACTTATTTCATTGCCGATACATTGATTAACCGTCACCCAGACACAGACACTTTGATAGACATTGCCAAACTGTCGGCCAAGGCTGTACGTTTCTTCAACCAGGAACCGGTAATGGCTATGCTGTCTTACTCTAACTTCGGTTCCGATGCAGAAGGAAGTCCGGCAAAGGTACACGAAGCCATCAACCAGCTGCACCAGGAATATCCGGATTTGGCCATTGACGGTGAAATGCAAGTGAAATTTGCCTTGAACAATGCCCTTCGTGATGAGAAATATCCTTTCACACGCTTAAAAGGAAAAGAAGTAAACACATTGGTATTCCCTAACCTGAGTTCAGCCAATGCTACCTATCAGCTCATCCAGAACATGAGTGAAACAGAAGTCATCGGCCCGATTCAGATGGGATTGAACAAACCAATTCACTTCACCGACATTGAAAGCTCCGTGCGCGACATTGTCAATATCACAGCTATCGCCTGCATTGATGCCATTGTCGACAAGAAGAAGAAAGCACAATAAACATTACTGATTTATTTCACCCTACACGGAGGAGCAGCCGCAAGCCAAAACATTCACCCTTGCCACCGTTCCTCCGTGTATTATTTTTCTAAAAACCATGAGAAAACCACTCAATCATACACAATGTGTCGTACTTACTTTATGCTGGGCTGCACTTTGCTTTTTAGTACTCACCTCTACCCCCAAAATTGACGGTCCGCTTGTCATTATGATTCTCATATCAGGAGCTTTGGTGTTTATTCCTGTTATCAAATCACTTAAGAATAGAGACAAATAAACACGAATAAATAGATAAAAAAGGATTTTTGACGCTTTTTTCTCACTTTTCTTGATTTATTGTTGCATAAATAAATTTTTATCTATATTTTTGGCACATCAAACAAGAAGAAACATATTACTGTGATTTTTCAAAACCAATAAATAAGACAGATAATCTTTTTTAATTATGAATGCAGCTAAAGTTCTGGAAGATCTGAAAAGAAGATTCCCCAATGAACCTGAGTATCATCAGGCAGTAGAAGAAGTGTTAGGAACTATCGAAGAGGAATACAACAAACACCCTGAATTCGACAAAGTAAACTTGATTGAACGTCTGTGTATTCCAGATCGCGTATATCAGTTCCGTGTCACTTGGATGGACGACAAAGGTAACATCCAGACCAACATGGGTTACCGTGTACAACACAACAACGCTATCGGCCCGTACAAAGGCGGTATCCGTTTCCACAGCTCTGTAAACCTGGGAATTTTGAAGTTCCTGGCATTCGAACAGACCTTCAAGAACTCACTGACTACCCTTCCGATGGGTGGTGGTAAAGGTGGATCAGACTTCTCTCCACGTGGCAAGTCAAATGCAGAAGTAATGCGTTTCTGCCAGGCATTCATGCTGGAATTGTGGCGCCACATCGGTCCTGAAACTGACGTTCCTGCCGGTGATATAGGTGTAGGAGGTCGTGAAGTAGGTTACATGTTCGGTATGTACAAAAAACTGACTCGCGAATTCAGCGGTGTATTGACTGGTAAAGGCCGTGAATTTGGTGGTTCACTTATCCGTCCGGAAGCTACAGGCTACGGTAACATCTATTTCTTGCTGGAAATGCTGAAAACTCGTAACATTGACATCAAGGGTAAAACTTGTCTGGTATCCGGTTCAGGAAACGTAGCACAATATACTGTAGAAAAACTGATTCAGTTGGGTGCTAAAGTAGTTACCATGTCCGACTCTGACGGTTACATCTATGATCCGGATGGTATCGACCGCGAGAAACTGGATTACATCATGGAATTGAAGAACCTCTACCGCGGACGTATCCGTGAATATGCAGAAAAATACGGTTGCAAATATGTAGCAGGTGCTCGTCCATGGAATGAAAAAGCAGACATCGCTCTTCCTTCTGCTACACAGAATGAAATCAACGGCGACGATGCTAAAGCACTGGTAGCAAACGGCGTATTTGCTGTATCAGAAGGAGCTAACATGCCTTCTACTCCAGAAGCAATCCGCGTATTCCAGGATGCGAAGATTCTTTACGCTCCGGGTAAGGCAGCCAATGCAGGTGGTGTATCAGTATCAGGTCTGGAAATGACCCAGAACTCTATCAAGCTGAGCTGGAGTCAGGAAGAAGTAGACGAAAAGCTGAAGAGCATCATGAAGAACATCCACGAAGCTTGTGTGAAATACGGTACAGAACCCGATGGCTATATCAACTATGTGAAGGGTGCTAACGTAGCCGGATTCATGAAAGTAGCTAACGCTATGATGGCTCAGGGAATCGTATAAAACTTTAATTCTTAATTTATAAATCCGGGTGGGACTTGAACTTCCAAGTTTCACCCGTTTTTGCTTTTAAAGAATGACTCCCAATAAGAAGTACCTTTATCCAACAGTACCAAATCCATAATTTTTATCTTCAAGTCTTCATTATAAACCCATTTCATATAAGTAAACAAAGCTCCACTTGAAGCATCCTGCTCATACACAATTTTAGCCTTGTAAATCCAATCACCCGAATTTCCATCGTTGTTATCTACCAGGTAAATCGTGCTTACTTCTCCCATCTCATTGAACTCAGCTCCCCAAAGATTTATGGCATGCCCGCCTCCCTGAATAAAAATATCCAGCCCAACGGCCATTCCCTGCTTCCTTGCCAATTTGATGGCGTTATTAAACTCCTCCTTCGTCATATAGCCGTTGCCATACTGCTTCACCAGCGAATTTCGACCGAACACCTCAAAAAAGAAGCCCGCATTTTCCTGTTCTGGTACATCCTGAGGATACATCACCCAGTTGCAGATTCCCGATAAGAACCAGTTTACACCCGATACGATATACCCCGACTTATTGCCAAAACGGTTCTTAAACCCTTGATAAATCTCACTATGCTTTGAATCCGGATAAGTCGAAGGAATCGAAAATTCCGGGTTCAGACGACGTTTGTATTCCAGATAACGTTCCACATAACTACGATTCGCATTCAGCCACCAATAAATCAGAAGATAAAAAATCCTTCTCTGCCGACTGACTCTGATTCACCCGATGCACATACCAGCAGGCTCCCTCCCACAGCTCAATCTGAGTAACAGAAGGCCAGACCGCATAAAAATGAAGAGTTTCCTCCCAGTCTTTCCAATATAAAGAAGAAGTCCACCGTTTTCCTTCGCAAAGTAGCAGCGTTTTATCCTGAAGCTTATCCAGCTGCGCTCCATACACTCGCAAGGCCAGCTCGTCTCCCGCCTGAAAGTCTCCGCTCCCGTCTTTCTGTATCGCCACACGCGACTGTCCCACCACAGAGACTCTAAAATCTATATTTTCCAAAGAAGGCTGGTCGAAATTCTCATCCGAATAACAAGCTACAGCACATAATAACACGAAAATTAGAAATAGGTTACGTATAATAAAATTCATGGTAAACAAGTTTATCTTTATCTATTACTAACAAATAGAATGATAGACTTGTTTACCATGATATAGCTAAATTCAGCTATAATTCTTTTTACAATAACCTTACTGACTAATCATCATAATCATATTCTAAGCTAAAATCATCCACCCACATAGTAGCCCCTGGAGCCCCTGTAAAATAGTCTCCATATTTGCTGGCAGAACAAACAATCAGCAAGGCTGTAGGTTTCCGATTCGTTGCCCTATACTCAAGTTCCACAGAGAAAGGAGTGTATTCATTTACATTTTCTCCACATGTCATCTCACCGTATGCAATAATATGAGGGTCATTTTTATCAAAATATTGACCATTATTCCCTCCTTTATCTGTACGGACTTCAACAGCTGTCCTTACACCTGTTTCAACATTCTCTTGCAAATTCCAATCTCCCAGTGCAACCCAAACAATACATTCATCAGTAGTTCCAAGTAAATTCTCAAAACGTGGTCCTGCCTGTGTAATGGAAGCAGTCTGATACTTAAACATTCCCTTTAAACGAGTAGGATAAGATTTAAACTCTCGTCCAAATCCTAAAACTCCATTGGGAGCATCAGTTTTTTTATACTCACCTACAAATAAATTTCCTGCTGCAAAAATTCCAAATACATTTTGTGAACTTAACTTTGCCGCTTTACTTCCTTGGCAGGCATCTTCTGTATATACTGTTACATTTGTAGTACCGACTGTCGTACTGCCATGATTTCCCGTATCCCAAAAACTAGCACCATCTCCACTCCAAGGACATATAGCTTTACCATTCTTACCACCGTTATCTATCCAGTCTTCAAATCCCATATTAGGTACAGATCCTGTCTCCGTAGTAGAGAAAGTTACCACATCTCCGACCTGATCGCCAGAGTAAGCGCGACATTCATAAGTAGTATTCGCCTTCAAATGGGGAACACGAGCTGTAAATTTACCTCCATCCATGGTCACATACTTCTGATCTACACGTGTCCAGTCTTCACTTCCATCTTCACGAATATCAAAGCCACATTCAGTATCGGCCACACCAGCACCATATAACCATGCCACATTAACCCATCCATCAGCAGATTCTGTAACCACATCCTTATCACTTTTGTAAACGCGGAGAGTCCAAGTCTCATCCACAAAATCACTAAAAGTCACATGTACAGATGCCTGGGCAAAATCACGATAAAATGTCCATTGAACCTCCGGAGCTCCACTCACTCCGTCATTCAAAGCTCCTTCTGGTCCCAATTTTAAATCAGATAAAACAATATCCTTTAAATCAGCACTCTTTCGAATTGAAGCAGTAGCTAAATGATTTTCTGTATCAAATTCTGAATTTCCAAGCTGCCCATCAATTATCATACGACGAGCTATAGGCTGATTCCCAATTATTTTCCATTTATAATCCTGATAAAGGGATAAAGTAACCTCATAAGGCTGACTTAAATCTATCTCTGTACCGGCTGTCAAAGTAGAAGATGCCTTTTCTGTATAAGTAAAAGTTTTCAACATTACCTTTTTCGGGTTTACCGTTTCCTGCAAAGTAACTGTCACTGTACTCTCACTTTCCGAGATGACCGCACTTCCCGACTGTCCCTCAACTTCTATACCTGTAATAGAAAGAGGTACCTTAGCAAAAGGTATATCATTTTTGATGCAACAGCTTAGAGTACCAGCCAGCATTATACTAATAGCAATTCTATATAATGTATTCCACATAACTACATACAAAAGGTTATACCAATATTAATATTAAAAAGATTAATCTTAAAATTAGCGCCACTACTATTCCTTTTTCCTACCGCTCCTGACTCATCCCGCTGTTTCTCCCAACGATACTTAAATCCGGCAACTCCAAAGGACATTTCCGCACACACATTTTTAGTAATATAAACAGCTACTCCCGGATTAATCCCCAGATGTATCTCATTCACATCTGTTTCCGTATGAGTCATACTATCTCCTTCTCCATCTGAAAAGTTCGATGTTCCCCGCTTATAAGTCAAAGCTGTTTCATTAAACAATCCGAATATTCCATTTTCATCCAATCCCACATAAGAGCGATTAAAAACCCCAAAGGAATACATATCTTCCGTATAACGCATATTGCCTATATTAAAGCTCAAATCATCTCCCAGATTCAAATCTATATTACCCAAATCACCCACAATATGGCTGTAACCAAACTTAGCTCCCACTACCACATTGTCTCTCAGTGCATATCCCACAAACGGATGAATTGACTTCATTGTAAACGTAGCATCCATATCACCCAAAATAGCATACAACATGCTACTATTATCACTATCCAAGTTCACGTACGAGAAGGTTAATCCTCCAATCCATTTCCCTTTAGGAACAAAACGATAGTTCAAGATACCACGATCATAACGACCAATCGCTTTCATCTTTATCAGATTGTTCGATTCTACAGTTATTGGTTTTTTCTTAGGTTTCTCAAGATATACCGTATCATGTATCACAATCGTATCACGCACTTGAGACAAACTTTTCTGCACACCTATTCCCAAGCACAAGAAAAGGAATAATATTATCTTTCTCATTCTGTTACAAATAAAAGGCTATACCTAAGCCAATAGAAAATAAGTTAATACGAAAATTTGCAGAACTGGAAGAACGATCTGCAGTATAAATCTGGTCTTTTTTCTGATGTACTTTACCAAAATCCACACCAAGAACTCCCACACTCACTTCTACAGCCGTATAGTTATTTACAAAAGCAACAATACCCGGAGAAACACCAATACCCAAATCAGTAGAAGTGGAATAGGTTCCACTCACTTCCTGCCCTGATTTAGTCACAAGTTTTGACTGACTACCTCCAAATTTCAACTGTGTTTCTGCAAACAATGCAAATCGTTTGCTACTTCCCAGATTAATGTAATTTCGCATGATAGCCATTACAGTGTATGAATGCGTCAGTTCATACGTATCGTTCAAATTAATTGAAAGATCATCTCCCAAATCAAAATTCAGATTATCAAATTTGGTCAAGGTACGTCCATAAGAAAAACGTCCTCCCATAGCTAAGTTATCTTTCAAACCATAAACTACCAACGGACTTACTTTAAAAGAATATCCATCGGAATTGAACTTATCAATAATTAAAAACTGATAGTTTTCTTCTGTATGCTCAGAATACGATACAGAACTACCCACAATCCATTGTCCTTTAGGCACAAATACGTTATCGGCTATCTTTTTCTTTCCCTCTTGTGCCTGAACCGACAAGGTCAAGCACAAGAGACTTAAAAGGAATATAAATTTCTTCACTTATCTCAAATTTTCAGGTAATTTACTTTCTTCATATATCAACTCCAAATCATCGAGCCACATCACACTACCGGTACTTCCAGAATAATAATCACCGTACTGACTTGCAGAAGCGACTATTATAATATGGGTAGGTATACGTGTTCTTCCTCCATAATTATCATAATTCAATGGAATGATAACTTCTTTCATTCCACCATTCTCATCTAATCCTACATTGTCTGTAAATATCATCTCACCATATCCTATAGTGCCTGTATCTTTAGGATTGAACAACTTAGGTCCCTTTGTACGAACCACAACCGGCCATTGTGATCCATAATTTGCATCATCAGAAACCCAGTCTCCTACAGCAATATAGATGATACCTTTATCCTTATCACCTTTACTGATTTTATCAGTCTCTGTATAATCAACTGTACCTGGAGTATAACGAACCCATGCCCGTAAAGCTAACGGACGCGTCGTACAAGCTCTTCCCCATCCCAATATTCCATAATAAGTATCTTCCGTACGTAAAAATTCACCTGCAAACAAATTTCCTGCTGCAAATTTTCCAATCCCCCAAATTGCCACATACTGAGATTGCAATTTCAAAGATTGATTTCCAGAATGCTTCACGGAAGTATCCGGATAAGTCACGTCTACACCTAACGTAGCAGAACCTTCATTACCACTATCCCACCAATAATTAGAAGGATCCGGACTAATTCTTAATACTTTTCCATCTCTTGACGTATACTCAAAACTATTATTATCTACAAGAAAAACACTTTCTGTAGTCACTTCACAAATCATATTTGAAATCTTCGTATCCTCTAAAATACGATATTCGTATGTAGTTCCCGGAGTAAGTCCCTTCAATACATCTGATTTGATTGTTTGCCCAGAAAGAACAGCCGGAATGTTCTGACTCCAGGCTTCTTCTCCCTTCTTACGATACTGGAAACTATATACCGTTTCTGCTCCTGGAGTATGCCCTTCAATCACTTCTCCATAAAAGACCGTTCTATCTGCCCAAGTCTCAAAACGTGGGATTTCAACCGCCTGAACATTCATATCCGATACCACAATCTGCCAGTCAAGTTCACGTTGTTTTCCTTGTTCATCTGCCAGTACGTATCTCAATGAATACATCGTTTCTTCTTTCAGCAGTTTATTCCATGACTTCCCCCAATCCATGACAATCTGTTTTCCTTGAGCTTCCGCAGAAATTGTCAAGGAAATTCCCTTCTGCTGTAACGCTCCAACTGACTCTTCCGATAACAAATCAATAATTCCTGAGAGTCCCAACTTTTCCAATAATGTTCCCTCTACAGAAGCTGTCGTCAAAGCTGATGAACCAGACATAATTATTTGGGGAGATACAGAAGAGTTCAAGCTAAGAAACCAAGGAGAATCTGTACTGATTTCTTCTTCTCCTGACATTACGCGAATTACCGGACGACGGTAAATGCCAATCTCTTCCTTTTGTGTATAAAGTGGAGTTTCATCTACTTTCAATGAAAAAAACGCCCCACCTTCATCAGTAGGATGCTCAGGTTCCTCAGTACTAAGCGCATAGGTTAGTGTATACAAGGTAGAAGCCTTAGCCGGCTCTATCTTATTTGTCTGAGTTATTTTCTTCCCATTTTTTGTGGTAGCATTAAAGACACAAGTCAAATATTCTTTCCCTGAAGGAAGCATATAATATCCCACCGGAGACTCCGTTCCTTCTTCACTCCAATTATAATCTAAAGCACCATTGCCTGCATCAACCGACACAGTCACAGCACCTGAAGCCAAATACGTTTTCAGCTCCTCACTAAAATTCACCTTCACCAACGTATTGGCAATATTACAGTTTACTTCCACTGAAGTTGTCTGGCCATCAACCACAGAAAACGTCTCTACTCCCTCATAATATTTCTTATCCAATGAAGCTGAGACCGAATCACCCGCAACGACCCTAACCCGATAATCTGTACCTGCTGACAAATCTATTTTCTCAGGCACAGAACTCCAGGAGGAATATTTTCGTATTAACTTATCGCCTTCATAAATACGTACCTTGCAATCATTTTTCAAGGCTTCTATCTCTTCATTTCCAAGAGATGTCCTGGATACTACCTCCACAGCTTCTCCCATCGTCACTTGCAGACTCAAAGCCCCTTCTCCTTCACCCAAATAACGATTTTCCTGCCGGCAAGCACAAAGCGAAGAGATGATTCCAATTATTAAGAATACTTTTTTCATCACTTCCTAAATTTACTGTGCATTACTACTGTCAATTGTCAGAGTAGCTTCCGCCTTTTCTCCATTCACATCTTCTACAGTTAACTTAAACTGATGAACACCTGGGAACCCATCCAGCAAGCCAACAAACTGAGTCACATCAAAAACAACTTTCTGCTGACCAATCACTTCTTCCTTTATAGGTAAACCTAAATTACTTAAGTTTTCTTCAGCCTCACCGGGTTCAGCCAAATCAAAAGGATTCTGAGGAAACATTTCTGCAATTACTCCACTAAATTCCGCATTATCAGAAGTTATTTCCACAAATACATGTGCTGCCCCTTCTGGAGCCAGTAAGTCTACTACCACTTCCTGAGACAAATCCGTGACAGGCTGGCTCAAATCAAACCCTTCTCCTACAATGGAAGGAGCTCCAAAATCTAAAATTTCATCTTCTTCAGGACGAACCGATCCCTCTATAGTTACCGATGTGCAAGTCGCATCCAGTTTTAAACCGTTTACAGAAGCACTTCCTCCTGTACCAGGATCCACAAACACCGCATCAATCAAATTATATGTAACTATCAGTTCTGTGCCCAACGCTACACCTGTATACGATTTGGTTACATTCTCCGCAACTCCATCCACTGTACCAGAAAAAATCACATCAACCGTATTCGTTTCTGTACAATGAAAGAACCCCGAACGAGTTTCATTCTTTCCATATTCCAGTGACTCCGAATCTATTTTAACTGTCACCTTCGCATCATCGCCCAATAAAGGTTTCAGATTATCAGCATAATTGATAGTAACCTTCACATTATGCAGTGTACATGCCACTTCTCCCACATCCGTCAAGTTATCTTGCGTAATTTCAAACACTTTTGATTCTCCTTCACAATAAGGTGTATCAAAAGCCGCACCTTCCGTAACAGGAGCATGTGCCACAATCTTATATTTTCCTGTTTTCAGTGTATACACTTCCGGCATCTCAGCGTACTTCCATGAACTCACTAGTTCTCCCGCTTCAGTATACACTTCCACAATATAATCATTTAATTCTGCTGCTACACGTGATTCTGTAACCAACGGGTCCGTATTAGGAGTCAACTGCAAAGAAGATAAGTTCAACTGTCCTTCCTGCTTTATTTCATAATCCACCTTTTCACTATGACAAGCTGTTGTCAATAAAACAACTGCGAACAAGCTTAACAAGAAATAAATCTGTTTCTTCATATAAATTAGGTTTATTTTATTCATAAATTAGTTTTACATTGTCCACTGTCAGAATACTACCTACATGACGTGAGTCACCGTAACCAGCATTAAACGCCCCTTTACTTCCTTGAATATCCTTCGTTCCCGGTGAAGTTGCATCTGTCGACATAAATACCAGTTCAATATAAGACGCTTTTGCTTTTTGCTCATAAGAGATACCAACTCGTCCTTGAGTGTATGTATCTATGGATTGCGTAATTCTAAGCTCTCCCTGTCCTATCAGATTCCGGTTTACATCATACAATTTCGCATACACTTTAGTTGTCTCTCCATTATAAGAATAAAACTTATAATAGAACTGTATCGCATCAGGACGAGAAGTAAAAGTATGGGTCATATTCTTTTCCTGTGTATCCCGGTTAAATGTACCAAGATACAAATACCCGGCCTGTCTGTACTTCGTATTATGACTTATTGCAGACCAGTTGTTCGCTCCATATCCCACAGTCGCTATTTCAGCAGCTACATTTCCCTCATAGGCACCTGTTGACAGGGAGGTTCCTCCATGATTATTCCAATGCCAGGTAGCCGTATGCATTTCACTAGCATTAGTAGGCATTGTGCCAGGATAAGCACAATAATACCAAGAAGCGACGCCACTCTGTTGCTGAGTCGTCATATCATTAAAAGTACTCCACCATTTATCCTCCGAAGAACCACCAGACAGATAATATGAATAAATATGTTCTCCACCAGACATAAAGATTGTTTGATACCATACTTCTTGCACTGACCACTGTTCAAAGTCAGAATTAGGTATTTGCAACTCCTCTTCCGTCACGATGTCCACAGAATTAGAATACTCCTTCCCTTTTACGGCACGTAACTTCACTGAGGACCCCGACTCCAGCCCCTTCGCCGTCAGGCCATAGCTGCCATTAACCTCAGTTGTCACATCCATCCAGGAACCGCCCTGCAGTTTCTGTAGTTTTATATCAGCCAAAGCAGTTTCATTATATACATGAAACACAGCTTTCTTAGCCCACACGTCCCCTTGGTTATCCACTAAAATACCCATACTCACAGGAAGTTCTCCTGTTTCTTTTATATAACTTAAGTAAGAAGCAGAGACTTTAAATGGATTTATAAACTTCACTGTTTCAGGTGCCTTTAAATAAACCGTATAGACCTTCAAACCATCTTTTGAAGATAATTCTTCAGCACGCACAAATTCCAAATCCTGTTTTCCTTCTGCCAGTTGAAAATGTACGTTTGCCGGATTTCCATCTTTAAATGATACATTTACCTGACAAGTATTCCCGTAAAAAGGAGCCTCTACCGTAGACGCAGCCACTGAGAAGTCACATCCTTGTGGAGTCACAGTCAATACCAACGGAGTTTCAGAAACTTTGCCATATATATCCGTAGCCTCCAGCTTGAATTCATGAGTTCCACCTGTCGGTAAATTTGCAATCAATGTGGTAAAATCTACCTGAGCCATCTGGGCACGATTCCCTTCCAAACCTTTCGTTTTCAAGCCCATCTCTGTTAAAATGGAAGCATATTCTCCAAAAGCAGCCAAATCGACTACAGCAGGCCATCCTTTTTCTGAAAGGAAGTCTGAAGTAGTAGTCAAACGGCAAGACTGGATACCCGCAACCGCATTCACATAAGCTGTAACCTGTTCTTTCTGTTCTGCACCTTCAATCGGCTCAAGAGGAACATTATCTGTAAAACCATTGGCTTTAAAATAAGGTGCCGGTGCATTCAAAGCTGTATCCGACACGTCGAATCGGACTTCTTCTCCTGCGACATCCTCAGAAAAAGACACGGTCATGGTTGCCGACCCTGCCTCCACATCCAACGTCAGCGTATAGATATGGCGAGACTCTGCAGTAAACACTTTAGCCTGATAAACAGCCTCTGTTGACTGGCCAGACTTTTTCACTTTTACCTTTGCAATCAACTCTCCCGGAGAGAAATAGGCAGCCCGAGTCTCATCTTTTACATACTCCACCTCATTTCCTAATGAGGTCGCAATGACAGCAGAGTAATCAGAAAAATAGCTTTTAAACTCATCAGTATAATTAACTTTCACTTGAGCATTGCCCAAATAACAAGTAACTTCTACAGGAGTCGTTTCATTTTTCTTTATAGAAAATTCCTGATTTCCTTCAAAGTAAGGTAACTCAAACCCTTCTTTTGACACATCTCCGTACCATGCTTTTACCTGATAGGTACCTACACGTAATTCAGGCATCTCTTCTTCGCGCATGTCCTTGTAAGAACTCCATCCACAAACTTGTTCTCCTAAAGAAGAAATGCTAACCGAGAAATCATTCACATCGGGCAGAATCAATGTTTCACCTTCACCAGCTTCTTCTGCGCGCGATTTTTCATTCAGACCTATCACTTCACTAGTCGCATTCAGCTTCATTGTAAAAGTACCCATTCCATTATTCTTTGCTGTATCCTCTTTAGCGCAGGACACCAAAATCAAAGATAATAAGCTGTAAATGAGTATTACTCTCTTTTTTAAATTCATTGCAGCAAACATCAAAAATATCAGTTTCTTTAAACTTATACGGAACACTATTTTTCCGCGTGCAAAGTAACACCAATTCCCAAATCCTCACAAGGTCTATTTATTTTATTTTTGGCTGATTTTTAAAACCAGCAAAAGGAAAATGTCCAAATAGCCTTGATAATTAACTGAAAAGTAGCATTTTTACGACCGTTCAATGGTCTATTTTTAAAATATACCATTACTTCTTTTATCACACCTTTTCATATTTTTAAATTACCACCTACAGAAGCAGTTTATTTTTTCCCTATCTTTGGGCAACTTGAAACAAACAAGAAACCAAAAACCGCAACCACGCACCTTTTTTATGAAACACAAAATTCTTGCACAGTTTACAGGCATCTTTACATTTCTGATTCTAAGCATTTGTAATGTTCACGCACAATTTTCCGTAAAAGGTACACTCGTCGACTCACTGACGCATGAAAGCGAGCCTTATGCCACCATACGCATTACGCTCGACAAATCGCCGGAGAAACCGGTCAGAATGAATGTGACTGATGCAAAAGGAAAATTTCAGGAGAAGTTACCGCAAACCGGAAATTATACCCTGCAAATCACTTCGGTAGGAAAACGTACAGTAGTCCGCCGTTTTAGCATCACCAATAACCAGCGGGTGGCCGACCTGAGCACACTTTATACCTGCGATGATGCCCAAATACTGAAAGGCGTGGAAGTAGTAGCCCAGAAACCCCTTGTAAAAGCAGAAATTGACAAAATTTCTTACAGCATAGAAGACGACCCTGATTCCAAAACCAATACCACCCTCGAAATGCTGCGAAAGGTACCGCTCGTCACCGTCGATGGAGAGGATAACATACAAGTCAACGGCTCCAGCAATTTCAAGGTACATGTAAACGCAGACACGTTCCGCTCATGGTCGGAAAACAGTTATCCCTCACGCAGATACGGTATCAGCATCAGCTGGCGGTTCGGTGAGTTGAAAACCCAGGTGAAAAAGACACAGCGTAGCATTACAAACGATGACGTAAAGGCAGGTGGAGACAACAAGAGTGGTGGAAGCATGCAATAAATAAAAAACAGAATAAAATGGAAAAAGAATTACCTAAAATAGACCTGCCCGAAGAATGGCTGGTAGGTACCGGCATCAGTAAAGAGCTGTTAGGGCTGTACAGAAACTATCCGGTGCGCCTGAAATGCGAGATTTTCGTACTTTGTACTTCCGGAGAAGTGGAAGCCTCGGTCAATCTCAACAAGATAACGGTAGAGCCCAACGACTTTATCGTACTTACCCCAGGAAGTATCTTTCAGATAAACGACATCAAGGGAGACCTGAACATCTACTTCGGAGGATTCTCTTCTCAGTTTATGGAACACAATCTTCAGTCGCATTCTTTTCTGGATACGATGTACATCACACTGGGGCGTCCCGTTATCAATCTAAAGCCGGAAGGTGCCAAAATGATGGAGGAGTACATGCAGCTGCTTATCAAGATGTATGAATTCCTTCCGGAGAAAATAAGACCGGAAATTGCGACCAATCTGTATGCCGACATACATAAAGGTATATCTATCCTCTATCGGAACAAGACCGACGAAGTACATCCGTTATCAAAAAGTGAACTGATTTGCCGTAACTTTGCCCAGCTGGTCATGCAGCATTACAACCAGACACGAAACGTAGCCTGGTATGCTGAAAAGCTACAGATTACGCATGCCCATCTTTGCACTACCGTGAAGCAGATTACGGGAAAAACCTGTGTGGACATCATTTCGTCCATGGTCATCATGGATGCCAAATCGCAATTGAAGTCTTCCCAGCTTTCCATCCAGAACATTTCCGACTCACTGAATTTTGCCAATGTATCGTTCTTCGGAAAATACTTCAAACGCTATGTAGGAATGAGCCCGCTTGAATATCGAAACAACGGATAAAGCATTAATAGACAAACGATTATAAATTATAAGAGATTTTCGTTCAAAATACCTGAAAAAACGCACTTACGTTTAAAGGAAAACGCCAAAGCGTTTGAATTAAAACGCACTTGTGTTTTAGGTAAAACGCACTTGCGTTTCAATCAAAACGTACTTGCGTTTTAGAGCAAACGCACTTGCGTTTTTTAGCGTCCTGAAAAAGCCCATGAAAAGATATTGTTTTTTACTCATTTTCAGCCTGATAGAAATTACCTTACAAGCCGCTTCGAATATCCGGATTACTCCCGTTCCTTCCCTGCCCCAGCTTCCGGTCAGTGCCATACACCGCATTTTTCAGGACAGCGAAGGACTGATGTGGTATGGCACAGTGAACGGTCTTTGCTGCGACGACGGATACCAGATTAATGTCATCCGTTCCGACATCAATACCCCGGGACTGCTGAATGACAACACCATCCAGTCCATTGCCGAAGATGAAAGGGGAAGAATCTGGTTTGGAACCGACCATGGAGCCTACATGCTGGACAAAACCAGCAGACAGGTTACACCGTTGGACGCTGAACGGCTACAGACAAGTTTTATCTACAGCATACGGAAAACATCCGACGGGGCTATGTGGATAGCTACGGGGCATAACCTGCTGAGATACAACACTGAGGGGAAATTACAGAAAACCTACCTGCTATACGACCATGAAGGAAAACCCTCATGGATGGCCGGTTTCTGCGAAAGCCGGCAGAAACAGATTCTGATTACCGTAGGAAGGGAAGGTATCTATCGCTACGATAAAAAGACAGACACTTTTACCCGTTATGCCAATCCGCCTTCAGGACGAAACCTGACCTGCATCGTTCAGGACCGTACCCGTAATTATTTCTGGGTAGGCACCAGTTCCGACGGTCTGTTGCTCTTCGACCCTTCCGCACCCAAAGATTCCATTTATACCTACTCTCCACTTCCCGTAAATCCTATGGGAGAAGCAGAAGGAGACATCTTATACCTGGAGCAGGATAACCGCGAAGGAATTCTCTGGATGACTACCCGAAGTTCTCTGATAGCCATGCGCTACGATGAATCCCGCCGCTGTTTGCGTCAGACCGATTTTCGTCTTCCGGCTGAATATGGAAGCATGCTGAATGAAATTTACCAGGACAAAGACGGTAATCTCTGGGTAGCCTCTTTTGACGGAAAAAGTTTCATTATCCATTTCACGGAAAACGCTCCGGAAGAATTTTCCCTGCCAGCTCTTCCACAGCGGGTCCGCTTTCAACCGGCCATCATGGCCCTCTGCGATGCAGGAGAAGGCAAGATGTGGATATCACAGGAACGGACGGGACTCGGGCTGTACGACCTGTCCAACCATACAGTCAGTCTCTACCACGACTTTTCCGCGCTGAAAACGCTTTCGCTCGGCTCCATCAAGCAAATGGCCGAAGCCCGGAGGGAAGGAAATGTATGGGTGATACCTGAAGGACGCAACCTTATCTATGAACTCGGACGGGAAGGTATGCAAATGAAGCACTTCCGTACCCTGAGCCTTCCAGAAAAGGCCCAAAGACATTTTACCCAGACTTACGAGGACCGTAAGGGCACACTCTGGGCAGGTACCAACAACGGAGTGTTTGCTTTTTCTCTGCACAACAACCAATGGCATACGGTCTGCGATACATTAGGACTGGTAAGTGCCATCAAGGAAGACAAGCGGGGAAATCTATGGATTGGAACACTGAATAAAGGGCTTTACCAGTTGTCTCCCGAGAGGGAATGCCGAAAGATTCTTTCTCCTCTCTCTATCACCTGCCTGAGTGTGCAGGAAGACAGCCTCATCTGGATGGGCACGCAGGAAGGAGGAGTCTATGCCTTGAATGTGCAGACAAAAAAACTGACGGATCATACCCGACTATGTGAACTGAACGGAAACATTGTCAACCAGCTGGAGTTTGACGTATACGGCCATTTGTGGATAGACACCAACCAGAAACTGATTGAGTATAATCCGAAAAACCACTCGTTTTCCACCTACCTTACTACCGACAATTCCATGCTGCTCCGCCGGTTCATCCCTACAGCCATCTGCAAGGGACACGACGGACGGATTTATTTCGGTGGCATTCCGGGCATCTGTGCAGTGACTCCATCCGACCGCCTTGACCAGCCCAGCAAGGACATTCCGACGTTTATCACCGGACTGTACGTCATGGGCAAACCCATAGCGAACGGAAATTCTCTGACACTCCAGCCGGACGAATATGATCTGGACATTCATTTTTCATCTCTTGACTACCTGAATGCCCGCAAAATACGTTATGCTTATCGTCTGGCCGGACTGGATAAGGAATGGAACTACACCACCGTAGGACAACACACCGTCAGCTACAAGCACCTGCCTCACGGAAATTATGTGTTCGAAGTAAAGGCTACCGACGGCTATGGAATCTGGAGCGAGAAAATCACAAGACTTCACATTGAGCGTCTGCCTGCCTTCTACCAGACGGGATGGGCCATCGCCTTCTATATATGGGTAGTGATAGCCGGAATCTTTGCCGGACTTCGTTTCTACCTCCGCCGGATGAAGCTGAAAAATGAAGAACTGTATGCCGACAGCGCGGAATTGATGAAAATGCGTTCCTACCTGGATGAAAAGCCTGTTCCGCAAACTGAAGTCCGTATTTCAGAAATGGAATTTGCCAAACTGGATGAAATTCTGTTAGGAAATATCCTGAAAGCGGTAGAAGATAATTTGAGTGAAGCCGAATTCGATGTGCAGCATCTGGCAGAAAAAGTCAACATGTCACGCTCCACATTGACCCGCAAGCTCAAGGCCATTACGGGGCTTACTCCATTAGAGTACATCCGTCGCGTGAAGATGCAACATGCCTGCCGCATGTTGAAAGATCCTCATACCACCGTGAACGAAGTGGCCCTGGCATTAGGCTATTACAACCGGAAATATTTTACTTCCTGCTTCAAGGAAGAGTACGGAATGCCCCCCAGCGAGTTTCAGAAACAGCAGGAAAAAGGGGATACATCTGAATCAAAAGAGGGGTAAAAATGAATCAGACCCCTCTCTGAAGCATTTCATACCGTTCTTTGGCGCATTCAGTTCTCCTGCTCTACAAAGAATCTCTTTACATTTGAACCATCAACCTTTGTATTCAGATTTAACGAAAAACAAACTTGTTCAACATGAAAAAAGAGATTTTATTTCTTGCTGCACTGGCCACTTGTTTGTCTTCCTTCGGTCAGACTTTTGAAAAGACCGCTCAGGGAGGAAAGTTCCAGACTGCACAGCCCACATTGAACGGGGAAGTGATTTTCTACTCTCCTTCTATTGTGCGCATCGTAAAGTATCCTTCGGCTGAAATGCCCGAAAAGAAAAGTTATCCGGTCATCAAGACTCCGGAGAAAGTGGAAATAGCTTACACACAGAACGGGAACACGGTATGCATGACCGCCGGAAAGATGAAAGTGACCTTGGATGTGGCTACCGGAAAAGTGACTTACACCGATGAAAAAGGAAAGACTCTGTTGAAAGAAAAGACAGAAGGCACCAACTTCATTCCGCGGAAGGATGTCAACCGCGAGGCGTACACCGTGAGCCAGGCCTTCAGCCTTGCCCCTGAGGAAGCCATCTACGGACTGGGCCAACGGCAGAGTGGAGCCATGAACCACCGCAACCAGCAGATTCACCTGTCCAACGGGAACACCAACATCTGTATCCCCTATTTCACTTCCGAAAAAGGCTACGGCGTGTATTGGGACAACCCGGGCATCTCCGATTTCAGCGACACCCCCTACGAAACCTCGTTCTCTTCACAGGTGGGCCTTTGCTCCGACTATTACTTCCTCTATAAAGACGGCACGCAGGACGGCGTGATTGCCTGTATCCGCGACCTGACGGGAAAAGCCACCATGTTCCCGCTCTGGACCATGGGCTACTGGCAATGCCGCGAACGCTACAAGAGCCCGGACGAACTGTGCGGGGTACTCGACAAATACCGCAAACTTCAGATTCCGCTGGATGGTATCGTACAGGACTGGCAGTACTGGGGATGTGATTCCAACTGGAATGCCATGAAATTCGTGAATCCACGCTACATCAACAAGATGGACGACAAGGAAGCACTTCGCTACCTTCCGAATGGAGAAGACAAGAATGCACGCTATCCGAAGCCCCGCTTCAAAAGCCCGGAAGAGATGGTGGAATACGTACACAAGCACAACGCCCACCTCATGATTTCCGTATGGGCCAGCTTCGGACCGTGGACCGACCAGTACAAGGAACTCGACAAGATGGGGGCCTTGCTGAAATTCGAAACCTGGCCACCCAAATCGGGGGCTCATCCGTACGACCCGTTCAACAAGAATGCACGCGACCTTTACTGGCGTTACCTCAGCCACTTGCATCAGATGGGCATCGATGCCTGGTGGACCGACTCTACGGAACCCGACCACCTGAACCCCAAGGAAAGTGACTTCGACCTGCTGACGGCCGACGGCTCTTTCCGTTCCGTACACAATGCTTTTCCGCTGACTCACAACCGGGGTATCTATGCACACCAGCGCGCCGTATCGGATGCCAAGCGTGTGTTCCAGATGACCCGTTCGGGCTACCTGGGGCAGCAGCACTATGGAGCCCTGAGCTGGAGTGGCGACGTAGTATCGAGCTGGGACGTGCTACGTCAGCAGATTCCGGCGGGACTGAATTTCACACTGTGCGGCATCCCTTACTGGAATACAGACTTAGGAGGTTTCTTCGGCTGGGAATACAACAACGACTGCACGAACGTGGCTTATCAAGAACTGCATGTACGCTGGTTCCAATGGGGCTGCTTCATGCCATTGATGCGTAACCACTGCTCATCACCGATGATGAATGAAATTGACCTCTTCGGTAAAGAAGGTGACTGGGCCTACGATGCACAGAAACGTATGATTGAACTTCGCTATCGTCTCTTACCTTATATATACAGCTTAGATGGAGCTGTAGTACAGGAAGACGGTACCATGATGCGCCCGCTGGTAATGGACTTTGCCAACGACCGTAAGGCTATCCTGCTGGACGATGAATACATGTTCGGTAAAAACATTCTGGTATGCCCGGTAACAGAACCGCTTTACACCAAGAAAATAGAAGGTAACAAGGGAGTTACTACCGTGCCCGACGTAGCGAAAGCTTCTGCTCCGGTTAAAGTCTACCTGCCCAAAGGTTCGCAATGGATTGACTTCTGGACTAACGAAACAGTAGCAGGCGGTCAGGAAATCCAGCGCGAATGTCCGGTTGACATCCTGCCACTCTATATCAAGGCCGGAAGTATCCTTCCACTCGGTCCGAAAGTACAGTACGCTACTGAAAAGAAATGGGATAACCTGGACATCTGTGTTTATCCGGGAGCCAATGGCGAATTCGTGCTCTACGAAGACGAGTTTGATAACTATAACTACGAAAAGGGTATGTTCTCCACCATTAAATTCAGCTGGAACGATGCCTCACGCACACTGACCATCAGCGACCGCAATGGTGAATTCCCGAAGATGCTGAAACGCCGTAACTTCCGTATCACGCTGATGCAACCTGGCAAGCAGTCAGCAGAAACCATCATGGTTAAAGCCGACAAGAAAGTAGCTTATTCAGGTAAGAAGCTGATTGTGAAACTATAATATGATTACCCATAAAAAACGGGATACTTCATCATTGAGGCATCCCGTTTTTTTATGTATTAAATTGATTAGTCTTCCGGCAGCTCTACTACACCAAGCTTTTTCTTTCCGTCCATCTTGACGGATAAAGGTTTCTCAAACCGTACCCAGCGCAGGTACTTGGTTTCTTCTACCGCCGGCATGCTGTCGAGCAATGCCTGGTTGTAGATACCATCGTTCATATAGGCATTGATGGTAAAGTATCCCACTCCGAAAGAAGTCAGATTCTGGAAGAAGTGGGTTCCCTGACTGGGGTCTACCCGGTAATTGGTCAGTCCGGCTTCCACGATGATGCGGGCAGCCGAAATGTTGGGCCATTTCACCGGAATGCCCAACCAGGTATCGCTGCTTCCCCAGCGTCCGGGGCCGACCAGTATGTAGTGTTTCCCTTCATCGAGGAAACGACGGTTGAGTTTCTCAATGTCATAAGCAATCAACTGGTTATTGGATGCAGAATAGCCATCAGTTTTGACATAAATCACATCCTGTATATCGTCCATTACACCGTGTCCCAGTGAGTTTTCGCTCTTGAGCAGCAGTTTTTCGTCTGGAATCACACTCAAGTCCTCCTCCAGTCCGGCTTTCACGTCAATCATCGGGCGAATCTGCAACAGATAGAACACGCCGCTCTTTGTACGGGCATCAAAATTGACGGCAAACTCGATTTCTACCGGACGGCGCATTTCACCCTGACCGTATTTCTGTGCCAACTGCAGGATACGGGCCAACGGGAACACATCGTGCTGAAGGATATTGGCAAAGGTTATCAGCTTGCGGCCGCCGGGATAAATACCATCGCGTATCACCATGTCGTACGGATCGTAGGTAGAAGCGATGAAGTTCAAAGCTCCGTCGGCTTCAGCGTCTTTCACATGAAGTTTCAACAGGTTAAATCCGTCGTCGAGCGAGAAGTTTTGTCCTAAGTTCTTCAAGTCGAGGGCATAGAAGCGAGTCTGTGTTTCACGCAGGGCGATTTCCATTTCGCTGGTCTGAAGTACTTGTGTAGGATGGTAAGGGCATACACGCAAGGTCAATCCACCGTCTACGATATATTTTCCTAATCCCAAAGCCAGACTGACGGTTCCTTCTTCGGCCAGTTCATCATTAATCGGGTAATAGTTGATAGAGCGAGCTACTCCGGAAATGGCCGGATAATAGCGGTCGCCATACTGAGTGCCGACTACTTCCTGCAGGATGACGGCCATTTTCTCCTGGTCAATCACGTTGCTGGTAGCCTGCATGTAGGCTTTACTATCCTTATAATATACGGAAGCATACACTCCCTTGATGGCATCGCCTAACATACGGAGCATTTCGTACTTGTCGTCCAGATAGGGAATCATGTAAGTGGAATAGATTCCGGCAAAGGGTTGGTAATGGGAGTCTTCCAACAGACTGGAGGAACGGATGGCAATCGGTGCCTTCACCGCATCGAAGAAAGCAAAGAAATCCTCTACCAGCCGGTCGGGCAACTTGGCACGAAGGAAGGCACGAAGAATCACGTCGTCGGCCGCATCGCTCAGGGCTATCTGGTACAACTGGTTGGAGTCCATGAACTCGTCGAATATATCGGTACAGAGGACTACGGTTTTCGGAATCATGACGGAGGCATTCTCAAACTCATCGAACTCTGTATGGCGTTTTACCATGTTGTCTATGAAAGCCAGGCCGCGTCCCTTTCCTCCCAACGAACCATCACCGATACGGGCAAAATTGGAATAACGGTCGAAGCGGTCGCGCTGGAACACGGCTACCACTCCCTGATTCTTCATCTTGCGGTATTTCACAATGGCTTCGAAAATAATCTGTCGGTGTGCATCAATGTCCTGAAGAGATTCCCACGTAATCTGCTTCAAGAATTCGGCTACCGGGAAAATAGCACGCGAATACAGCCAGCGCGAAATATGGTTACGGCTGATATGATAAAGGAAAGACTCGGCAGGAATGGCAAATATCACATTCTGCAGCTCCTTCAGGTTGTGGATACGGGCCACTTCCTTCATGGTATGAGGGTCGCGGAAAATAAAGTCACCAAAACCAAAGTTGTCTGACACCGCCTCACGAAGGTCGATATTCATCTTCTTGGAGTTCTTATCAATGAATACGGCATCCAACTCCGGTGCATAGCAGCGATTGCTTTCCTCAGCCGACTGAAGAATAAGAGGTATAAACGGATCGCGTTTGCGGACTTCACGCAGCAGGGTTACACCAGCCTGCGGGTCATTGACACCCCCGTGAGGGAAACGGGCATCAGAAATAATACCGAGCACGTTGTTCTGGTACTTATTATATAGTTCCGTAGCTTCTTCGTAAGAACGGGCCAATACGATTTTAGGACGCCCACGCATACGAAGGGTACGCTGGTGTTCGTTCAAAGCTTCCGTAGCAAACTCCTGGCTCTGGCGGAGAACAAACTTATAGAGGTTGGGCAATACGGAGGAATAGAAGCGGATGGAATCTTCCACCAACATGATCATCTGTACGCCGACTTCCTTGATGTCATGCTCCAGGTTCATCTTGTCTTCTATCAGCTTGATGATGGACACCAGCAGGTCGGTATTTCCCAACCAGCAGAACACATACTCAAAAATGCTCAAATCTTCATGTTCCATTCGTTCCTTGATGCCATGCGAGAAAGGTGTCAATACCACCAGCGGAAGATGCGGATATTCCTTTTTAATATCGCGGGCAATGTCGAAGGTATCGCTATTGTCAGAGCCCGGCATACAGATAACCAGGTCGAACATGGTGTTGCGCAACTGTTCCCAGGTTTCTTCTGCCGTAGAGACCTGCGTGAAACGAGGAGGATAGCGCAAACTCAGGTTCATATATTCATTGAAAATCTTTTCGTCAATGCGGCCGTCATCTTCCAGCATGAACGCATCGTAGGGATTGGCCACCAACAATACGTTGAATATACGCTTTGTCATCAGGTTGGCAAACTGCGTATCCTTGAAATACAGCTGACGGAGTTTAATTCTTAGTTTGGTGAGCATGGTATCTTCTTTTAAAGCTTATATTACAGAAACAAAATTCGGAATTTCACACGATTTTTGCAAATCTTTCTTGAGAGTTGGTAAAAAACTAACAAAATTCAATTAAAGAGTCAAATTTTCGGGTAAAACTCTTTGGCAATACAGGTAATTTTCTATCTTTGCATATACAAAATATTTCATTTTGTCAGACCTTAAATTATTTGATTATGGACATTAATAAAATCATGTCATCACTGGAAGCCAAGCATCCAGGTGAATCTGAGTACCTTCAGGCAGTCAGGGAAGTATTGCTTTCTATCGAAGATATTTACAATCAACACCCCGAATTTGAAAAGGCAAAAATCATTGAACGACTGGTAGAACCGGACCGTATCTTCACATTCCGTGTGACATGGGTAGACGACAAAGGTGAAGTGCAGACAAACTTAGGCTATCGCGTACAGTTTAACAATGCCATTGGCCCATACAAGGGCGGTATCCGTTTCCACGCTTCCGTGAACTTGTCTATCTTGAAATTCTTAGGATTTGAACAGACATTCAAGAATGCCTTGACTACCCTGCCGATGGGTGGCGGTAAAGGTGGTTCTGATTTCTCTCCGCGTGGCAAGAGTAATGCAGAAATCATGCGCTTCTGCCAGGCTTTCATGCTGGAATTGTGGCGTCATTTAGGACCGGATATGGACGTTCCGGCTGGTGATATCGGTGTAGGCGGACGTGAAGTCGGTTACATGTTCGGTATGTACAAGAAACTGACCCGCGAATTTACAGGTACATTTACCGGCAAGGGACTTGAATTCGGAGGTTCACTGATTCGTCCGGAAGCTACAGGCTTCGGCGGCTTGTATTTCGTAAAACACATGCTCGACGAAAAGGGTATCGAAATCAAAGGAAAGACGGTAGCCATCTCCGGATTCGGTAATGTGGCATGGGGAGCTGCTACCAAAGCTACTCAATTAGGAGCGAAGGTAGTTACCATCTCCGGACCGGACGGTTATATTTATGACCCGGAAGGTATCAGCGGAGAAAAGATTGACTATATGCTCGAACTGCGTGCATCGGGTAACGACATCGTGGCTCCATACGCTGAAAAATTCCCTGGATCTACTTTCGTACCGGGACGTCGTCCGTGGGAAGTAAAAGTAGACATCGCACTGCCATGTGCTACTCAGAACGAATTAAACGGCGAGGATGCACAGAACCTGATCAAGAACCAGGTGCTCTGCGTAGGAGAAATTTCCAACATGGGATGTACACCGGAAGCTATTGACGCATTCATCGAACATAAGATGATGTATGCTCCTGGAAAGGCTGTCAATGCAGGTGGTGTAGCTACTTCCGGTCTTGAGATGAGTCAGAACGCCATGCATTTGAGCTGGACTGCTCAGGAAGTAGACGAAAAACTTCATCTGATTATGCACAACATTCATGAACAATGCGTGAAATACGGTAAGGAAAGCGATGGATACATCAATTATGTGAAGGGTGCAAACATTGCCGGATTTATGAAAGTGGCTCACGCCATGATGGCTCAAGGAATAGTCTGAATATTAAGGATAATTAAAAATCAAAGCAAATATGAACAAAAGATAAATTTTATTCATATCTTTGAATGCTTTAATTTTTAGCACAAAATCTCGTTTAGTTGTATTTGTATTTTGTATTGTAGCTTGCGCTATCCGCCTGTGAAGGTCTGATAGCGCATTTTTGTATACAAACAAAACCATAGAGAAATAAAAAAGAGGGTGTGTCAAAATGCATACCCTCTTTTTTTATGACA
>ENA-OOWN01000145-OOWN01000145.1-human-gut-metagenome-genome-assembly--contig:-NODE-145-length-63330-cov-5.372296_pt1 | contig 63330 bp, 59 predicted proteins | sample MGYA00241406_ERZ501319 | MGnify/ENA primary metagenome ERZ501319 (study PRJEB25962, sample SAMEA2042734) | human gut metagenome | biome: human gut; feature: human-associated habitat; material: faeces... | reverse complement strand
TGCCGCCGTGACCCGCGCCGCCGTAGAGACGGTGGCGGAGAACACCTCCGACGGCGTGGTGGCGCCGCTGCTGTTCCTGGCCATCGGCGGCGCGCCACTGGGCTTTTTCTACAAGGCGGTGAACACCATGGACTCCATGCTGGGGTATGTGGAGCCGCCCTATAAGAACATTGGTCTGGTACCCGCCAAGGCCGACGATGTGGTGAATTACATCCCGGCGCGGCTGTCAGCACTTCTGATGCTGGCGGCGGGCGGCCTGATGGGGCTGGATACGGCGGCAGGCTGGCGGCGCATCTTCCGGCGCGACCGGTACCGGCACGCGAGCCCGAACTCCGCGCAGACGGAGTCGGTCTGCGCGGGCCTTTTGGATGTGCGCCTCGCGGGCGACGCGTGGTATCACGGCGTGCTGCACAAAAAGGAGTATATCGGCGACGCAGCGCGGGAGATCACCCACGAGGACATCCCCCGTGTGTGTCGCCTGATGACCGTCACAGCCATCCTTACCCTGCTTTTGAGCTGCGGGGTCAAGCTGCCCTTTGCGCTGTAAAGGAGACGTAGATGCTGTATCAAACGGAAAATCAACATGGCGGTGACGTGTACGGCGGCGGTATCACACTGGATTTTTCCGCCAACACCAACCCGCTGGGTACGCCCCCCGGCGTTTTGGAGGCGGTGTGCCGGGCTCTGCCCCGGCTGCACCGCTACCCCGACCCCTACTGCCGCCGGCTGGTGCAGGCCATCGCAACCCATGAGCAGGTGCCGGCGTCCTATATTCTCTGCGGAAACGGCGCGGCAGACCTGATCTACACATACTGCGCCGCCCTGCGGCCCCGGACGGCGGTAGAGCTGGCCCCCACCTTTGTGGAATATGGGGCGGGTCTGGCGCAGGTGGGCTGCCGCGTGACGCCGTATTTGACGTGATAATTTCCAATCCTCCGTATATACCGAGCGCCGATATTGCAGGCCTTGCGGCCGATGTTAAGCGTGAGCCGCGCCTTGCGCTGGACGGCGGGGCGGACGGGCTTAATTTTTACCGCCGCATTATTGCCGGGAGCACGGAGCATTTAAAAGACGGCGGCTTTATGGCGTTTGAAATTGGCATTAACCAGGGCAGCGCCGTTGAGGAATTATGCCGCAGCCACGGTTTTGGCGTTGTGGCCGTACGCCGCGATTATGCCGGCATAGAACGGATGGTTTTTGCAGCGAAAGAAGGAACTACTTATGCAGACGCGTTATTGGAACTTGCAAAATGATACGGACGGCGTAATGCTGCGCGAAGCGGCTGCGCTGATAAAACAGGGCGAAACCGTTGCTTTCCCTACGGAAACGGTTTACGGGCTTGGCGCCGACGGCCTTAACGGCGAAGCGGTGCGCAAAATTTTTGAAGCAAAAGGCCGCCCGAATGACAATCCGCTTATTTTGCACATTGCAGATAAAGAAGATATTTTAAAATTAACAACCGGGCTTACAAAACAGGCGCAGCTTTTAATTGAAAAGTTCTGGCCTGGGCCGCTGACGGTAATTGTTGCCAAAAGCAGTATCGTGCCTGATGAAGTAAGTGCCGGGCTTGACACGGTGGCTGTGCGTATGCCGTCGCATCCGGTGGCGGCGCAGCTTATCCGCCTTGCCGGAACGCCTGTTGCGGCGCCCTCGGCAAATTTATCTGGCAAACCGAGCCCGACCGATGCCGAAACGGTGCTTGCCGATATGCAGGGGCGCATTGCCGGTATTATCGACGGCGGCGCATGTACGGTAGGCGTGGAATCAACCATAGTTGACACTACCGGCGAAGTGCCTGTTATTTTGCGCCCGGGCGGAATTACGCGCGAGCAGCTGGAAGAAGTTTTGGGCAGAGTTGAGCTGGACCCGGCCCTTGCCGGAGCGGAAACCTTAAAACCGCGTGCACCGGGCATGAAGTACCGCCATTATGCGCCGAAAGCAAAAATGTATGTTGTAGAGGATAAAGAAGCGCTGAAGCTTCTGCCGCTTTTGGCAAAAGAAGCAGCTAAATTTACTACCGCAGCAGTAATTTGCGGCGGCGAAGCTGCGGAAACCATGCAGCGCGCGCAGAATTTGCACATTTTAAACTGGGGCGGCGATACAACGGAACTTGCCGTTAAGCTGTACCGCCTGCTGCGCCGGTGCGATAAGCTGGGCGTGGGCATTATTTTTTTCGAAGGCGTAACGGAAGACGGCATCGGCCTTGCGGTTATGAACCGTATGCGCAAAGCGGCCGGACGGCAGGTGCTTACGGCAGCCGATATTGAAGCGCTGTTAAAAAACAGTACGCAACTTAAAAGTTTTGTGTTAAAATAACAATAATAGTAATATATTATAAAAAGACAGAGGGTGACTGTAATGAAAATCGCAATGGGAAGCGATCACGGCGGTATCCATCTTAAAAACCATTTAAAAGATTATCTGGAACTTAAAGGTTACGAGGTAATTGACAAAGGCACTTATACCGAAGAATCGTGCGATTACCCGGATTATGCTGCCAAAGTAGGCCATGCCGTTACCGGCGGCGAAGCCGATTTGGGCATACTTGTATGCGGCACCGGGCTTGGCATTTCCATAGCGGCCAACAAAATTAAAGGCGTGCGCGCAGCAGTTTGCGGCGACGTATACAGCGCAAAAATGAGCCGCGAGCATAACAACGCCAATATTCTGGCTTTGGGCGAGCGCGTAACCGGCGTTGGCCTTGCCGAAATGATTGTAGATGTCTGGCTGCATACCGAATTTGCAGGTGGACGCCACGAACGCCGCGTGGAAAAGATTATGGCGCTGGAGGCGGAAGGCTGATGAATAAGGAAGAACTTGCTGCCGAAGCGCAGCGGGCAGTTGAAGAACTGATAGAAGTTTCCGGCTGCCGTGCAGGTCAGGTTCTTGTTGTTGGCTGCAGCACCAGTGAAATTGTCGGCGGCAAAATAGGCACCTGCGGCTCTGAAGAAGCGGCGCAGGCAGTTTTTGCAAGCATTTATGCTGCTGCTAAAAAGCACGGGCTGTACCTTGCTTTTCAGTGCTGCGAGCATTTAAACCGCGCTTTGGTAACGGAACGCGAAGCCATGGAAAAATTTGGCTGGGAAGAAGTTACCGTGCGCCCCATGCCTCATGCAGGCGGTTCTATGGCAACTGCGGCTTACGATAATTTTACTGACCCGGTAGTGGTTGAAAGCATTAAAGCGCATCTTGGCATTGATATCGGCCAGACTTTAGTCGGTATGCACCTTAAACGTGTTGCTGTGCCGGTGCGCCTTGCGCAGAAAACTATCGGCGCGGCCATAATTACGGCAGCGCGTACACGCCCGCCCCTTATCGGCGGTGAGCGCGCGCATTACCCCGAAAAACGCTGATTTTGTTAATTATGCAGTTTAATAAAACTCATGGAGGGACTTAAATGAATTTGGAAAAACTTGCAGTATGTGACCCCGAAATTGCTGCGGCTATCGGTGAAGAACTCGGACGCCAGCGCAATAAAATTGAACTGATTGCTTCCGAAAACTTTGTCAGCCCCGCAGTAATGGAAGCGATGGGCAGCGTGCTGACCAACAAATATGCGGAAGGCTACCCCGGTCACCGCTATTATGGCGGCTGCGAATATGTGGACAAGGTAGAAACCCTTGCGATTGAACGTGCCAAAAAACTGTTCGGCGCAGAACACGCCAACGTGCAGGCACATTCCGGCGCCAATGCCAATACGGCAGTATACTTTGCCTTTTTGCAGCCGGGCGATACCATTATGGGCATGAACCTGTCGCAGGGCGGGCATCTTTCCCACGGTTCACCGGTTAATATTTCCGGCAAATATTATAATGTAGTCCCTTACGGAGTTACGCACGAAACCGAGCGCATTGATTACGATGAATTTGCGCGCATTGCCAGAGAAGCTCAGCCGAAGCTGATTGTTGCCGGTGCAAGCGCTTATCCGCGCGTAATTGATTTTGAACGCATGGCAGAAATTGCCCACAGCGTCGGTGCCATTTTCATGGTAGATATGGCCCACATTGCAGGGCTTGTTGCAGCAGGCCTGCATCCCAGCCCGGTTCCCTATGCCGATATTGTTACCACAACCACGCACAAAACTCTGCGCGGCCCGCGCGGAGGCCTTATTTTGTGCAAGGAAAAATATGCCAAACAAATCGACAAGGCTATTTTCCCCGGCGTGCAGGGCGGCCCGCTGATGCATGTTATCGCTGCCAAAGCAGTTGCGCTTGGCGAAGCGCTGAAACCTGAATTTAAAGAATATGCCAAACAGATTATTGCCAACTGCCAGGCTCTTGCCGAAGGCCTTATTGCCGAAGGCTTCCGCCTTGTTTCCGGCGGTACGGATAACCATCTTTTGCTGGTTGACGTGCGCGGGCAGAAAATGACCGGCAAAACCGCAGAACACCTGCTGGACGAAGTTGGCGTAACCTGCAATAAAAACACCATTCCGTTTGACCCTGAAAGCCCGTTTGTTACCAGCGGCATTCGCCTTGGCACTGCTGCCGTAACCACCCGCGGCTTTAAAGAAGCTGATATGAAAGAAGTTGCAGCCATTATCGGCCTTGTGCTTAACAATCCCGAAGATGCGGAAAAACAGGCAGAAGCAGCACAGCGCGTTGCGGCATTGTGCGCAAAATATCCAATGTATCCCATGCTGTAACAGATAATGAAATTTCCTAAGGAGGAGATTTGCATGCAGATAACCGTTGTAGAACATCCCCTGATTAAACACAAACTTTCCAAAATGCGCGACATTAACTCTACTTCCCGCGATTTCCGCGAATGGCTTGACGAAATTGCCATGCTGATGACCTACGAAGTAACGCGCGACCTTGAACTGGACGAAATGCCGGTACAGACACCGATTTGCGAAACCACCGGCTACAAGCTGCACAACAATATCGTTGTTGTGCCCATCCTGCGCGCCGGCCTCGGCCTTTTAAGCGGCGTGCTGCGCATGATTCCGAATGCCCATGTTGGCCATATCGGTTTGTACCGTGATGAAAAAACTCTGGAACCGCATGAATATTACTGCAAAATTCCGCCAGATAAAGACCCGATTACCATTGTTGTAGACCCGATGCTGGCAACCGGCGGCAGTGCGGAAGCGGCAATTACCATGCTGAAAAAACGCGGCCTTAATAATATCCGCTTTATGTGCCTTGTAGCAGCACCGGAAGGCGTTGAAGTGCTGAACAAAGCACATCCCGACGTTAAAGTTTATACGGCGGCGCTGGACGAAAAGCTTAACGAGCACGGCTACATTGTGCCGGGCCTCGGTGATGCCGGCGACCGTATTTTCGGCACGAAATGAGTATGGATACAAGGCCGGACTGGGACCACTACTTTATGGAAATTGCCCGCGTGGTAAGCAAGCGCAGCACCTGTTTGCGCCGCAGTGTAGGCGCCGTAATTGTAAAAAACAGGCAGATTGTGGCTACGGGCTATAACGGCACGCCTTCGGGGCTTGAACACTGCGCCGTTACCGGCTGCCTGCGTGAGCAGCTTAAAGTTCCTTCCGGCAAAATGCACGAACTGTGCCGCGGCATCCATGCCGAGCAAAACGCCGTTGTACAGGCGGCTTTTCACGGCGTATCGGTAAACGGCGGCACGCTGTACTGCACGCACCAGCCTTGCGTGGTATGCACAAAAATACTCATCAACGCCGGTATTAAACGCATTGTTTACGCCAATCCCTACCCGGATAAGCTGGCGGAAGAAATGCTGAAAGCATCCAAAATGGAAATTACTATTCTGGACGGCGAAACAGAAAAATAAAATTAATGTTAAAACGTAAAGACGGCAGTGCCAATCGCGGCGCTGCCGTTTATGCTTATGGTAAATTTACCGATTTTTGGGCTTCTATTAAAATTGTTACAAATCTGCAAAAAATTTTCAAAAAAGTTGTTCAAACTGCCGATTTTTTGATATACTATTTACGATAATCTGAATTGCTCAAATTTTATAAAACTGAATTTAATTTCCGGCTTTAAGCCTCGAGGTGGGAAAGTGCAAGTGTATATTTTAGCGTTTATTATAGCTCTTTTAGCAAGCTGGGTTTTAACCCCTTATGTAAAAAAACTGGCTTTTCGCATCGGCGCTCTTGACAAACCGGACGGACGCAAGGTTCATCACGGCATTATGCCGCGCTTGGGGGGCCTTGCTATTTATTTGGCCTTTGTCATTGCCGTGCTTGCCACCATGCACATGACGCGCGATATTTTTGCGCTGCTTCTGGGCGGTACAGTAATTGTTATCGTCGGCATTCTGGACGACAAGTACCAGCTGCCTGCCAAAGTAAAGCTGCTGGGGCAGATTGCGGCGGCGTTTGTGCTGGTGCTGTTTGATATTAAAATTGAATGGCTGAACAATCCGTGGGGCGGTTATTTTTACCTTGAGTATTTTTCCGTGCCGCTGACGGTTTTCTGGATTGTAAGCTTTACCAATGTTGTTAATTTGATGGATGGTCTTGACGGGCTTGCGGCCGGTGTTTCCGGCATTGCTTCGGTTACGGTCATTCTTGTTGCCCTGCAGCAGGGCTTTTACCCGGTTGCCGTTATTACGGCCGCACTTGCCGGCGGCATTATCGGCTTTATCCGCTATAACTTTAACCCGGCAAGCATTTTTATGGGCGATACCGGCAGTATGTTTATCGGTTATATGCTGGCAGCAATTTCCATTTTCGGCGCTGTAAAAAGTGCGGCCACCATTGCGCTTCTGGTGCCTGCCGTTGCGCTGGGCCTGCCTATTATGGATACCGCCTTTGCCATTGTGCGCCGCTATACAAACGGACGCCCGATTTTTCAGCCCGATAAGGGGCATCTGCATCACCGCCTGCTTGCGATGGGCCTCAGTCAGCGCCAGGCAGTGCTTTTAATGTATGTTATCAGCGCAGTGCTGGGCATTGCCGCTATTTTGCTTACCGAAGTGGACGGCTACCTTGCCGCAGGCATTATTGCATGTATTATTTCCGGCGTCGCGCTTGGCGCCAAAAAGATAGGCATTTTAAATGACAGATAAGGAGTGGGATTGATGGCAAAACTGAAAGTAATGACAGTTTTCGGCACACGCCCTGAAGCTATTAAGATGTGCCCGCTGGTTTTGGAAATGCGCAAACATCCTGACGAAATTGAACCGCTGGTGGCTGTAACAGCACAGCACCGCGAAATGCTTGATCAGGTGCTGCACCTTTTTGGCATTACTCCCGATTATGATTTGAATATTATGAGCGCCGGGCAGACGCTGTATGACGTTACGGAAAAAGCCCTGCGAGGCTTGCAGAAAGTTTTGGAAGAAGCAAAGCCAGACCTTGTTTTGGTACATGGCGATACCACTACCACTTTTGCGGGCGCCCTGGCAGCTTTTTATGCGCAGATTCCGGTAGGCCATGTTGAAGCAGGCCTGCGCACCGGCAATAAATATTCACCGTTCCCGGAAGAGATGAACCGCAAATTAACCGGCGCTTTGGCCGATTACCATTTTGCGCCTACCGCGACGAGCAAGGCCAACCTGCTGCGCGAGAACGTGCCGGAAGCAAAAATTGTAGTTACCGGCAATACCGTTATCGACGCTTTGAAAACCACCGTTAAAAAAGATTACCGCTTTGATGACGATGCGCTGCATGAAGTGCTTGACAGCGGCAAACGCCTTATTTTAATGACTACGCACCGCCGCGAAAATCTTGGCGAACCGATGCGCCATGTTTATAAAGCCCTGTGTGAAGTGCTGCGTACGCATCCCGGCGTGGAAGCAATTTTCCCGGTGCATAAAAACCCGAAGGTGCGCCAGATTGTAGATGAAGAACTGGGGCATCTGCCGCAGGTTCACTTAATAGAGCCGCTGGACTACGAACCATTTGCCAACCTTATGGCGCGCGTTGATATTGTGCTTACCGACAGCGGCGGAATTCAGGAAGAAGCGCCGGCACTCGGCAAACCCGTGCTTGTGCTGCGCGATACCACTGAACGCCCCGAAGCAGTTTCGGCAGGCACGGTAAAGCTTATAGGCACCGCTTATGAAGATGTGCTGCGCGAAACCAATCTGCTTTTGGATGACGCAGCTCATTACCGCAGCATGGCGGAAGCCGTTAACCCTTACGGCGACGGTGAAGCCTGCGCAAGGATTGTAAACCGGATTTTAAAAGAATTTGGTTTTGATGTTGAAGATTTACCCGAATTTACTGTAATTTGATATAGACAGAATTTGTGAAATATTTTAAAATAATATTAAGAAGGTATGAAGATTTCTAATATATTATGATGACGTGAAATTTGGTGAGCGCCATGAATGAGAATCTGGAAAAAGTAAAACTTGCCGACAGAAAACGGCAGGAAATAGCCAGACGCATTAAAGCACGCCTTGACAGGCAGCGCCGGCAGGAACTTGAGCGTATCAGAATGATGAACGCTTTTGCAATAGTTTCTTCGCTCGGCATGATGACTGTTATAGATTTTCTGCTTGCATACTGGGGCGGCGACTGGCTCGATAATTATTTTCAGACGGGTGACCATTTCTGGCGCAAAATCTGCCTCGGCCTTGCGGGCCTCACGTTTTTCCTGGCGATTTTCAAGCTGATTTATTTTAAACCGCTTGACGAAAAGCCGCAGGAAGATGATAATGAACAACAAGCGGAAAATGCCGCAGTCGATAATTCAACAAAGGACATTAAATAAAATATATTATGGCAAACTTTGATTTAACGCCGCTGGTAAAAGGCGGTGGTTATAAAGTTATTTTCCGCCTGTTTCTCTGGTCTGTACCGTTGGTACTGATTTTGTTTGTATTTGGAAACCATGATTTTGCCGTATCCTTTTTCAGGGGTGTGGTAATAGGTGTGATGGACACCGTTGTGATGTTCCACGGAATGAAACAGGCGCTTCCGTACGTTGGTACACCGCGTAAGGGAGTAAAAATAATGCGGCGGTACAGATACTATCGCTTAGGCCTGGCGGGCAGCATTTTTGTGTTGATGTTAAGGATGAAATATCCGGTTTTCGGTGCGAGCCTGGGATTTCTTCTGATACATATATTTTTAATCATCAATTTATTATTTTTCGCGTACCGACTTAACAAGAAGGAAGCGTGAGGAAAGGAGTTGAAAAGGATGGGAAATGAAGCAGCTGCTATGGCACAGGGAGCTGAACAGTCAGGTGAAATTATACATTATGCTGCAACTGAAATAGCACCAGGTATTGTAATCAATATGCAGACAATGTATATGACTTGGATTGCGATGGCTATTGTATTTGTATTATTTTTCGTAGTCTCCCGCAACCCGAAGTTAGTTCCGAGCGGCTTGCAGAATGTGATGGAAATGGTTATCGATTTCCTTGATGGCATGATGAATCAGAACCTTGGTGAAAAGGGCCGTAAATATATGGCATCCTTTATTATCACCCTGTTTATGTTCATCTTAATCAGCAACGAAATCGGTATGCTTCCGCAGATTGGTGTTCACTGGACTTCACCGACCAACGACATCAACACATGTTTTGCACTTTCGCTGTTAATTGCCCTTAGTGCCTACATTGTAGGTGTTGCAAGGCAGGGTCTCAAACATTTTAAACATTTTGTGCAACCTGCTCCTGGCTTTATTGTGTTGCATTTGCTGGATGCGGTTACCAAACCGTTGACTATGGCGCTTCGTCTTTTCGGTAACATTCTGGCAGGCGAAATTTTGCTCATAGTTCTTTACCAGTTATCTCCCTGGATTATTCCGGAGTTCTGGGTTATGTTCAGCTTGTTCATTGGCTTTGTCCAGGCTTTTATCTTCACGATTTTGGCATTGGGCAGCTATGCACTTGCGTTTTCTGACCATGAACACTGATTTTAATTTTGAGAGAAAATTAAAAATTATTAATTTTGAAAGGATGAATTAAATGTCTGAAACTGCAATTATTACGGCTGCATCTTTGATTGGTGCAGGTCTTGTTTGCCTTGGTGCTGCTACCGGTGCTGGTGTTGGTAACGGTAATATGTGCGGAAAATCTATCGAATCTATGGCTCGTCAGCCGGAAGAAGCTGGTAAAATCTTTACCAACATGCTGGTTTGCGTAGGCCTTATTGAATCCATGCCTATCCTTTGCTACGTTATAGCAATCGTTCTCGTATTTGCTAACCCTTTCATTTAATAGCTTGATTTGTGATGTTGAACAAAAGTAAAAGGGAGGGTCATAATTGATTGACTTTAACGCAACTATAATTGCGCAGGTTCTGAACTTCTTGTTCCTCGTGTTTATACTTGCAAAATTTGCGTATAAACCCGTCATTAACATGATGGAAGACCGTAAGAACAAAATCGCAAGCGACCTGGAAAACGCTGAATTGGCGAAAGCCGAAGCTGAAAAATTAAAAGCTGAATATGCTGCTCAGCTTGCTACTGTACGTCAGGAAGCACAGAGCATTATTGACAGCGCACGTAAAACTGCTCAGTCTGTACATGACAAGATTATTGCTGAAACCAAAGCAGAACAGGAACAGATTGTTGCTTCCGCTAAAGACGCAATTGCTCTTGAAAAACAGCAGGCTCTCGGCGAAGTACGTGCTCAGGTTATCAAACTTAGTTTGGTTGCTGCCGGTAAAATCCTGGAACAGAAATTAAATTCTGCAGAAGATGAAAAATTGGCAGGTTCCGTTGTTGATAAAATAATGAAATAATATTGATTTGTGTTCCATAAAAGCCGGATTAAAGGGCTGTGCCTTCCTTTTGGGCATTGCTTGTACCGGCAGATTGAGGTGATTGATACAATATGAAGAATGAAGAAAATATTGCTTTAATAGAGCAAGAATTGTCCGATTTCAAAATTGACCGCAGTTCCATTAAAGAATTGCTGGAAGTCAAAGTTACTACTGCTAAAAAACTGACTTCTGCCGAGTATCAATCCATTTCTGCAATTCTTACCGAGAAACTGGGCAGCGAAATTTACATGAATAAAGTTGTTGACCCGGCTATCCTCGGCGGCATCATAGTACAAGTTGGCGATAAAGTATTCGATGCTTCCGCACTGCGTAAGCTGAGAAAAATGGAAGTTGTAATGGATGGCATTGACATTCATGAATACTCCCTGCAGGATACTGCCAAAATCTCCGATGCCATGGGCGCTAAGCTCGAGAATTACACAGTGGATGTAGACCTTGAAGAAGTCGGCATTGTTGAAAAAATCGGTGACGGCATCGCAACCGTTATCGGTATGAAAAACGCTATGGCAGGCGAAATGGTTGAACTTCCGAACGGCGTAACCGGCATGGTACTTAACCTTGACCGTGAAAACGTCGGCGTTGTACTGCTTGGCGGCGATACCCTTGTTAAAGAAGGCGACATCGTACGCAGAACCGGACGCATTATGGAAGTTGGCGTAGGCGAAGGCCTCCTCGGCCGCGTTGTAAGCGCGCTGGGCGAACCTATCGACGGCAAAGGCAACATTACTTATGCTGAAAAACGCCCGATTGAATCTCCTGCACACGGCATTGCTGACCGTGAATCCGTAGATACTCCGCTTCAGACCGGTGTTAAATGTATAGACGCTCTCGTTCCTATTGGACGTGGCCAGCGCGAACTTATTATCGGCGACCGCGGCACCGGCAAAACAGCCGTTGCTGTTGATACCATCCTTAACCAGAAAGGCCAGAACGTAATCTGCATTTACGTTGCTATCGGCCAGAAGGCTTCTAACGTTGCCCGTATCGTTCGTACTCTCGAACAGCACGGCGCAATGGAATACAGCATTGTTGTTGCAGCTACCGCAGCTGATTCTGCTCCTTTGCAGTATATCGCTCCGTATGCAGGCGTAACAATGGCAGAATATTTCATGGACCAGGGCAAAGATGTTCTGTGCGTATACGACGACCTTTCCAAACACGCTGTTGCATACCGTGCAATGTCCCTGCTGCTCCGCCGTCCTCCTGGACGTGAAGCATATCCTGGCGACGTATTCTACTTACATTCCCGTCTTTTGGAACGCGCTGCAAAACTCAATAAAGAGCTTGGCAATGGTTCCATTACCGCACTGCCGGTTATCGAAACCCTTGCAGGCGACGTAGGCGGCTTTATTCCTACCAACGTAATTTCCATTACCGACGGACAAATCTTCCTGGAATCCGAATTGTTCTATGCAGGTATCCGTCCGGCTATCAACTCCGGCTTGTCCGTATCCCGTGTAGGCGGTGCAGCACAAATTAAAGCAATGAAATCCGTTGCCGGTACCCTGCGCCTTGACCTTGCACAATACCGCGAACTTGCTGCATTCTCCCAGTTCGCTTCTGACCTTGATAAAGCTACCAAGGCTCAGCTCGAACGTGGCCAGCGCCTGATGGAAATCATGAAGCAGGGCCAGTACCAGCCTCTGACTGTTGAGAAGGAAGTTATGTCGATTTACCTCGGTACTAAAGGTTATCTTGACGACATCGATGTTAAAAAGATTACCCGTTTCGAGAAAGAATTTCTTGAATTTATGGACGCTGCTTACCCGCAGGTTGGCGAATCCATCCGTACCGAAAAGAAAATCACCGACGAAGCTGAAGCTACACTGAAAAAAGCTATAGAACAGTTTAAGGAAACTTTTCTTGCCAGTGAAGGCAGGTGATTGACTGATGGCTACTGCACGTGAGATTCATCGCCACATGAAAAGTGTAAAGAACATTGGTCAAATCACTAAGGCGATGAAAATGGTTGCTGCGGCACGTCTGCGCAGAGCGCAGGAAAGAGCTGCCGCCAGCCGTCCGTATGCTATAAAAATTAAAGAGGTTTTGAGTAATATCGTTGGCGATAAAGGAACTTTGTCCGGACTGAACCCGAGAAAACATCCTTTAATTCAAAAACGCCCGGTAAAAAAGATTGGCTTTTTGGTAATGTGCTCCGATAAGGGCCTTGCAGGCGCTTACGGCAGCAATGTTTTAAAACATGCCATGGGTGAAATCTTAAAAGTAAAAGGCGAAGTGGTTATTATTACCTGCGGCCGCCGTGCCAGAGACTTTTTCAGACATCGTGGATTTAATGTCATTCAGGCACACTTTGGTTTCTCCGACAAGCCTTCTTACAACAATGCTGTTGAAGTAGCATATGATGCAGCACAGCGTTTTGCCGATGAGCAGTTTGATGAATTGCGCATTGTATATACTTTGTTCAAATCCGCACTTTCGCAGACCCCGACCAATGAAACTGTTCTTCCGCTGGAACCCCCGGCAGATGAAGCACCCAAAGGCGGCGAAGCACAGGTTAAAGCAAATACCCAGTATTTGTTCATGCCTGAAGCAGAAGAAATTCTGGCAGATTTGGCACCTCGTTATTTGGAAACTGTTATTTATGCCGCACTCGTACAGTCCGCAGCGAGCGAACTCGGTTCCCGTATGACTGCTATGAGTTCCGCAACAGACAACGCAGCAAAGCTGGTTAAGAGCCTCGAGCTTAACTACAACAAAGCACGTCAGGCACTTATTACCCGCGAGCTGACCGAAATCTGCGGCGGCGCAGAAGCATTAAAACAGAACTGATGATATATTAGTAAATTAGGAGGCTAAAACCTTGAATACTGGTAGAATAGTACAAGTTGTTGGCCCTGTTGTTGACATTGAGTTCAGTCCGAAAACAATGCCCGCGATCCTGAATGCTATCAAAATTGATGGTACTACTGATGACGGTAAAGTAAAAATTCACCTTACTTGTGAAGTTATGCAGCATATCGGCTATAACATTGTCCGTACTGTTGCCATGAGCTCTACCGATGGTCTTGTTCGCGGCATGGAAGCAGTAGATACCGGCGCTCCTATCAGCGTACCGGTTGGCCCCGGTGTACTGGGCCGTATCTTCAACGTTCTCGGTGAAACTGTTGACCATGATGACACGAAAGTAGAAGCAGCAGACTACTGGCCTATCCACCGTCCTGCTCCGACTTTTGACCAACAGGCAACAAGCACTAAAATTTTGGAAACAGGCATTAAAGTCGTTGACCTTATCGCTCCGTATGCAATGGGCGGTAAAATCGGTCTGTTCGGCGGTGCAGGCGTAGGTAAAACCGTTATTATTATGGAACTTATCCATAATATCGCAACTGCACACGGCGGTTACTCCGTATTCGCCGGCGTAGGCGAACGTACCCGTGAAGGCAATGACCTTTGGTGCGAAATGAAAGAATCCGGCGTTATCGACAAAACCGCTCTGGTTTACGGTCAGATGAACGAACCTCCTGGAGCACGTATGCGCGTAGGCCTTACCGGCCTGACCATGGCTGAATACTTCCGTGATGTAGGCGGCCAGGACGTACTTCTGTTTATCGATAACATTTTCCGTTTCATTCAGGCAGGTTCCGAAGTTTCCGCATTGCTCGGCCGTATGCCTTCCGCAGTAGGTTATCAGCCTACTTTGGCAAACGATATCGGTGCATTGCAGGAACGCATTACCTCCACTAAAACCGGTTCCATCACCTCCGTACAGGCTGTATACGTACCTGCGGACGACTTGACTGACCCTGCACCGGCAGGCACCTTCGCCCACCTGGATGCAACCACAGTACTGTCCCGTCAGATTGCAGAGCTTGGTATTTATCCTGCGGTTGACCCGCTGGATTCCACCAGCCGTATTCTCGACCCGCTGGTAATCGGTGAAGAACATTATAATGTTGCCCGCGGCGTACAGGCTATTCTCCAACGCTATAAAGAATTGCAGGATATCATCGCAATTCTTGGTATGGAAGAACTTAGCGAAGAAGATAAACTTACCGTTGCCCGCGCACGTAAAATTCAAAGATTCCTGTCCCAGGCATTCTTCGTAGCAGAACAGTTTACCGGTACCCCGGGACAATATGTTCCTTTGAACGAAACCATCAGAGGCTTTAAAGAAATCCTCGAAGGTAAACATGATGATCTGCCCGAAGGCGCCTTCTACATGGTAGGCACTATTGATGACGCCATTAAGAAAGCTGAAAGCATGAAGGTGGATTGATTGCATGGCAAATTTAATGCAATTGGAAATTGTAACCCCTGATAAATACTTCATTAAAAGAGATGATGTTGTATATGCAGGCTTTGAAGCTTTAGACGGCGGTTTTGGCGTATTTGCCAATCATATGCCTGCTATTGCAGCACTTAAAGACGCTCCTTTTAAATACAGGGACGCCAATAATGAAGAACATTTCATTTATTTATCGGGCGGCTTTGCTGAAATTGTAAAAAACAAAATTACAATTCTCAGCATTCAGGCTGAAGCAGCAGAGGACATTGACCTTGAACGCGCGCATGCGGCTTTGGAAAGAGCTGAAAACCGCATTGCCAACTTTACGGTTGATATTAACATTAAAAGAGCCGAAGCTGCCAAGGCAAGAGCTCTCGGCAGAATCAGGACAGTAGAACTTTCCATGGCTGCCAAAATGAGATAAGCTTAAACTTAAAACGCACCTCTTTACGGGGTGCGTTTTTTATTTGCTTAAACAAGATAACTTTATAAAAATAAGCAGAACAGTTTAAATCATTAAAAAGAAAGGCTTAAAATTGTGCCATTACACAAAATGTTTGCTTGTTTTATAGGCGTAGATAAGATAAAATATATTTATAATTTTATGCTTTTTTATGGAGGGCACAATGAATAAAGACAAAGGACCTAAAAAGTCAATATATTATTATTATATGCTGGCACTGGCAATTTTGCTTTTGCTGAATACGGTAATTATACCGATGTTTTTCAGCCCGAAGGTGCAGGAAATTAGCTACGGCAGCTTTTTGCAGATGGTGGACGACGGCAAGGTTGCCAAGGTTGAAATTACCAACAACAAAATTGCGGTGCTGGCTAAAGACAGCGAAGACAAAACTATTTATGTTACCGGCAGGGTGGAAGACCCGCAGCTTGTTAACCGCTTAATGGACAGCAAGGTGGAGTTCTCGCAGGTAATACCTAAGGAAAACAGCCCGCTGGAAAACATTTTGTATAACTGGGTAATACCAATCTTCATCTTTTTTGCTTTGGGGCAGCTGTTTATGCGCTTTATGGCAGGGCGCATGGGCGGAGGCGGCAGCCCGCTGAACTTTGGCAAAAGCAACGCCAAGGTTTATGCTGAAAATGAAACCGGCATAACCTTTGCCGATGTAGCAGGGCAGGACGAAGCCAAGGAAGCTTTAATGGAGCTGGTAGATTTTCTGCATCACCCAGATAAATACAAAGCGATTGGCGCTAACATGCCTAAGGGCGCTCTTTTGGTAGGCCCGCCGGGCACCGGTAAAACTTTGCTGGCCCGTGCCGTTGCGGGCGAGGCGAAGGTGCCGTTTTTCAGCATCAGCGGCAGCGAATTTATTGAAATGTTTGTGGGCATGGGCGCTGCCCGGGTGCGCGACTTGTTTAAACAGGCGCAGGAAAAAGCCCCGTGCATTATCTTTATCGACGAAATTGATGCCATAGGCAAAAAGCGTGACAGCGGACGTTTCGGCGGCAATGATGAACGTGAGCAGACTTTAAACCAGCTGCTTTCGGAAATGGACGGCTTTGACGGCAGCAAAGGCATAGTAATTTTGGCTGCCACCAACAGGCCCGATTCGCTTGACAAAGCACTTTTGCGCCCCGGACGTTTTGACAGGCGTATACCGGTTGAACTGCCGGATTTACAGGGACGCGAAGCAATTTTGCGCGTACATGCCAAAAATATTAAAACCGAACCCGATATTGATTATAAGGCCATTGCGCGTGCAACAAGCGGCGCTTCCGGTGCCGAACTTGCCAATATCGTAAACGAAGCTGCGCTGCGTGCAGTGCGTATGCACCGTGACAGCGTAACGCAGAGCGATTTTGAGGAATCGGTGGAAGTTGTTATTGCCGGTTATCAGCGCAAGGGCGCGGTAATACCAAAAGAACAAAAACGCATTGTTGCTTACCATGAAATCGGCCATGCTCTTGTTGCGGCGCGGCAGAAAAATTCTGCGCCGGTGCATAAAATAACCATTGTTCCGCGTACCAGCGGCGCATTGGGCTATACCATGCAGGTTAGCGAGGACGACAATGTGCTGATGAGCAAGGAAGAACTGTTCAATAAAATTACCACGCTTACCGGCGGGCGCAGTGCGGAAGAAGTTATTTTTAAAAGCATTACCACAGGTGCCAGCAACGATATTGAACAGGCAACACGCATTGCCCGCGCCATGGTTACGCGCTTCGGCATGACTGACGAATTTGACATGATGGCGACTGAAACCGTTACCAACGCATATTTGGGCGGCGATACTTCGCTTGCCTGCTCGGAAACAACCTCCGGCAAGATTGACGCCAAAGTAATGGAAATTATTAAAGACGCCCATGCGAAAGCACGCGCAATTTTGGAGAACGATATCGAAAAGCTGCATGAGCTTTCGGCATATCTTTTGGAAAAAGAAACCATTACCGGCGAAGAATTTATGTATATTTTGGAACACGGCAGGCCGGAAACCAACAACGAAACTGCCGGTGAAGTTATTGATACAACCGCAGCAGCGGCTGAGGAAAGTGCAGAAGCCAAAGAACCTGCCGCACAGGCAGAAGAAACAAGCACTGTGGAATAAATTATATTTATTGGATTGAGGTGAAGGTATGGATCCGGCTATCGGCTGTTTGATCCTTTTGGGCGTAATGGCCCTGCTGTTTATTACAGAATTGATTCCTTTGGCGGTAACCGCAATGGGCGGCGCCATAATTTGCGGTTTTTTAAACTTTATACCCGATAACGTTGTGTTTTCAGGGCTTTCGCACCCAACGGTTACGTTGTTTGCGGGCATGTTTGTTGTTGGTGCGGCAATGTTTCATACAGGGCTTGCGCACAGCATAGGCGTATTTATCGTTAAACGTGCCGGCAAAAGCCAGAAAAATTTAATGCTGTGCATTATGATTGTGGCAGCCGTATTAAGCATGTGCCTTTCCAATACAGGCACGGCGGCATGCCTTTTGCCCGTGGTTATGGGCATCTGCGCGGCGGCGAAAATGGCTCCTTCGCGTCAGCTGCTGCCGCTTGCTTATGCTGTTTGCAGCGGCGGCATGATAAGCCTTGTAGGTACGCCGCCTAATATTATTGTCAGCGGCGCGCTGAGTAATTTTGGCTATCGTCCGTTTGGCTTTTTTGAATTCGCTTGGGTTGGCGTGCCCCTTACGGTGCTGACCATACTTTATATGTATTTTGCCGGGCGCAGGCTGCTGCCGGAAGGCGGCGAAGTGCCGGAAAAATTTCTGGCTGAGCTTGACCCCATGCAGCACAATGTACCGAAGCAGGTGATTGCAGGCTGTATTTTACTTGGTTGCATAATTGTTATGTGCCTTGATTTGCAAAAAATAACTATTGAAATGGCTGCCGTTATCGGCGCGCTGGTATGTGTGCTTACAGGCTGCCTTACGGAAAAACAGGCTTATCATTCTATCGAATGGAGTACAATTTTTCTGTTTGCAGGCATGATGCCCGTATCTCATGCGCTGTACAACACCGGCGCGGCAGAACTTTTGGCGCGCTGGATACTGGAAGCGCTTGGCACTCCTTCGCCGCTCGTAATAACTATGCTGCTGTTTGCAGTAACGGCTCTCCTTACTCAGTTTATGAGCAATTCCGCCTCGGCGGCTCTCATTGCCCCGATAGGCATTGTAATTGCCCAGAAGCTTGGCATTTCGCCTTATCCGCTTTTAATGGTAATTGCTGTGGCATCTTCCTGTGCTTATGCAACACCAATCGGCACGCCCCCGTGTACACTTATGGTTGGCCCGGGCAACTACCGCTTTGTGGATTATATTAAAGCGGGCCTGCCGCTGATACTGTTATGTTTTGCTGCCACGGTAATTATTGTGCCGCTGGTTTGGCCTTTTTAAAACTGGCGTCTGACGCCCTGATGGGAGGTATTAGATGAGACAATGTATGGATGCTGACAATCTGCACCGCCGCCTGAAAAAAATTATCGGCCAGGTGCAGGCTATTGACAGAATGGTTGACGAAGATGTGGCCTGCGAGGACATTCTTATGCAGATTAACGCTGCAAAATCGGCACTGCACCGCGTAGGGCAGGTTGTGCTGGAAGGGTATATTCAGCACTGCGTGCGCGACGGTATTGAACACGGCGACGCCGAAAAAACCATTCAAAACTTTAGCAAAGCAGTTGAGCGTTTTGCCAATATGGCCTGACGCATTAGTTATATAAGCAGTAACCGCTGAACGCAAATACATTATGTGTTTGCGTTATTTTTTGCATAAAAAAAGCCCCCGCTTAATGCGGAGGCCAAAGAACGGAGTTAAAACGCATTTAAAATGTAGCTTACAATTCCCATAAAAAACATGTAAATAACCATAAAAAACAAAACCTTAAACATAATGCGGATGGCTTTATCATAAGGGGTCATATTATCAGCTGATTTTTTGGGACGCTTTCTATAATCAAGTTTAATTAAATCGTTATCATAGTTATCCATAACAGCAATCCTCCCTTTATAACAAAGATTTTTCCTTATCTTTATTATAAACCAAATTTGCCGTAAGCGCTATAAATTTTATAGCTGCAAAAGCAAAATAGCAGTAACCCGGCGTAAAAAAACAGTTTGCTGCTGAGTTTTAGATGTGATTTTTTATTGACATTGCACTTTGCCGGGAGTATATTATAAATACAAATACCTATACCCCTATGGGTATAAAAGAGGCGGTAAAGATGCAGTTTTTTAAAAATATATTGCGAAATGAAGAATTTAGAATGCAGCTTGCGTGCATTGCTATTTCCGGTGCGGCACTGTTGATAAGCATGCTTGATATACGCCCGCTGCCGTTTGATTTGGCATGGCTTGCAGTTATTTTATGCGGTGTGCCCATTGTTTGGGGAGCATTGAAAGGGCTTGTAACGAAGTTTGACATTAAAGCGGACGTGCTTGTTTCCATAGCGCTTATTGCTTCGCTTACTATTGGCGAGGACTTTGCAGCCGGTGAAATTGCCTTTATCATGCAGTTGGGTTCGCTTTTGGAAGAAGCAACCGTTGCCCGCGCAAGGGCAGGCATTGAAAAACTGGTGCGCCTTTCTCCGCGTACTGCGCGCAGGATTGTTGACGGCAAGGAAGAAATTATCCGTGCGGAAGATGTACGGAAAGGCGATATTCTGCGTGTGTTGCCGGGAGAAACCATCCCTGCTGACGGTGTAATTACAATGGGGGAAACTTCGGTCAATCAGGCCGTTATGACTGGTGAACCCCTGCCGGTAGATAAAACTGCCGGAGATGAAGTGGCAAGCGGAACGGTGAACCAGTTTGGCAGTTTTGAAATGCGGGCATTAAAGGTTGGCGAGGACAGCTCCATACAGCGGATGATTCGCCTTGTGCAGTCTGCTGATGCAGGCAAGGCAAAAATTGTGTGCCTTGCAGACCGCTGGGCTACCTGGATTGTGGTAATGGCGCTTACAACGGCGGTAGTAACCGGTTATATTACCGGAGAAGTAATACGCGCGGTAACGGTGCTGGTAGTGTTTTGCCCCTGTGCTTTGGTGCTGGCAACACCGACGGCGGTTATGGCTGCCATTGGCAACGCGGCGCGCCACGGATTTTTGGTGCGCGAAGGCGATGCGCTTGAACGCTTGGCGCAGGTTAAACGTGTTGCGTTTGATAAAACAGGTACTTTAACTTATGGCAGGCCGCAGGTGGCAGCAGTAAAAAGTTTTGATAACGCTTTAACTGACGATGATTTATATTTATATACCGCTAGCGTGGAAAAACTTTCGGAACATCCTTTGGCGCAGGCCGTGGTTACAAGCTTTGCCAAATCCGTTTTGCCTGCTGACGCTTTTAAAATGTTTGCCGGCCGTGGGGTGGAAGGCAAAGTAAACAGCCTTAAAATTACTGCCGGCAACGAAAAATTATTTGCAGCCAATGGCATTATTATTGCCCGGGAAATTACAGCCGCTGCGCAGCAATACGCCCAAAGCGGATGCAGTATAATTTATATTGCCGTAAACGGCGAAGCAGCCGGATTCATTGCCCTTGCCGATACCGTAAGGCCGGAAGCTGCAGATATGCTTGCCGGAGTAAAACGCGCCGGTAAAACAACCATGCTGCTGACCGGCGACCATTTTAACGCGGCAGAAAGTGTGGCTGCCATGGTTGGCGTGGACGAAGTTTATGCCGGTTGCCTGCCGGAAGATAAATTAAACATTATTGCCGGTTACGAAGATAAGGGCGAGCATATCTGCATGCTTGGCGACGGTATTAATGATGCCCCGGCGCTGAAAAAAGCCTGCACCGGCATTGCCATGGGCGGCGTAGGCAGCGATATTGCCGTTGATGCCGCGGATATAGTGCTTATTAATGATGATTTCAGGGAGTTTGGGCATTTGCTGGAATTATCCGGGCAAATGATGCAGACTATCAGAAAAAATATTATTTTTTCGCTGGTGCTTAATTTTGCGGCTATCGTGCTTGCCGTAACCGGGCTTTTAAGCCCGGTGGCAGGTGCGCTTGTGCATAACGCAGGCTCGGTGGCCGTTATTATAAGTTCGGCACTGCTTTTAAAATGGCGCTGCCATAATGCCTGCTGCCGCAAACAGAATAAAAAACTTGTGCATTGTGCCGTGCAATAAGTACGTAAGGCAAAATAAAAACGCTGAACATTTTTGTTCAGCGTTTTGCTGTCATTTGTTCTGTAAAATTTTTATAAGTTCTTCTTCCGTAATGGTTTCTTCGGTATAAACTTTAATGCCATGCTGCATTAAAAGTTCTGCTGCCACGCCGTTGCCGCATTTTCTGGTGCCGCTGAAGGTGCCGTCATAAATTTCGCCGCAGCCGCAGGACGGGCTGCGTGCCTTTAAAATGGCGTAATTGGCGCCTTTCTTTTTGGCTATCTGCAAGGCTTTTTGCGCGCCGTTTAAAAATTCCCTGGTAACGTCAAGCCCGGTTTTATCTTTAACGCAGGCTTTGCCGTTTAAAACATCTTCGCCGCTGCCGTTTTGTATCTCTACCGGCGGGCGGGGAATGGGCAGCATTGCCAGGCATTCCGGGCAAAACGCCGTAAAATCTTCCGTGTTATAATATTTTGCCAGCCACGGGCACAAATTGTTGCCGCCGCTGTATTTCACGTTGCGCCCCAAAAGGCACGCGCTGATTAAAATCATTTTGCAGTCCCCCTCTTAAAAATACTGCCGCTGTTTAAAATAACAATGGCTGCCAGTATAAAAAAGAATCCTGCCGCCTTGGCAGAAGTAAAAGTTTCCCCTAAAAGCAAAAGCCCGGTTAAACAGCCAACAACGGGCTCCAGCATTGCCAGTATGGAAGCGTACCCGGCTTCAACGTATTTCAGCCCGTAGGTATAAAGCAAATAAGGCAGCACTGTGCATAAAATGCTTATGCCTGCTGCTGCGCCTGCCGTTTCGGGTATAAGAGCAAAGGCAGTTAACATAACCTCCGGCTGGCAGAACGGCAGTAAAGGTAAAGACGCCATATAAAAAGTCCAGACGGAAATGGTTGCCGAATTATATTTAACAAGCGCATATTTGCTGAAAATGCTGTACAAAGCATAGCCAAAACCGGAAAGTATGCCTGTAAAAAAGGCTTCCGGCGGGCATTGCCAGCTGCCGGTAAGCATGCCCGATAAAAACAGGCACCCTGAAATGGTAGAACACAAAGCCAGTATTTTGCTGAAAGTGAGCCGCTCCTTAAATAAAAGCAGTGAAAGCAGCATTACAAATACCGGCGCGGTGTAAAGCAGCATAACGGCAACCGAAAGGCTGCTGAGCATAAAAGTTGTAAGGTAAAAAAGGTTAAACAGCACTACGCTGATAATGCCTGTGCCAATAAACATCCATATATCGCGCAGGTTTATTTTTAACAAAGCGGGTGAACGCACAAGCAGAAACGCCGTCATAAATAAAGCGCCGGCAATGGTGCGCACGGCTATAACCTGCACCGGGCTGAAACCGTAAAACATTAAAATGTACGAGAACAATCCGATAAAGCCCCATAAACTGGCTGCTGCCATAATGGCAAGCACCGGGCGTGTTTTGCCGTTCAAATTATTTTCCTTCTTCCTCGTAGTGGTTAATCAGGGCAAAAATCTTTTTCTGTTTATGCTTGCCGCTGGGGGCGGAAGTAAAGCCCCTGCCGAAAACGTCGCTGGCTTCGGTGATAATCATAAAAGCGCCGGGGTCTTTTTTGCGTACAATCTGGCGGATGCGCGCCACCTGTGTAAGTTTGGCAACAACAAACAGCACTTTGCGCTGCTGATGTGTGTAAGCGCCTTCGCCGTATAAATAGGTTACGCCGCGGCCTACTATTTTAATAATGCCGCTGGCAATTTCCTCATAATGCTCGCTGATGATGATAATGTTTTTCTTGTAATCGAAGCCGGAAGCAAAAGAGTTTGTTACTTTAAATACAATAAAGAAGGTCAGCATCGTGTAAAGCACGGCTTCAATGCCGAAGGCAATGGTACCGCAGAACATGATGAAAATGTTAAAGATAAAATTGGTTGTGCCCTGGCTGATGCTGTAATATTTGTTAATAATGCCGCCGACGATATCCATGCCGCCTGTGCCGCCGCCCACGCGGTAAACAATGCCCATGCCGATGCCGTACATAACGCCGCCGGTAATGCAGCTGAGCATTTTTTCCGGTACGTCAGGCGTATAAGCTGTTAAAAAATGCAGTGCGTCAATGGCAAGCGAAAGGAAGGTCATGCTGGCAAGCGAACCGAAAAAGTATTCCTTGTCCATATACTTCCACGCCAGGTAAAACAGCGGTATGTTCAGCACAATGTTCATCATGCCTATGGGCAGGCCCGTAAGGTAGTAAATTAAAAAGCCCAGGCCCGTAATGCCGCCGCTGAGCAGCATGTTGGGAATGTAAAACAGGTTAATGGCGGAGGCTGTAATAAGGCAGCCGATAACCACCATGGTATAACGGTAAATATGGTAGCTCATTGATACGCTCCTTTAAAATTTGTTTAACTGTTATAATCTTATCATTTTTTGAAGAAAAAAGGAATTGGCGCAGGCGAATTTACCCCAAAAGCATGAAAAATTTAAAAGAGATTTAAAAATTTTTATAACTTTTTAAACTGTTATAAAGCCAAGCGCTTTAAAATATGTTAAAATATATTGTATACAGAATTTTGAGTTGACAGGGATGTTTATGGAAAAAATTACAGAAACAGCTTATGCCAAAATAAACCTTGGGCTTGATGTGCTCGGCAAGCGTGCCGACGGCTACCACGAGGTTTCTATGGTAATGCAGAGCATCAGCCTTGCCGATACGGTAACGCTTGAAAAGCACAGCGGGCTGGTAGTGCAAACCGGCCGCAGCGATTTGCCGGGCGACAGCAGCAACCTTGCGTATAAGGCGGCAGTGCTGATGGCAGAACGCTTTGATAAAACGCCGGATGTAAAAATAACGCTTGATAAGCATATTTTTATGGCAGCAGGCCTTGCCGGTGGCAGCAGCGACGCTGCGGCAGTGCTGCGCGGGCTGAACCGTTTGTGGCAGCTTGGCCTTAATGCGGCGCAGCTTGAGGAACTTGCCGCGGAAATAGGCAGCGACGTGCCTTTCTGCATCTGCGGCGGCACAGCCCTTGCAGAAGGGCGCGGCGAAATATTAACTCCGCTGCCGGAGCCGCAGGAGGCAGTTATTGTGCTTGCCAAACCGCAGCAGGCGGTATCCACCGCCTGGGTGTATAAGGAATTTGATTCTTTGAAAAAGCCGCAGCATCCTGATATTGGCACGCTGAAAGCAGCACTTTTAAAAGAAAATGCCGTGCTGCCGCTGCCGGGCATGGGCAACGCGCTGGAGGGCGTAACCTGCGCCAGATACCCTGAAATTAACAAAATAAAAAAAGAAATGCTTGCCGCAGGAGCGCAGTACGCGCTTATGAGCGGCAGCGGGCCGACTGTGTTTGCCGTTGCAGGCAGCACACAGGAAGCACAGAAAATTATAGAAGCATTGCAGGCATGGAAACTGGAAACAGCGATTGCCACAACTGTGAAAAGGAGTGTAATATAAATGAGCGGACATTTAAGCCCTATTCAGCTTGACAGCTACCGGCCGCTGCGCGAACTGGTATGCGAAACCATCCGCCAGGCGATTGTTGACGGAGTTTTCAGCCCGGGCGAAAGGCTGATGGAAATTCAGCTGGCTGATGAAATGGGCGTCAGCCGTACGCCGGTGCGTGAAGCAATCCGCAAGCTGGAACTGGAAGGCTTTGTGGTAATGATACCGCGCCGCGGCACCTATGTGGCCGATATTTCCATTAAAGACATTAACGAAGTTTACGAAATACGCACCAGCCTTGAAGTGCTGGCAGCAGGGCTTGCCGCCGAACGCATCAGCGACGAGGAGCTGGAAACCATGCAGCGCCTGCTGGTAGAAATCGGCCAGCATATTGAAGACGGCAATATTGAAAAAATCGTAGAAATTGATACCGCGTTCCATGATGTTTTGTATAAAGCCAGCCGCAACAAACGCCTGGCAGGCATTATTAACAATCTGCGCGAGCAGATTACAGTGATACGCCGCCGTTCCATGATGTATCCGGGGCGTTTGCAGAATACTATGGAAGAACACCGCATTCTGGTGGACAGCATTGCGGCCCATGATGTTGACAGAGCGCAGAACGCTGCCCGCCTGCACATGGAAAACGCCGAGCATACTTTGCTGAAAGACATGCTTGAAAGCGCTGAACGCAAGAAAAAATAAGAAATGGGGTATAGAAATTGTCAGAACTTGTTGCTGTAATTTTAGCTGCCGGTATGGGCACCCGCATGAAATCCAAACTGCCGAAGGTTTTGCATAAAGTTGGCGGCAAAGCCATGCTGCAAAGAGTGCTTAACGCCGCAGACGGAGCCGGTGCCGCTAAAAAAGTAGTTATTACCGGCCACTGCGCAGAACTTGTAAACAAACTTATCGGCAGTCAGGCCGTAAGCGTATACCAAAAAGAGCAGCTCGGCACAGGCCATGCCGTAATGCAGGCCGAAGCCGAACTGAAAGATTTTAAAGGAACAGTTATGGTTCTTTGCGGCGACACTCCGCTTTTGGACGCCGGCGAACTGCGTAAATTTTATGACGAGCATGTACAAAGCGGCGCTGCGGCTACCGTGCTTACCGCAATTATGCCCAACCCTTACGGTTACGGGCGCATTATCCGCAATGCGGAAGGCAATGTGGCAGGCATTGTTGAAGAAAAAGACGCTGCGCCGGAACAGAAGGCTATTACCGAAATCAACACCGGTATTTTCTGCTTTGAAGCACCGCTTCTGTTTGAAGTCCTGCATACCTTAACCAACGATAACGCGCAGGGCGAATATTATTTAACTGACGTGCTCGCCAAATTAAACGGTATGGGCAAAAAGGTTGGAGCTGCCATTACGGCCGACAACGCCATGGTAATGGGCGTAAACAGCCGCCGCCAGCTGGCGGAAGCAGAAGCCGAACTGCGCACTCGTGTGCTCGGCGCGCTGATGGACAGCGGCGTAACCGTTATGGACCCCGCAAGCACCTTTATCGGCGAAGATGTTAAAGTTGGCAACGATACCGTTATTTATCCGTACACCTGGCTTGAGGGCAATACGGAAATCGGCACTGACTGCGTAATCGGGCCTTCCGTACGCCTTACCAATGTTAAAGTTGGCAGCGAAGTGGAAATGCAGTTTACCTACGGGCACGACTGCACCGTTAAAAATAAAGTTGTAATGGGGCCTTATGTACATCTGCGCCCGGATACCGTGCTTGAAGACAAGGTTAAAATCGGCAACTTTATCGAAGTTAAAAATTCTCATGTCGGCTACGGCACCAAACTGCCGCATCTTTCCTACATTGGCGATACCGATATTGGCAGCGGCGTAAATATTGGCTGCGGCTGCATTATGGTTAACTATGACGGCAAGAAAAAACACCGCACCACTATTGGCGACAACGCTTTTATCGGCTGCAACAGCAACCTTGTTGCGCCTGTTACCATCGGCGAAGGCGCTTATGTAGGCGCAGGCTCCACCATTACCAAAGAGGTGCCTGAGGACGCACTTGGCATTGCCCGCGCCAAACAGAAGAACATTGAAGGCTGGGCTGCCAAACAACGTGAAGACTGATAAATTTTGCTATACTACTTGTTAAACCTGTGTAAAAAGTTGTATACTATATTTATAAGGTTACGGAAATTTAATACCTATACAACTCAATCATACTTGGAGGGATATGACCATGTTGTCAGATGAGAGCAGAATGAGGATTTTTACCGGTAACGCAAACCCTGATTTGGCACGCGAGATTGCTGAAAATCTCGGTACAACCGTTGGTGATGCCGTTATCAACCGTTTTAACAATGGCGAAGTACAGGTTATGATTAACGAAAGCGTACGCGGCAAGGACATTTTTATTGTACAGCCTACCTGCGGCCCTATCGTTAACGATAACGTAATGGAACTTTTAATTATGGCTGATGCGTTTAAACGCGCTTCCGCTTCCCACATTACCGCAGTTATTCCGTATTACGGTTATGCCCGTCAGGACCGCAAAGCACGCGGCCGCGAACCTATTACCGCAAAACTGATGGCAGACCTTCTGGAATGTGCAGGCATTACCCGCGTTGTAACAATCGACCTGCATGCAGCCCAGATTCAGGGCTTCTTTAACGTACCGTTTGACCATATGCCCGGCCAGCCGATTCTGGCAGAGTATATTAAAAGCAAAAATCTTGAGGACCTCATCGTTGTATCACCTGACCTTGGCGGCGTAAGCCGTGCCCGCACCATGGCAGAACGCCTCGGCTGCGGCATGGCCATTATCGACAAACGCCGTCCGGAACCCGGCGTAGCCGAAGTTATGAACCTTATCGGCAACGTTGAAGGCAAAACCGCAATTCTTGTCGACGACATGATTGATACTGCCGGTTCTTTGGTAGAAGCAGCCAAAGCTGTTAAAAAATTTGGCGCAAAAGAAATTTACGCATGCTGCACGCATCCGATTTTGACGGACCCGGCTGTAAGCCGCATTGCTCAGTCGGATATTACGGAAGTTGTTGTTACCAACACCATTCCGCTGCCGCCGTCCAAAAAGCACCCCAAAATTAAAGTGCTTTCCATTGCGCCGATTCTGGCAGAAACCATTCTGCGCATTTACAACAACTGGTCTGTAAGCCAGCTGTTTGAAAAACACAAATAATAAACTTTATGGGCCTGCCGCAGGCGCGGCGGGCCTTATTTTTGCATTAAGGAGTAAACATGAAACTGATAGTTGGGCTTGGCAACATTGGCAAAGAATATGAAGGCACGCGCCATAATATCGGCTTTATGGTGGCCGATGAACTTGCAAAGCGCTGGGGCATTACCACCTGGAAAAATGAGCGCAGCGCCATGTGCGCCGAACACCGTATTCCCGAAAAGGTATTTTTAATAAAACCTACCACCTATATGAATTTAAGCGGCGAAGCCGTGGGCGCTTTTGCCAATTTTTACAATATCGGCCCGGAAGATATTGCGGTTATTCAGGATGACCTCGATTTACCCTGCGGCAAACTGCGCATCCGCCGCAAAGGCAGTGCGGGCGGGCACAACGGCATTAAATCCATCCAGCAGCATCTTGGCACGGGCGATTTTCCGCGCTTTAAAATCGGCATCGGCCACCCGGAGCGCAATGCGTCGGCAGTTATCGGGCATGTGTTGCACCGTTTCGGCAAAGAAGAACAGCCTTTAATTGAAGAAGCTGTCAAGCAGATGGCTGACGCTGTTGAGTTATGGCTGAAAGGCGATATGGACGCCGTAATGCAGGAATACAATACCAAAAAGGAAAAGAAAAAAGAGGAACCTGTCAAAGAAAATAATTAATTTGTGTACATTGCCCAAAAACTAAAACACATTAAGATTTTAGTTTGTAACGCATGTTACAATTTTACATTAAAAACAAACCTTTAAAATAAAAATGTAAAAAAATCAGCGCAAAAGTGTTGACAAGGTGTTGTGTGCCTATTATAATAACATCATCAAATAACAAATTGCGTTGATTGGGAAAAGTAGTAAAGAAGCCCAGATTCCAGAGAACTTATCATTTAGCTGAGAGATAAGATCAAAGCACTTTATGAAAATCCCCCATGAGCTGCCAGCTGAAGGGCAAACGCCTGTGTAAGTGTGGCCGGAGGACGACCGTTACAGCGTCAGGCATTGAACGTCAGTTGTGAAACTTTCGGTGATGCCGGTAAAGTGGCCGTATTATTACGGCAATAAGAGTGGTACCGCAGAGCTATTCGGCTTTGTCTCTTACAAAAGAGGCAAAGCCTTTTTTGTTGGTAAAAAAGCTTTACAATCGCCGGTTTGTTATTAAACAAATTATTTTATTCAAAGGAGAAATGAAAAATGAGTGTATTGAACAAATTGGCAGAATTCGTAGGCAAATATCTTACTTACATCGTGTTTGCAGTTGTTGTGGCAGCGTTCTTCTTCCCGCAGGGCTTTACCTGGGCGGCTTCGCAGACTGTACTGCTTCTTTCCGTTATCATGTTCGGCATGGGCATGACGCTGCGTGCCAGCGACTTTGCACTGGTGCTCAGCCGTCCTAAAGAAGTGTTCTTCGGCTGCGTAGGGCAGTTTACCATCATGCCGTTCCTCGCATACGTTTTAACCGTTGGGTTTGAACTTCCTCCCGAACTTGCAATCGGCATGATTCTCCTCGGCACCACCCCGGGCGGTACGGCATCCAACGTAATGACGTATCTTGCCAAAGGCGACGTTACCTTGTCCGTTTGCCTTACTACCGCAACAACTCTGCTTGCACCGCTGCTTACCCCGTTTTTAACCTGGATGCTGGCAGGCCAGTGGGTTGAAGTTTCCTTCCTCGCAATGCTTAAATCCGTATCTCAGGTAATCCTTTTGCCAATCGTGCTTGGCATCCTCGTTCATAAAGCAGTTGGCGACAAACTCGTCGTTAAATACTCCAAACTTTTGGTTCTCGTATCCGTATTCAGCGTACTTTCCATCATGGGTGCCATGGTTGCCTTAAACGGCGAAACCATCTTAAGGCTCGGCTGGGTTATGGTTCTGGTTGTAGTGCTGCAAAACTTTGGCGGTTACGCCCTTGGCTGGATGCTCGCCAGAAAAGCCGGCATGGGCAGAGCGCAGTGCACCACTGTTATGCTGGAAGTTGGCATGCAGAACGCAGCGCTTGCCTGCTCGCTCGGTACACTGCACTTCACTCCGATGGCAGCAGTGCCCGGCGCAATCGGCGGCGTAGTACATCAAATCACCGGTTCGCTTCTTGCTTCTGTTTTTGCCGCACGCAACGGCAAACAGGAATCTGCACAGGCTGTTATGCCCGAAGCTGAACCTGCCAAATAATTAAACACACGGCGCGGCAGGCTGAACGGAAATAAACCTGGCCGCGCTGCATAAAACAAACTTGCAGTCTAAAATAAGGGATTTTGTTCGGAATAATAAAACATATAAAGCTGCATTAAAGCAGCTACTTTCCCCGGCCCCGGTGCTCCGCCGCCGGGGTTTTAATTTGCCCTGTTGACAGCAGTGCGCCGCTGTGGTATATTTTTAGAGAACTAAATACTAAAATTCGCTGTGGATTTTTCTGGCATAGCCACTTTTCGCCACACAGTTGCCTTAGCGGGCGCTGTGTGGTTTTTTAATGCAGCGGAAGGAGAGGGAATATGAACGAAAATTTTATGAAGGAAGAACCGGTGCTGCCGCTGATAACTTCAATGGCGCTGCCCATGGTTATCAGCATGATGGTGAACTCGCTGTACAACATTGTGGATAGTTTTTTGTGGCGCAAATCAGCGAGGACGCCATGACGGCGCTGTCGCTGGTGTTCCCGGTGCAGAATTTTATCAACGCCGTCAGCATTGGCTTTGGCGTGGGCATTAACGCGCTGATTGCCTATTACCTTGGCGCGGGCGAAGGCGAAACTGCCAACCGCGCGGCGGTGCACGGCATGGCGATTTCCGCCCTGCACGGTGTGGTGCTGATGGCAGCCTGCATTGCCATTATGCCGCAGTTTTTAAGCGCTTTTACAAATAACGCACAGGTTATAGATATGGGTGTGCGTTATTCCAATATTGCTTTCAGCTTTTCGCTGATAATCATGCTGGGGCTGGCGTTTGAAAAAATCTTTCAGGCAGTCGGCAATATGAAAGTTACCATGATTGCGTTAATGGCAGGCTGCATAACCAACATTATTTTAGACCCGCTTTTGATTTTCGGCATCGGGCCGTTTCCCGAATGGGGGATAGAAGGGGCTGCTGTGGCAACCGGCATAGGGCAGATAGTAACGCTTTTAATATACTTGTTTGTTTATAAAAATTATCCGCTGCGCATCAGGTTAAGCCGCAGGTATTTAACACGTGATTTTGCGCTTGATTTTAAACTTTACGCCATCGGCATACCGGCAACACTGAATCTGGCGCTGCCTTCGCTGCTTGTGTCTTCGCTTAACACCATACTGGCGGCTTTTTCGCAAAGCTATATTGTGGTGCTTGGCATTTATTACAAGCTGCAAACTTTTTTGTACCTGCCTGCTAACGGCATTATTCAGGGCATGCGCCCGCTGATTGGCTTTAATTATGGTGCGGGTGAGCACGAGCGCGTGAAGAAAATTTACAACACAACACTGGTGCTTAACGCAGGCATTATGCTGGGTGGAACAATAATTTGCCTGACGGTGCCGGATGTTTTAATGGCCTTTTTTACCGATAATGCCGTAACTGTAGAAGCCGGAGCGCAGGCGCTGCGCATAATCTGTGCCGGGTTTATCGTATCGGCAGTTAGTGTAACTGCCTGCGGCGCACTGGAAGGGCTTGGCAAGGGCGTACCGTCGCTTGTAATTTCGCTTTTGCGCTATGTGGTAATAATTATACCGGCGGCGTGGCTGTTAAGCCGCAGCTTTGGCGCAGTTGGCGTGTGGCATGCCTTTTGGCTGGCAGAACTTATAACCGCCGCCGCGGCGCAGCTTGTGTATAAAAGGTTTAGTAAATAAAAAACGGCATCACGTTTTACGTGATGCCGTTTGAGCTTTATTATGTTCAGCATGTTCTGCCGGGGTAAGCTTTTAAGGCTTCGCCTAAAATGTAAATGGCGCGTTTTAAATCTTCGCAGTTCAGCACGTAAGCGAGGCGGGCTTCGTTAACGCCAAGGCCGGGGGTGCTGTAAAAGCCGTTGCCGGGGGCAAACATTACGGTTTCGCCGTCAATGTCAAAGTTTTCTAGCAGCCAGATGGCAAATTTTTCTGCGTCGTCTACCGGGAATTTAACCATTACGTAAAAAGCGCCTTTCGGGTCGCTGGCTGCAACGCCGGGCAGTGATTTCAGCCCTGCGGCAATGGTGTCGCGGCGTTTCTGGTATTCTTTGTTTACTTCTTCCAGGTAGCTTACCGGGGTTGTGTAAAGTGCTGCTGCGCCAACTTCTTCCAAAATCGGGCTGCACAGCCTGCCCTGGCAGCATTTGTTAATCTGTTGGCAGAATTCTTTGTTTTTGCTGATAATGCAGCCGATACGTGCGCCGCAGGCACTGTAACGTTTGGAAACGCTGTCGATAATAATCAGGTTGTTATCAAGCTCGGGCATAGTGCCGAAGCTCTTATATTCGCCGCCGTAAACGAATTCGCGGTAAACTTCGTCGGCAATTACGGCAAGGTCGTGCTTAACGGCAAGTGCGGCAATGGTCTGCATTTCTGCTTCGGTGTAAACAACGCCTGTCGGGTTGCCCGGATTGGTTAAGAGTATTGCTTTGGTTTTAGGCGTAATATGTTTTTCAATTTCAGCAGCTTCCGGCAGATGGTAGCCGTTTTCCACGCTGGTGGTTACGGCGTTGATTTTAGCGCCGAACTCGGTGGCAAAAGTTGTATAGTTGGCATAAAACGGTTCAAAAACCATAATTTCGTCATCGGGGTCGCACAAAGCCATAACGGCAAAGGTCAGGGCTTCGCTGCCGCCGTTGGTGATGAAAATATCGCCTGCTTCATAGTTCATGCCTTTTTCGGCATAATATTTTTGAATTGCTTCAATTAAAAACGGTTCGCCTTTGCTGGCACCGTAAGCGATAACTTTTTCGTCAAAATTTTTAATGGCGTCCATAAACTGGGGCGGAGTTTCAATATCCGGCTGGCCTATGTTAAGATGATAAACTTTTTTGCCTGCTTTTTTTGCGGCATCTGCATAGGGCGCCAGCTTTCTGATAGGTGATAATTTTAAATTTTGTACACGCTGGGAAATTTTCATATCGGTTGCTCCTCACTTGATAAATTTACAAAACAAAAAATTGTATGCCGCTATTATACCATAAAAAACGCGGCAAGTTCAGCCCTGCCGCGTAAAAATAATGTATACAATTTTAAATTATCTGTTCCAGGGTATGGCGCGGTTTTCTGCCCATTGCAAAAGCAGGTTAAATACCAGCCCCAAAAGCGAAAGTACAATTACGCCTGCCATTAAGCGGTCTGTAATCATCAAATCGCCGTAATGAAGTATCAGCGCGCCGATGCCTTCCTGTGCGGCAATCATTTCTGCGGCAACCAGAAGCAGAAGCGAGGTTCCTGCCGCAAGGCGCAGCCCGGCAAAAATCATGGGCAGGGCTGCCGGAAGCACAACTTTTTTTAAGGTCATCCAGCGGGTGGCGTTAAAGCTTACGGCTACCTTAATTAAAAGCGGGTCTACATTTTTTACGCCGGAGTATGTATTCATCGCTACCGGAAAGAACACGCCCAGCGCGATAATGGTTACTTTGCTGAGTTCGCCTATGCCGAGCCATAAAATAAACAGCGGCAGGAGCGCAATTTTAGGTATTGGGTACAGCGCGTTTACAATGGGCGAGCCAATGCGGTCAATCAGCGCGGAAGTGCCGGTAAAAAGCCCTACGGCAAGGCCGATAACGCTGCCGAGCACAAAGCCCAGTATGATGCGGTACATACTTGCGGCAAGGCTTGCAGCTATTTCTCCGCCCGCAACCATAGCGGCAAGTGCGCTTAAAATACCTGTCGGTGAAGGCAGAAACAGCGGCGAAACAATGCCTGCGCGGCAGATGAGCTCCCAGATTATCAGCAGCACAATGACTGAAAGAGCGGAAACCCAGACCGGGTAAGTTTTTTGCCAGCTGTGCATTTTATCGGTAATTTTATATTCATTCATTGCCTTCCACCTCCATTAAAGCCGCACGTGCGTCTTTGCTGATGTGTTCCCAGATAATGCGGATATATTCGGCAATTTCTTCGGTGTGCTGCGGCAGTTCGCGTTCTGAGCGCGGTATGCCGATATTTAAAATGCGGCTTATTTTGCCCGGGCGGCGCGAAAGCAGCACAACACGGTCGGCAAGCATAACGGCTTCCTGAATGTTATGGGTTACATATAAAGTGCTGAGGCGCGTTTTATCCCACAGGGTAACAAGCTCTTCCTGCATAATGGTACGCGTCTGCGCGTCCAGCGCACTGAAAGGCTCGTCCATCAAAAGCAGGTCAGGGTTAATTACAAGGGCGCGGGCAATGCCTACGCGCTGGCGCATGCCGCCGCTTAAATGGTGCGGCAGTGCTTTTTCAAAGCCGGTTAAGCCAACAAGGTTTATGTAGTGGCTTATACGGTCTTTTTGTTCCTGCCCGGGCACGCCCATTGCTTCCAGCCCAAAGGCGATATTATCGTAAACGCTGCGCCAGGGGAAAAGCCCAGTTTCCTGAAAAACAATGCCGGTGCGCGGTACATGCCCCTGCGGCAGATGCGTGAAGCTGGCGCTGCCGCTTGTCGGAGCAAGCAGCCCGGCTGTGATGTTTAAAAGTGTGGATTTTCCGCAGCCTGACGGGCCAACCAGTGCGACAAATTCTTCTTCGTTTACGGTAAGGTTAATATCCTGCAAAACAGGCAGGTTATGCCCCGTGCGCGAAACGAAACTTTTACTTACGTTGTCTATAACGAGTTTCATAAGTGCCTCCAAATAAAAAGGGCGGAAGCTGTTCCGCCCTTAAATTGTTACTGTGCCAGTGCTTTTTCCAGTAGAGTGGTATTTGCTACCTTGGCAGGGTCAAGTGTGCCCTGCATCATACCGTGTGAAGAATACCAGTCAATCTGTGTTTTAATATCGTCCGCCATAAGTTTGCCGTCGCGGTCAATATACGGCAGGCCAAGTTTAATATCACTGGCAGGGGCTTTTACGTATTTGGCAATAATACCTACAACTTCATCAAGCTTTTTGGGGTCTTTCTTTTCAACGGCTGCTTCGTAATAATAATGGCAGGCTTTGTTATAGGCTTTTAAAAAGCGGATGTTGGCGTCTTCGTTTTTCATAAATTCAGGCGAGAAGAACAGTGCGGAAGTCTGATAAGGAATGATGTCGCCAACCTGCACAATGGTTTGCGCCGTGCCTGCGGTCTGCATTTTGGTGATGTTGGGCTCGTTTAAAATTGCGCCGTCAATCTGGTTGCTTTCAAGCGCTGCCATTACGGCGCTTACTTTGCCGAGCGGTACAAGTTCCACGTCGTCGAGGCTCATGCCTTTCTGTTCAAGCATTCTGCCCAGCATATAATGGAAGGTAGAACCTTTCTGCGTAATGCCTATGCGTTTGCCTTTAATGCTTTCCAGGCTGGTAAAGCCACTGTTATAAGCGTTTGCTGCCGCAACAAGTGCGGAAGAAGGGAAGCCTTTTTCTTCGCGGCCTTTATCGGCAACAATTGCCAGCTGCTGGCCGCTTGCCGCCATGTTAAAGAGGCTGGCGGTAATACCGGTTGCGCCTACGTCAACCTGAGAAGAAGCAGTTGCAACGGCAATGGGGTGTGCCGCGTCAAACCATTCAGGCTGTATTTCTATATTTTGTTCGGCAAAAAAGCCTTTGTCCATGGCAATAAACAGCGGCGCGCTGCTGGTAAGGCGCAGCATGCCGAGCTTAACCTGCGCTTTGGCCGCTGCTGGTGCCTGCTTTTCGCTGCTGCCGCAGCCTGTAAGGGCAAATGCCAGGCAAAGTACTGCCAGTAAAAACAGTAATTTTTTCATCGTCATCATCCTTTGCGTAGTTAGTGGTTGTCAGCATAACACTGTGTAAGCGTCTTATCAGTTATTTTACATCAAAAAACCGATAAATGCACTACTTTTATTAAAAAATACACTGTAAAACTTATTTTTGTTTACTGAGCAGGTTTTACTTTTGTTATCAGTGCGATGTTGGTATAATATAATTTGTAATGCTGTAAATAACGGAGGCTATATTTATGAAATGGAATAGATTTTTTGCTTTGGCGGCAGGTTTTATTTTGGCGGCGGGGCATAGTGCTGCTTTGGCCGCGGAACCTGTGTGCCTTGCCAGCATTGAAGCGGATACCGACGGCAACGGAACGCAGGAAACCGCCGAGCTGTGGGGCAGTAAACTTACGGGAGGCAGCAGTTATTACGGCGATTTGCTGCTGATGATTAAAGACGTCAGCGGCAAACTGATAACCGCCTATACGCCTTCGCTTGAGGGCGGCTATGCCAATATTTTGCAGAAAGGGCATTTTACCGGCAAGGGCGAGCAGATTATTGTGCGCTCTTTAAGCGGGGCGGCACAGGAAATGCAGGTGCGCATTATTGACGCAGCACTGCCAAATGCCGTGCAGGAAATTTATACTGGCAGCGATAATATGGGCGCAGCCGTTAACGCTGCTTTTAAGCCCGGTTTTAAAACGGAATTTGTGTTTGAAGATTTTAAAGACGGCGTGCGTACGGAAGCCGTTGAATACGGCGTGCTGCCGCACGAAAAAGATTACTATATTAACTGCGGGCTGTATGACGGAAACGGAAATTTGTTAAAGCCCTACCGCAAGCCGGAGAGCCGCATGAGCGGTGTTACAGTTATTGCAGACCCCGAAGGCATGGACAAGCTTGCAACCTTGCAGACCGTAAGCGGAACAGGCAGCGAGGACACGCTTGCCAAAATTGCTGCCGAGTGGGAATATGACGGCGGCTGGCAGTTGAAGGACCGCGAATTGTATACGCAAATTGTGCAGAACGGCGAATTCCGCCGCAACCTTGTTTTCGGCAACGGCATGCTTTACAAGCAGCAGGCCGTAATGGACGGCAGCAGCGTAACTTATCCGCTGATGGCGGTTGAAGGCAAACAGGAACTGCAAAACACTATTAATGGCGAGCTGGAGAAAGTTTGGCAGCCCTATGCCGCAGCGCTTGGCAAAAAAAGCTGCGAGCTTGATTATACGGTGCCTTTTGCAGGTTCAGACATGATGTCGCTGATGTTTTTCGGCGTAATGGGTGAGGGCAGCGAAGAAATTTTTGAACGCCTGCCGCTGAACATATCGCTCAGCGACGGCAAAGTCCTTGATATCAGTGATGTTCTGGATGTTGAAAACCCGGATTTACTGCCGGTGCTTGCTCTGCTTGGCGCTGAAGATAAGGTTGATTTTACAAAGGAAGTGCCGAATTCCTGGTATTATAATGGAAAGAATCTGGTGTTCTGCCAGAAGATGAAAGACGGCACGGGCTGGAATGAAGCCGCGATACCGGCATCCGAACTTGAAAAATTTATGCTTAACAAAAATTTGCTGAAAAAATAACAAAAAATGAACAAATTTGCCACAAAGGAACTGACTGGAGAGTCTAACGGCGAAAAACCGAGAAAATAAAAGCAACGATAAGTAAAATTAATGAAATTTGCTAAAATTAAGGTTTGCCTTTCTGCTTTTGAAGGAATATAATTATATTACTTTGGTTTAAGTATATCCTTTTTGCTTTTTTGTACTTGAAACTTAAGTTAGAAGGAGGAATAGATTTATGTTGAATTTTTTGCGTAAGAACAGGAGCGGCAAAGCAGCAGTTGCAGCGCTTGCTGCCGTAACTGTGTTTTCGCTTGCCGGCTGCGGCGGCGAAAAAGCAGCGGCTCCGCAGGCTACGCTTGTAAAATCCATGCAGGTAATAAAGCGTGATACACCGCTGGTTTACGATTATACCGGCTTTGTGCAGGCTCAGCAGGAAATGGAGCTGAAAGCACAGGTAAGCGGGCAGATTACCGGCAAGTATTTTAACGGTGGCGAAACCGTTCAGGCAGGCCAGATTTTGTACACGATTGACCCGCGTACCTACCGCGCCAACCTTTTGCAGGCACAGGCAAACCTTGCCAATGCCCGTGCTCAGCTTGCCAACGCTTCGGTAGATGCTGAACGCTACACAAAACTTTACGAGCAAAGCGCTGTTTCCAAACAGACTCTCGATAACGCCATTATGGCGCGTGACCAGGCACAGGCATCCGTAAACGCACAGGAAGCCATGCTTGAAAATGCGCAGATTGATATGAACGAAACCAATGTAACGGCTCCGTTTACCGGACGCATTGATACTACTGCCCTTGAAGTAGGCAACTATGTTACCGATGGGCAGACCACCATGGCAACAATTTCCAACACCGACCCGGTATTTGTAGAGTTCAGCATGGCCGAGCCTGAATACTTGAAGCTTGCCAACACTGCAGTTGACAGAGGGCAGGCAGCACCGCTGGAAAATTTGAGCATTGTTTTGAGCGATGGCACCACTTATGACCTGCCCGGCCGCATTGCTGAGGTTAACCGTGCATTGACTGCCAACACCGGTACGCTTACCATTAAAGCGCTGTTCGATAACCCGAACCGCGTACTGCTGCCGGGAATGTTCGCACATGTGCAGGCAACGGCAGGCACCAGGGCTAACGCACTTCTCATTCCGCAGCGTGCCGTTACGGAATTGATGTATAAAAAATTTGTTTACGTTATCGGCGCAGACAACAAGGTTGAAATGCGCGAAGTTACCCTTGGGCCTCGCGTAGGGCGTTTGTGGATGGTTGAAAGCGGCCTTAACGGCGATGAAACAATCGTTGTTGAAGGTACCGGCAAAATTACGGCCGGTGCGCTTGTAAACCCCGAACCGATGACGGAAGCGGAACTTGACACTACCGCCGACAGAACAGAATCCGGCGATGCTGCCGGTGCAGCAAAATAAGGAGGTAAGCTGAATGGCACGATTTTTTATTGACCGTCCGGTCTTTGCCATGGTGCTGGCCATATTGATTACGCTGCTGGGCGCTATTGCCGGTTTCAGCCTGCCTATTGCCCAGTATCCTAATATTACCAAACCGCGTATTTCCGTAACTACCAACTATACGGGCGCAAGTGCCCAGACGGTAGAAGAATCTGTTGCGCAGGCAATAGAGCAGAAGGTAAACGGCGTAGAAAATATGCTGGATATGAGTTCTACCAGTACCGCTACCGGCGAATACAGTTTGAACGTACAGTTTAACCTGGAAAAGAATGCCGATATTGCTGCGGTAGAAGTACAGAACCGTGTATCGCAGGCAAACAGCTCCATGCCGCAGGAAGTAACCGCATACGGCATTACCACGACGAAGGAATCTGCGGAAACCATCATGTATTTCGCACTTACCTCGCCTAACAATACTTATGACAGTATGTTCCTCAGAACATACGCCGACGTTAACTTTATCGATGCTGTTAAGCGCGTTAAAGGTGTATCCACTGTTGATGAATACGGTCCGGAATATTCCATGCGTATCTGGCTGAACCCGGAAAAACTGGCTCAGCTTAACCTTACAACAAGCGATATTGAAACGGCGGTAGAAGCTCAGAACATTCAGGCGCCTGTTGGTACCGTAGGTGCCCGCCCGACTGTTGACGAGCAGGAAAAACAATACTCTGCCAATGCGCAGGGCCGTTTAAAAACACCTGAAGAATTCGGCAATATTATTATCCGTTCCATTAACGGCGAAAACCTTTACTTAAAGGATATCGCCCGTATTGAAGAAGCACCGAGAAGCGACCTGGTACTCAGCCGTTTGAACGGCGGTGCCTCCGTAGTATTCCCGGTATCCCTTACCAGTGACGCCAACTCCATTGAAACGGTTTCGCAAATCCGCGAAGTTTTGGCTGACGCCGAAAAACGTTTCCCGGCAGATATGAAGCTGACGGTTATTCAGGATAACACGCAGTTCATTACCGAATCTTTGAACAAGGTTGCCCATACCTTCTTTGAAGCGCTGGTACTGGTTATTTTTGTAATCTTCATGTTCCTCGGTAGCTGGCGTGCAACACTGATTCCGCTGCTGGCAGTACCGGTATCTCTGGTTGGTACTTTTGCTTCGTTCGTACTTTTGGGCTTTACCATTAATACGCTGACGGCCTTCGCACTTATCCTTGCTATCGGCCTCGTAGTCGATGACGCTATCGTCGTTGTAGAAGCGGTAGAACATCATATTCAGGATACGGGCCTTACGCCTAAAGAAGCAACCTACCGCGCCATGAGCGAAGTTTCCGGCCCTGTTGTGGCCATTGCCTTCGTACTTTCCGCGGTATTTATCCCGACTGCGTTTACCGGCGGTACGGTTGGCGAGCTTTATAAACAGTTTGCCATTACCATTTCCGTTTCCATGATGCTTTCGGCACTTATCGCATTGTCGCTGACCCCGGCGCTGTGCGCTCTGATTTTGAAACCTAAAAAAGATGAAGCCGAAATTAAAGGCTTTATCGGCAAAGCTGTACATGCTTTCAACAAATGGTTTGAAAGAACGCTTGCTAAATACGTAACTAACGTAGAAAAATGCATCCGCCATGCAAAAGTTGTTATGGCCTGCTTGCTGGTTGGCGTAATTTTAATCGGCTTCCTGTTTAAGATTACTCCTTCCGGTTACGTTCCTAATGAAGATATGGGCATGAGCGCCGTATCTTTCAGCCTGCCGGAAGGCGCTTCCAGCAACCGTAATATTCAGCTGATGGGCGAACTCAGTAAAGAAGTTCAGAAATTCCCGGGCGTTGACTATGTAATGGAAGTATCCGGCGTTGATATTCTTAGTTCTGCGCAGAAAGCATCTGCCGGCCTCGTAGTTGTAGCCATGAAGCCTTATGCAGAACGTGATACCACCATTCAGGATATCATTCCTATGATTCAGGGCCTCGGCCCTAAATTCCCGGATGCCACGGTTATGGCCTTCCAGCCTCCTGCATTGCCTGGCGCTTCTAGCACCGGTTCTCTCAGCATGTACATTATGAACCTTGGCGGTGAAGATGTAAGCCTGATGAATGACCGTGCGCAGGAATTTTTGGCGAAAGCACGCCAGCGTCCGGAAATAGGCATGATTTACACTACACTGAATACCACCACGCCTATGTATAAATTCAATGTAGACCGTGATAAGGCACAGAGCCTGAACGTACCTGTTTCCAGCGTATTCAGCGCATTGCAGACCTTCCTCGGCGGTTACGAAATCAACGACCTGAACAACTTCGGCCGTACATGGAAAGTTGTTATGCAGGCTGATGACAAATACCGCTCCAACGTTGACGATATGCGTTATTTCTTTGTACGCAGCAACGATGGCACGATGGTTCCGCTGAACACTCTTGTAACTTATGACAATGAAAACAGCTCCGTTGTTATGACGCGCTTTAACGGCGCACGCGCTATTAAAATTGCAGGCGACCCTGCCGAAGGTTATTCCACCGGCCAGGCCATGACTGCTCTGGAAGAAGTTGCGGCAGAAACTTTGCCTGTAACTTACAGCTATGAATGGACCGACCAGAGCCGTGACCAGATTGAAGCAGGCAACCGCTCCATGCAGATTTTTGTAATTTCCCTTATCTTCGTATTCCTCTGCCTGGCAGCTTTGTATGAAAGCTGGACCATTCCTCTGGCAGTTCTCCTTTCCGTGCCTACTGCCGTACTGGGCTGCATTCTTGGCCAGTACCTGCGCGGGCAGCAAAACGACGTTTATATGCAGATTGGCTTGATTATGCTTATCGGCCTTGCTGCCAAGAACGCAATTTTGATTGTAGAATACGCAAAGATGAATATGGAAAAAGGCATGGGCGTTGTTGATGCTGCTGTTGAAGCATCCCGCCTCCGTCTCCGTCCGATTCTGATGACTTCGTTTGCATTCATCCTCGGCTGCCTGCCGCTGGCTGTTGCAACCGGCCCGGGCGCAGGCGCGCGTGTATCCATGGGTAACGCCGTAGTTGCCGGCATGACCTTTAACACGCTGTTCGGTATCTTCCTTATTCCGGTATGCTTTGTAGTTGTAGAAAAATTCTTCAGCAAAAAGCATAAAGAAGAAGCCTGATAAAAGTAAATAATTAGTGAAAAATGCCCTGCTTGACGGCGGGGCATTTTTTATAGCAGGAATTTTCAAATTTGTGTTGTATAATAGTTAGAGTAAACAAACTATTTTGAAATAGAGGGGAATTTGCTTGAACAGATTAAAAGAACAAAGCCGCTTTCTGCGCAATGTGTGGTTTTTAACCAAGAGCTACTGGCAGTCGGAAGAACGCTTGAAGGCGTTTGCCCTGCTGGCGGTAATAATTGCGCTTACACTGGCGGTTGTATATGTAATTGTTTTAATTAACGACTGGTTTAACGTATTTTATGAAGCGCTGCAAAATTACGATACCGAGAAAATATTTGATGAACTGATACATTTTTCGTGGCTGGCCGCGCTGTACATTATTTTAATGGTATATTCGTTTTATTTGCAGCAGGTGCTTATAATTAACTGGCGCCGCTGGCTTACAGACCGTTACATTGACGAATGGCTGCGCAATAAAACTTATTACCGTCTGCAGGTTTTCAGCGCTGATACCGATAACCCTGACCAGCGTATCAGTGAAGATGTGCGCCTGTTTGTGGAAATGACGCTGACTTTCAGTATCGGCGTTTTAAAGGCGGTATGCACATTTGTATCCTTCGTATTTGTTTTGTATAATATTTCCGGGCCGCTTGATTTTACGCTTTGGGGGCACAGCTTCCATATCGAAGGTTATATGGTATGGGTAGCGCTTATTTATTCGGCGCTTGGCACCTGGGTAACGCATGTTGCCGGTAAAAAGCTGGTTGGGCTTAATTTTGTTCAGCAGCGTTACGAGGCTGATTTCCGTTTCAGCATGATGCGTATGCGCGAAAACGCCGAGAGCATTGCCTTTTACAGCGGCGAAGGGCGCGAGGGCAGCATTTTTAAAAAGCGTTTTGCACTGCTTTTGGACAACTTCTGGAAAATTATTCAAAAACGCAAACAGCTTATCTGGATTAATTCCGGTTATTCGCAGATTGCCATTATTTTCCCGATGGTTGTGGCAATGCCGCGCTATCTGGCGCACCAGATTACGCTGGGCGGGCTGATGCAGGTAAGCAACGCCTTTGGTAAAGTACAGGAATCGCTTTCGTATTTTGTGGATATGTACGCTTCCATTGCCGAATGGCAGTCTGTTGTTAACCGTCTTACGGGATTCGGTCTGCACATGCACGAAGTTAAGCAGGAAAAATTGCAGCCGGATTTGCAGCGTGAGTTATCAGATGGCGGCATTGCAGCCAGACAGCTTGATATAACGCTGCCGGACGGGCATGTTTTGATTGACGGTGCGGAATTTAACCTTCGCCGCGGCGAAAATATTTTAATCAAAGGGCCAAGCGGAAGCGGCAAAAGTACTTTGCTGCGCGTTTTAGCAGGTATCTGGCCGTATGTAAAAGGCAGGCTTGCCATGCCGGAGGCGGAAAACACCATGTTTATTCCGCAGAAGCCTTATCTGCCGCTCGGAACTCTGCGCGAGGCGCTGTTGTACCCCGGCGGGCATGAATGCAGTGATGAAGAACTGAAAAACGTGCTTGCAAAATGCAGTATCGGTTATCTGGCAGAAAATTTATATGTTGAGGCAGACTGGGCGCATGTTTTAAGCGGCGGCGAACAGCAGCGCGTGGCTTTTGCGCGTGCGCTTATTTATAAGCCGGACTGGCTGTTTCTGGATGAAGCAACATCCGCTCTTGACGAGGCTACGGAAAAAGCCATGTACACTTTAATATCTGCCGAAATGCCGCAGACTACGGTTATCAGTATCGGGCACAGAAGCACTTTAAACAGCTTCCATCAGGCAGGGCTGTTTTTAGATAAAAACTTGAAAAAATTATCTTTCGGCTATCTTTAATTTGTTTTATGATGAGTACAAAAGGAGGTACAACCAATGATGCCAATGGAAATAGCGCCTGGTATTTATGATGTGGGTGCAACGGACTGGATTGTGAGGGACTTTCACGGATATAAGACCGAGCGCGGCGCTTCATACAACAGTTATTTAATTGTTGATGAAAAAATCTGCCTTATTGATACCGTTAAGGCCTGCTATGCAGATGAACTTTTGGAGAAAATACGCCGTGTTGCTGACCCTGCCAAAATAGATTATGTAGTGGTAAACCATGTTGAACCTGACCATGCGGGTGCGCTGCCGGAGGTTTTAAAAGCAGCTCCCAATGCTAAATTTGTTATTACCATGCAGGGCAAAAACGAGGCTTTGCGCCATTATGGCGACGGCTTTGACTTTATGGTTGTTAAGGAAGGCGACAAAATAAGCCTTGGCAGCCGTGAGCTGACTTTTGTGCCCATGCCGATGCTGCACTGGCCCGACAATATGGTAACCTATTGCCCGCAGGACGGCATTCTGTTCAGCAACGATGCGTTTGGACAGCATTATGCTTCTTCCAAACGCTTTGATGATGAAGTTGACGAATATGTTTTGTTCTATGAAGCGAAAAAATATTTTGCCAATATTTTGTGGCCGTATGCGCGTTTAATCGGCGGTGCGCTTAAAAAAACCTCTGCGCTTGATATTAAAATGATTGCTCCGGCGCACGGCGTTATCTGGCGCAGCAAAATTGCGCAGATTCTTGAAAAATACGCAGCATGGGGAACGGGCGTTAACGGCAAAAGCGTTGTTATTGCCTACGACACCATGTGGGGCGGCACGGAAGCGCTGGCACGCGCTATGGTTGAAGGCGCTGCCGCTGCCGGTGTAAAAGTGCAGCTGATGCGTATGGACAGAACCCCGTGCAGCACTGCGGCGGCAGAATTGTTTGAAGCGGGCGGCCTGCTTGTAGGTTCACCGACTTTAAACAGCGGCATGATGCCGACAATCGGTGGTATGCTGGTTTATTTAAAAGGCTTGCAGCCTAAAGGCAAAAAAGCGGCAGCTTTTGGTACCTGCGGCTGGGCAGGCGGTGCGCAGAAAGATATGGAAGCCATGCTTACGGCAGGCGGGTTCGATTTACAACCCGGCTTTAACTGCAAATGGCGTGCCTGCGTTGATGAAACCGAAGCAGCGCGGCAGTTTGCCTATGAGTTTGCAAAAAATCTGTAATTTTTAAATAATGGCAGCGGTGGAATTTACAAAAATTTCATCGCTGTTTTTTATTTATGCCTTGCCAAAAGTCGAAAAGTCAAATATAATAAGTGTAAAACAATACATCTAAATTTATGGGGTAATCAGATATGAGAAATCTTGCTGATGCAATAGAAAATTTTATTATCCGCCAGTTGCTGGAGGACAGTGAGGACACTGTGCTGGTGCAGCGCAATGAACTGGCCGATAAATTATCGTGCGCTCCGTCGCAGATAAGCTATGTTATAAGTACGCGCTTTACGCCGGAAAAGGGCTATCTGGTGGAATCGCGCCGTGGCAGCGGCGGCTTTGTGCGCATTGTGCGGGTTACGCCGCCCAACAAGGAAGCCAAACGCCGGGAAACTGCGCAGGCTCTTTTGGAGCACTGGGCGCACCGCGGCATGGTTACGGCCCGCGAATATGCTCTTTTAAAATATATGCTTGAAATTATAAATGCGGATGAAAAGAAAAAAATAACTGTATTACAGAATGCCATAAGTAAGATGATGCAGGTGAGGTGACAGATATGTTATGCCAGAAATGCGGCAAAAAAGAAGCAGTTGTGCACGTAGTGTGCATGGTAAATAATAAACAGATTGACAAGTGGCTTTGCGCGGACTGCGCCGAAAAGCTGATGCCGTACGCCGTTGGCGGCGGCGGGCGCGCTGTTGACCCGCGCAATTTGCTTGAAACATTATTTTTTGGCGGTGAGCAGGCCAAAACGCAGGAACGCCGTTTTACCAAACGGATGGCATCCATTTTGGAAAATGCCATGCGCAGTGCGCTGGACCGCGGGCATGACCATCTCGGTACGGAGCATTTGCTGCTGGCGCTTTTAAACGAAAAAGACTGTTACGGAGTAAGGGTGCTTGAAAAACTGGGCATTAACCCTGTTGCCGTGGCGGAAGAAGTGGAAAAAGCCATGGACCCGGCAGGCAATTTGCAGATTATCATCGGCTATACGCCGCGTGCCAAACGCGCGCTTGAAATTGCCGCCGAAACCGCACTGGCCTTAAAATCGCCGCAGGTAGGCTCCGAGCATTTGCTGATGGGCATTTTGCGCGAGGACAAAGGCATGGGCGGCACCGTGCTGCGCAAGTTTAACATTACTGCGGAACAGGTATGGCATATTATCCGTTCCATCCGTGAACATCAGCCGTCCGTTCCTGGCTTTGAAGAACCGGAAATGCCTTCGTATTATGATGAAATGCCGGAAGAAGCATCGCTTGAAGTTTTAAACGAATTTGGGCGTAATTTGAACGAACTGGCGGCAGCAGGGAAAATTGACCCTGTAATCGGCAGGGAAAACGAAATTGAAAGAGTTATACAGATTTTGTGCCGCCGTACCAAGAATAACCCCGTTTTAATCGGCGAGGCCGGTGTAGGCAAAACAAGCGTGGCCGAAGGCCTGGCACAGCGAATTGTTGACGGCAAGGTGCCGGAGCTTTTGCGCAGCAAAACCGTTTTTTCGCTGGAAATCGGGTATCTTGTGGCCGGTGCCAAATACCGGGGCGATTTTGAAGAACGCCTGAAGGATATTCTGGAAACCATTAAAGAAAACAAGGATATAATTCTTTTTATAGACGAACTGCATACCATTATCGGCGCGGGCGCAGGGGAAGGCGGCACCGATGCGGCCAATATTATAAAGCCTGCCCTTGCAAGGGGCGAATTGCAGGTTGTAGGTGCTACGACGCTCAGCGAGTACCGCAAGCATATTGAAAAAGATGCGGCTCTGGAACGCAGGTTCCAGCCTGTTGTGGTTGCTGCGCCGGATGCCGATGCGGCACTGTCGATTTTAAAAGGCCTGCGCGAAAAATATGAAGAATTCCATAAACTGCATGTTACCGATGCGGCACTGGAAGCGGCGGTAAAGCTTTCCAACCGCTATATTACCGATCGCAACCTGCCGGACAAAGCCATTGACCTAATGGACGAGGCCTGCGCAAAAGTAAAACTGCAAAACTATAAACTTTCCATACCCGTGCAGGAAAAAGAACGCGAGCTTGCACAGGTACGCAAGGAAAAGGCTTCGGCAATTTCGCGCCAGCAGTATGAACTGGCGGCGCAGCTGCGCGATAAGGAAGCCATACTTGAAATGGGGCTTACCTACGAAAAAAGCAATTATGACCGCGCTATAGGCAAACAGCCGGAAGTTACCGAGGAGGACATTGCTGCGGTTATTTCCCAGTGGCTTAACATTCCTCTGCAAAAACTTACGCAGACGGAATCGGAACGCCTGCTGCATATGGAGGACGATTTGCACAAGCGTGTTATCGGGCAGAGCGAAGCGGTAGAAGCGGTATCCAAAGCCATCCGCCGTGCGCGTGCCGGGTTTAAGGATAAAAACAGGCCGGTGGGTTCGTTCCTGTTTCTTGGCCCGACCGGCGTAGGCAAAACGGAACTTGCCAAAGCGCTGGCAGAAAATATGTTCGGCGACGAGCGTGCGCTTATCCGTTTTGATATGTCCGAATACATGGAAAAACATACGGCATCCCGCCTTGTGGGCGCGCCTCCGGGCTATGTTGGCTATGAAGAAGGCGGCCAGCTTACGGACGCCGTGCGCAGAAGGCCGTATTCCATTATTCTGCTTGACGAAATTGAAAAGGCGCACCCGGATGTATTCAACCTGCTTTTGCAGATTATGGAGGACGGGCGCCTTACCGACGGGCAGGGGCGTACAACCGATTTCCGCAACTGCGTAATTATTATGACGAGCAACGCCGGTGCGCGTATGCTTGCCGATACCAAACCGCTGGGCTTTACACTTGGCGAAGCACAGGAAGATAAAGACCGCAAAAATAAAGTGCTGGCGGAAATTAAAAATGTGTTCCGCCCGGAATTTTTAAACAGAATTGACGAGATTACGGTTTTCGATTCCCTGCATTATGACGAACTTGTTGAAATAATTAAAAATATGCTGCGCGATTTGCGCGCCAAACTTGCCGAAAACGGGCTGACACTGGAAGTTTCGCAGGAAGCAAGGGAGCTTTTGGTAAAAGAAGGCAGCGATACGCGTTATGGCGCAAGGCCTTTGCGCCGTGCCGTACGCAAGATGCTGGAGGACCCCGTAAGCGATTTGTACCTGGCGGGTATGTTTAAAGCGGGCGATACCATTTGCGCAAGCGTCGGCGAAAGCGGCAACATTGTTTTTACGCCTAAAAAAGTTGAAGTGGTGTTAACGCACGAAGAAATACATCCGGCGGAGGTAAATAATGGCCAAAACCAAAACTAAATTTGTGTGCCAGAACTGCGGTTATACCACGGCCAAATGGATGGGGCGCTGCCCCGAATGCGGCACGTGGGACAGCCTGGCAGAAGAACTGGAAACGCCGGCTTCCGGCCCGCAGCAAAGCTTTTTAATGCCGAAAGAAGCACCAAAGCCCAAAACGCTTGATAAAGTAATGCTTACGGAAGTTGAGCGCCTTAAAACAGGCATTAACGAATTTGACAGAGTGCTCGGCGGCGGGCTTGTGCCCGGCAGCCTTGTGCTTTTGGGCGGCGACCCGGGCATTGGCAAATCAACCATGCTTTTGGATGCCGGTATCCGCTTCAGCGCCGGGGGCATTAAAGTTTTATATGTGTCGGGTGAAGAATCGGAAGCGCAGACCGCTATGCGTGCGCGCAGGCTGGGCAAACCGGGCACAGCGCTGCTGGTAATGACTGCTACCGACCTTGACGCCGTGCTTTTGCAGGCTAAAGAAGTACAGCCACAGATACTTGTTATAGACTCCATTCAGACCATGTATAACCCTGAACTGCAAACGGCGGCGGGCAGCGTGGGGCAGGTGCGCGAATGTACTGCCAAGCTGCTGCGTTTTGCCAAAGCAACCGGCATTGTCGTTATTATCATCGGGCACGTTACCAAGGACGGCAATATCGCCGGGCCGCGCCTTTTGGAACATATGGTTGACGTTGTGCTGCAGTTTGAAGGCGACAGGTCATATTCCTTCCGCGTTTTGCGCGCGCTGAAAAACCGTTTTGGTTCTACCAGCGAAAGTGGGATATTTTCGATGGAAACCGGCGGTTTAAAAGAAGTTGCCAACCCTGCCGGGCTGTTTTTGGAAAACCGTGCCGAAAACGCGCCGGGCAGCGTGGTTTGCGCCTGCATGGAAGGCAACCGCCCGATTATGGTTGAAGTGCAGGCTTTGGTTGCCAAAACGCCTTACGGTATGCCGCGGCGCACGGCCGTAGGGTTTGATTACAACCGCGTTAATATGCTGCTGGCGATTTTGGAGCGGCGGCTGGGGATGGATTTTGGCAATTTTGATGCTTATTTAAACGTTGTTGGCGGCATGAAAATTACCGAGCCTTCGGCAGACCTTGCCGCGGCAGCTGCGCTGGTATCGAGCTACCGCAACAAACCCGTGCCGCACGGCGTGCTGGCGGTGGGTGAAGTGGGGCTTACCGGCGAAATACGCCGCGTTGCCGGTACGGAGCGGCGCATACGCGATGCCGCAAACCTTGGCTTTACAAAATTTGTAGTGCCGAAAGGCAAACTTAATATGGAGCAGAAAACGTCGGGAATTGTTCAGGCGGCGACGCTTGAAGAAGCGCTGAACGCAATTTTTAATTAAAAAAGCGGGCTTAATGGCCCGTTTTTGTATGTTTTATGCGGCAAAAGCGTTGACACAAATTAGCTACTATGATAAAATAAATAAATTTTGACATTTTTACTCCTTGGTGTTACAATAAAAGAGTATTAGGGCGAAAGTTGGCATTTTGTACAAGGAGGGGCGCCGATGTTTTCCGTAGGAGATAAAGTTGTATATCCGATGCATGGTGCAGGTATTGTGCAGGCCATAGAGCAGCATGAGCTTGCCGGTGAAGCTGTGGATTATCTTGTTATGGTAATGCTTCTTACCGATATGCGTGTTATGGTGCCGCTTAAAAATGTAGAACGTGTCGGTTTGCGCCATATTATCACCAAAGATGAAATTCCGGGCATTGAAAAAGTGCTCGGCACACCGGTTGAGTTTAACGCCAAAGGCATTACCTGGAACCGGCGCTTTAATATGTATCTTGACAAAATGAAAAGCGGCAATGTGCTTGACGTTGCCGAAGTTATACATATCCTGCAGACGCAGGAAAACGAGAAAAAGCTGTCCACCGGAGAACGAAGGCTTTTGGGAAACGCGCGCCAGATACTGGTGAGCGAGATGATGCTGGTTTGCGACGAAAGCCAGAAAGACGCCGAAAAGTGGCTTGATAAATTTTTTGAATGAAAAACACCGGTAAAAACGGTGTTTTTTATTTTTTGTACTGTTTTTGCCAGCTGATTTGTAGTACAATAAACATAATCCCTAATTATACCCTGAAGGAGGTGAGAAAATGTTAAACAGAGTGCTGCGGATTACAATAGTCGTTGTTTTTGCTGTTACCGGACTTATACTTACAGAATATTTACTGCCTTATATTTCGGATTACTTTGATTACAAATTTTATGGCAACGGCTTTTTCGGCATTGCTTTTACAACAATCGTATCAGGCAGTGTCGGAATTTTTGTTTTTGGCAGTATGGGCATGGCACTGGCTCCTGTTATTATCCGTAAAATGACGAGCTGGACGGAGAAAATTGCCATTTTGCTGGCACGTGTTCCTACCAGCGACATCATGGTAATAACCTTCGGCATTGCCATCGGCCTTGTGCTGGCCAACCTTTTGGGCGGGCCTTTTTCGCATCTGCCTATTATCGGGCCTTATATCCCGCTTATTTTCAGCGTAGTGCTTTCCATGGTCGGCGCCAAGGTGGCTTTACGCAAGCATCAGGATATTGTGGGCTTTTTTGACAGAAGCCTGCCGTCGCTGAAAGGCGCGGTTAAACCTGCTGCCGTTAAAGATGCTTATGACAGCGACCGCGTTTACTGCGACAACAAGCTGCTTGATACAAGCGTAATTATTGACGGCCGTATTGGCGATATTTTAAAAACAGGCTTTTTGGAAGGCTTTATGATAGTGCCTAAATTCGTTATCCGCGAATTGCAGACACTGGCCGATTCTTCTGACGGCTTAAAACGCGGCAAGGGCAGGCGCGGGCTTGATTTGCTCCATGAAATACAAATGGAGAACCCGGAGCGTGTTTTTGTTGACGATACCGATTATCCGGAACTGGAAGGTGTTGATGCCAAGCTGGTGAAGCTGGCTCAGCAAAAACAGTGGATTATTGTAACTAACGATTTTAATTTGAACAAAGTGGCAGAAATTCAGGGCATTGATGTTTTAAACATTAACGACCTGGCCAACGCCGTTAAGCAGATGGTTGTGCCCGGCGAAAACATTAACGTGTTTTTGCTGCGTGAAGGCAAGGAAGCAGGGCAGGCTATTGCTTATTTTGAAGACGGCACAATGATAGTTGTCGATAACGGCAGACGCTTTATCGGTTCTTCCGTAATGGCGGAGGTTACTTCCGTATTGCAGACTTCTGCCGGGCGCATGGTTTTTGCCAAAGTTGCTAACAGGTGATTTGTATGGATAAACTTACGGTTATTGTGCCTGCCGCCGGTGCGGGAAAAAGGCTTGGCCTCGGCAAAAACAAAGTGTTTGCCATGCTGGGCGGGCTGCCGCTTTTAGTGCAGTGCTTGCGCATGATAAACGATACCGGTATGGCGGATAAAACCATTATCGCCGCAGGTGCAGCTGAAATTGACGATATAAATAAAATGCTTACCAGATACCGGGAGCTTTTTCTGCTGCTTGATACAGCAGTTGTAGCAGGCGGCGCAGAACGCACCGACAGCGTGAAAAATGCGCTTGCCTTAACCGGCAGCGGCGGTTTTATTGCCGTTCATGACGGCGCACGTCCTTTTGCCGGCAAAGAAGTGTTTGAACGCACTTTGAAAGCTGCTGTAAAATATGGGGCGGCCATAGCGGCGGTGCCGGTAAAAAATACTATTAAGCTTATTGATGAAAACGGCTTTGTGGCCGGTACACCGCAGCGCAGCCTGCTGCGTGCCGTACAAACGCCGCAGATTTTTAAGGCGGAACTTTTGCACCGCGCTTACGGTAGCGAAAACCTGCGCGGCGCGGCAGTAACTGATGACGCTTCGTTGGTGGAGCGTTTGGGAGTAAAAGTTGCTGTTGCCGAAGGAAGTTACGAAAACATTAAAATTACCACGCCGGAAGATTTGCTTTTGGCAGAAAAAATTTGTGCAGACAGGGGAATGGCTATGCAGCAGGAAATAAAAGTTCCGCAGTTTAGGGTAGGCACAGGCTTTGATGTGCACCGCCTTACGGAAAACCGCAAACTTATTTTGTGCGGGGTTGAAGTGCCTTATGAACTTGGCCTTGACGGGCACAGCGATGCTGACGTTGCCGTGCATGCTTTAATGGACGCCCTTTTGGGGGCGGCTGCCCTTGGCGATATTGGCAGGCATTTTCCCGATACCGATGAGCGCTTTAAAGGTGCAGACAGCATGAAGCTGCTGGCGCATGTCATTGCGCTTTTAAAGGAGCGATGTTGGCACGTAAACAATGCGGATGTAACAATCATTGCGCAAAGGCCAAAACTTGCCGGATTTATCCCACAGATGCGGGCTAACCTTGCAGCGGCGCTTGAACTTGGCGAAGACGCCGTAAACGTAAAAGCTACAACAACCGAAAAACTGGGCTTTACCGGGCGCGGTGAAGGCATTGCCGCAGAAGCCTGCGTAAGCCTGATTAAAATATGACGCATTTAACAGATTATGCTATAATATAAAAGATTAATTTTTTGGAGGAATGAGTTTGATGGCTAATGAAGTTAGAGTAAGATTTGCGCCCAGTCCTACCGGGCCTTTCCATATCGGCGGCGCACGCAGCGCACTGTTTAACTGGCTGTTTGCCCGCAAAATGGGCGGCAAAATGATTTTGCGTATTGAAGATACCGACCTTGAACGTTCCAGCCGTGAAAGCGAAGAAAATATTAAGGCAGCTTTAAAATGGCTTGGCATGGATTGGGACGAAGGTATTGACGTAGGCGGCGAAAACGGCCCTTACCGCCAGACCGAACGCCTTGACATTTACAAAAAATATACCGATAAACTGCTGGCAGAAGGCAAGGCATATTACTGCTACTGCACCGACGAAGAACTGGAAGCGGAACGCCAGGCTTTGCTTGCCGAAGGCAAAATGCCGCGCTACATGGGCAAATGCCGCCATTTAACGCCGGAACAGATTGAAAAATATAAAGCCGAAGGCAGAAAACCGACCGTGCGTTTTAAAGTGCCTGCCGACAAACAGATTTTAGTGCGCGACATGGTACGCGGCGATGTTGTGTTCGATTCCAACGGCATCGGCGACTTTGTTATTGTTAAATCCGACGGCATCCCGACTTATAACTATGCCGTTGTTATCGATGATTCTTTAATGCATATCACACATGTTATCCGCGCCGAGGAACATCTTTCCAACACTCCGCGCCAGTGCCTTATTTATGACGCACTTGGCTTTGAACAGCCTACCTTCGGGCATATTTCCCTTATTCTCGGCAAGGACCATACCAAAATGTCCAAACGCCACGGTGCAACTTCCGTAGACCAGTACCGCCAGCTCGGCTATCTGCCGGAAGCCATTGACAACTTCCTGGCACTTCTTGGCTGGGCGCCTAACAGCGAACAGGAAATTTTCAGCATGGACGAACTTGTTAAAGAGTTCAGCATGGACCATGTTGCCAAAAACCCGGCTGTATTTGACATTGACAAACTGAACTGGATTAACCAGCACTATATGCGCAAACTGAGCCGCGACGAGTTTTACGAAGCAGCCAAACCGCATATGATTAAAAAAGGCTTCATTAACGGTGAAGAATACGGCGACAAGCTGGAATGGCTGAAAGACGTTGTTGCCACTGCGCAGCAGCATGTATCCTATGCAGCACAGGTGCCGGATGATGTTGCCATGTACTTTACCGATAATTTTGATTTTGAAAATGAAGATGCCAAAAACGTGCTTTTGGCAGAAACCGTACCGGAAGTAATCCGCCTGCTGTTTGACAAACTTCCGAAGCTGGAAGTTTTGGACGGCCCTTCCGTAAAGGCAACTTTTAAGGCTATTCAGAAAGAAACCAAACTGGGCGGCAAAAACGTGTTTATGCCTATCCGCGTAGCGCTTACCGGCAACCAGCACGGGCCGGAACTTGCGGAAATGGTTCCGCTTCTGGGCCTTGCCCGCACCGTAAGCCGCATTAAAAACAGCCTTGATAAAGTTGGGGTTAAGTTATATTAAGGAGCAATTACTATGGCTATTAAAGTTTATAATACGCTCACCAAAAAGAAAGAAGAATTTGTGCCTCTGCATCCCGGCAAAGCCTATATGTATGTTTGCGGCGTTACGCCGTACAACCACCCCCATATCGGCAACGCGCGCCCCTTTGTAACCTGGGACGTTATCCGCCGTTTTTTGGAGCATGAAGGCTATGACGTTCTGCATGTGCAGAATTTTACCGATGTTGACGATAAAATCATCAATACGGCGAACAAGGAAGGCGTGCAGTGGAGCGACATCTGCGGGCGTTATATCGATGCTTATTTTGAAGTAATGGATAAGCTGAACGTGCGCCGCGCGCATGTTTACCCTCGCGTTTCCGAGCATATGCAGGAAATTATCAATGTTGTACAGATCCTTATTGATAAAGGTTATGCCTATGAACTTGACGGCGATGTATATTACAGCGTTGAAAAGTTTGACCGCTACGGCGAACTTTCCGGACGCAAGCTGGAAGATATGATGGCCGGCGCCCGCGTTGACGTTAACGACAAAAAGCACAACCCGTTTGATTTTGCGCTGTGGAAAGCAGCCAAACCCGGCGAACCGTACTGGGAAAGCCCGTGGGGCAACGGACGCCCGGGCTGGCATATTGAATGCTCTGCCATGAGCATGAAATACCTTGGCGAAAGCTTTGATTTCCACGGCGGCGGCAGCGACCTTATTTTCCCGCATCACGAAAACGAAATTGCCCAGTCCGAAGGCTGTACCGGCGTGCATCCGTTTGTACGCTACTGGCTGCATAACGGGTTTATTACCGTCAACGAAGAAAAAATGTCCAAATCGCTTGGCAACTTCTTTACCGTTGCCGATATTCTGGAACATTTCGAGCCGGAAACACTGCGCTTTTTCATTCTTTCCACGCATTACCGCAGCCCGCTGGATTTCAGCGACGAGCGCCTGAAGGAAGCACAGCGCAGCCTGGCACGTTTAAAAACCGCACAGGACAATTTAAAAGAACTGGCTCAGCTTATCAGCGGCGGCCCGACTGAAACCAGCAAAGCGCTTTACGCAAAACTGGAAGAACTGCGCAGCGGTTTTATGGAAGCCATGAGCGACGATTTCAATACTGCGCTTGCCATCAGCTTTATGTTTGAACTGGCAAAAGAAATTAACATTTATCATCAGCATATCAGTACCGGCAGCGAAAAACCGGACGGCAAGCTGGTTGAAAATATGGAAAAACTTTTTGCTGAGTTCTGCGGCATTATCGGCGTGCTGGAAACTTCCGCACAGCCTGCGGCAGAAAAAGATGCTTCGCTTGAAGACAAGCTGATTGAAACGGTTGTAAGCCTGCGCCAGGAAGCGCGTGCCGCTAAAAATTACGCTCAGGCAGACGCACTGCGCAATGCTTTAACAGGCCTCGGCATTGTGCTTGAGGACACTCCGCAGGGAGTACGGTGGAAAAAACAGTGAAGTTTGAACAGTATAAATTAGTGAAAGAACATGCTCTGGCAGCCGTGCAGGCTGCCGGAGTTTCTTTACCGGAAGCAGGCAGCATGAACCCCGTGCTTCTGGCGTATGTGGGCGATGTGGTTTTTTCGCTGTATGTACGCCTGCGCTTTCTGGCAGCATCAAGCCATGTGCGCGTTATACACGATTTAAGCTCCAAAGCGGTATCAGCCGTGTATCAGGCCAAGGCGCTGGCTGCTTTGATGGATACGCTTGACGAACAGGAACTGGCCGTTGTAAAACGCGGGCGCAATACAAAATCTTCCGTGCCCAAAAGTGCCAGCGTGCACGAATACCGTATGAGCACGGCTTTTGAAGCGCTTATCGGCTGGCTGTTTTTAAATAACGAAGATGAACGCCTGGGAACAATTATGGAACAGGCTTTTAATATCATTATTGATGATTTTAAGACAAAATGAGGTAAAATATGCAGGTAAAATTAGTAAGGCATACGCCGGAACCGGAAAAGGCAGTTGCCATGAGCGCGCGTCTTTGCTATTCTCCTATCGGTGCGGCGCAGCTTGAAGAAAAAATTTCTGATGAACAGGCAGCTGCCCTGGTGCGCAAACTTGTTTCAATGGGGCATTTTTCCACTCTGGAACATGTTACATTTACCTTTGCTATTGAAGGCGTTTCGCGCGTTTTAACGCATCAGCTTGTGCGCCACCGCATTGCTTCTTATTCGCAGCAGTCGCAGCGTTATGTTAAAGAACATAATTTTGAGGTAATTATGCCTCCTTCCATTGCGGCCAAACCGGAAGCAAAGGCTGAGTTTGAAGATTTAATGCAGAAGCTGCAGGATGCCTACAATAAATTTACGGAAATGGGCATTCCGGCAGAGGATGCGCGCTATGTGCTGCCGAATGCGGCGGAAACAAAAATCGTCTGCACTTTTAATGCCCGTTCGCTGCTGAACTTTTTCAGCCTGCGCTGCTGCATGCGTGCGCAGTGGGAAATCCGCGCGCTGGCGGAAAAGATGCTGGCAGAGTGCAAACGCGTTGCGCCGGTTATTTTTGAAAACGCGGGCCCGACCTGTGTAAGCGAAGGCATTTGCCGCGAAGGTGCCATGAGCTGCGGACGCCTTGAAGCTATTTTAAAAGCTAAAGAAGCCGCAGAAAAAAACTAAAGGTGAAGTTATGAAAGAAGAATTTATTGCCGGAAGAAACCCCGTTGCAGAGGGTTTGCGCAGCGGCCGCGCGCTGAATAAAGTAATGGTTCAGGACGGTGCGAGGGGCGTAACGGAAATTATTGCCGCAGCCCGGGAAAAAGGCGTGGCGGTGGAATTTGTTAAAGGCGACAAACTTGATAAACTTGCACAGGGAGTGCGCCATCAGGGCGTGGTTGCTTATGCTGCGCCGGTAGAGTTTAAAACTCTGGAGGACGCGCTTAAAAAAGCTGCCGCTAAGGGCGAAGCGCCGTTTTTGCTGCTGCTTGACGAACTGCAGGACCCGCAGAACCTTGGCGCGCTTATCCGTACGGCAGACGCTGCCGGTGTGCACGGCATTCTGCTGCCGAAACGCCGCAGCTGCCCGCTGAATGCCGTTGTTGCCAAAATTTCCGCCGGTGCGGTGGAATATGTGCCGGTTATACAAATAGGCAATATTGTGCAGCAGCTTAAAGATTTGAAAAAACAGGGCTTTTGGGTTGCCGGTGCCGATATGGACGGCGAACCCTACACCAAAGCCAATTTAACCGGGCCTCTGGTGCTGGTTATCGGCGCGGAAGGCAAAGGGCTCGGACGGCTTGTTAAGGAAAACTGCGACATTATCGTCAGCCTGCCGATGCAGGGCGGCGTAAATTCGCTTAATGCAGCAGCGGCGGGAGCCGTTTTGATGTATGAGGTTGTGCGCCAGCGCGGGCAAGAGGCGGCAAAAAATGCGTGAGTGGCTTATTGTTGACGGTTACAACGTAATAAACAACTGGAACGATTTTAAGAAAATACGCAGTGAAAATTTGGAGCACGCACGCGATTTGCTGCGCGAAAAAATTGCCGAATACGTGGCCTTTAAAGGTTATCTGGGGCTTGTAGTGTTTGACGCGCAGGAAGTGCAGGGCAGCAGTGAAGAAGAAAACTACGGCGCTGTAACCGTTATTTATACGGATGAAGGCGAAACGGCAGATTCGTGGATTGAACGCAAAACCTATGAGCTGAACAGAAACGGCGACAAGGTATTTGTTGTTACCAGCGACTACGCCGAACAGATTAATATTCTCGGCAGCGGCGCTTACCGCATTTCGGCGCGTGAGTTCCGCGAAGAATACAAACGCGCCAAAAAACAGATAGAAGAAAAAGTGCAGGCTTCGGCAGGCGGCCTGGGGCGCAATGAACTTGGCGGAAGGCTGCATGAGCATGTGCGCGCACATTTTGAAAAACTGCGCCGCCGGTAAATTGACGCGCCCGAAAGAAATATTGTATAATTAAAGCACTTATCTTATAACGAAATTAACGGAGGGCGTTCAGATGAGCGCAGAAACACCGACTAATCCATACAGCGCTTTTGAAAAAATGACTGATGAGGAAGTTGTTTTAAAAGCGAAGGAAGACAATGTGCTGGCTCAGGAATATTTGCTGCACAAATACCGTAAATTTGTGCGTGCCAAAGCCAGAAGTTATTTTTTAATAGGGGCGGAGCGCGAGGATATTATCCAGGAAGGCATGATAGGCCTTTATAAAGCGATTCGCGATTTTAAAGGGGACAAACTTTCAAGTTTCCGCGCTTTTGCGGAGCTTTGCGTAACAAGGCAGATTATTACCGCCATTAAAACGGCAACACGGCAGAAGCATATACCGCTTAATTCGTATGTATCGCTTAATAAGCCTATTTACGAGGAAGATTCCGACCGCACGCTGATGGATGTGGTTTCGGGAGTAAAGGTTGCCAACCCCGAAGATATGATTATCAGCCGCGAGGAATTTGTCGATATCGAAAATAAAATGAACAATATTTTGAGCGACCTTGAATGGCGCGTGCTGATAAGCTATCTTGACGGCAAATCGTATCAGGAAATTGCAACCGAACTGAACCGCCATATCAAGTCCATTGACAACGCTTTGCAGAGAGTAAAACGCAAGCTTGAAAAATATATTACGAGCGAAGGCAGCGGCACCGATTTAAGCAGCGTTTATTCCGGCCTGCTTGCCATGGACCCCAGCGAGCGTTTTGCCAGCCGCAGCCTGAAAAACAAGCGCTGAGAGCGTTAATATTGAAACAGAAAATAACATCGTTTAGAAATTTCTGAATGATGTTATTTTTTTAGAGGATTTTGCGCCTTGACAGCGAATATATTTTTTACAAAGTAAAAAGTCCGTAAAATTTAAGGGAGGTAATACAAATGAATCAGGTAGAGGAATTTGAAAAAGTAGTTGAAGAAGCTAAAAACCAGCCGGTGAAGGTGGTTGTTGTAACAGGCAAACCCGGAAGCGGCAAAAGTAAAGTTTTAAGAGAAGCGGCAGCAGACAAAAAATGGGATTATATTGATTGCCGCCTTTTGATTACCGAACAGTTTTTGGAAATTCCTCCCGCAGAACGCAGGGACAAAGCAGCTGTAATGATGGGCGAAATTCTGGATACCTATAATTCCGATGTTATTTTGCTGGACCGTCTGCAAACTTTGTTTGTTCCGGTGTTCCATATTGATATTGCCGAGCTTTTGGCAAAACTCAGTGAAAAATATGTTATTGTAACGGCATGGCCCGGATACATGGAAGACGGCAATCTCTGCTATGATAAATTTGACGGTACCGAGTCCATCCGTATCAGCGCCGAGGGCTTTACCCTCTGGAATGTAGACTGAAAGTTGTTTTATAAATAAGTGCGGGGGTTATCATGGCACAGGTAAAAGGCAGGTTAGCAGTGCTTACGGGCGGCGGTGACTGCCCGGGATTGAACGCAGTTATCAGAGCGGTTGTTAAGACTGCGCTTAAGAACGGTTACGAAATTTATGGTATAGAAAACGGATTCAATGGTTTGATTACCGGAACGATGAAACTAATGGATTATGCGTCTGTATCAGGGATTCTTCCGCGTGGAGGAACGATCTTAGGAACGACTAACCGTGATAACCCCTTCCACTTTGCTGTGGAAGAAAACGGCAAATATGTTTTTTATGATAAGCGCGAAGAAGTTGTAAAAAACCTGCGTGACAGGAATATTGAAGCGCTTGTGGTTATTGGCGGGGACGGCAGCCTCAATATCGCAGCCAAACTTGCTGCGGAATGCGATGTTAAAGTGGTGGGAGTGCCCAAGACGATTGACAATGATTTGCAGTGTACGGAGCGCACATTCGGCTTTGACACGGCAATGGCAATGGCGACAGAAGCATTGGACAGGCTGCACACAACGGCAGAATCACATCACCGCGTAATGGCGCTTGAAGTTATGGGCCGTTATGCCGGGTGGATTGCCCTGCATTCAGGAATTGCGGGCGGTGCGGATGTAATTTTGCTGCCGGAAATCCCTTACGATATAAATTCTGTGCTGAGAAAGATTGAGGAGCGCAGAAAAAGCGGTAAAAAGTTCAGTATTATTGTTGTGGCTGAAGGTGCGAAACCGATTGGAGGTGAGCTGTCCGTAGCCAGAGTAGTTGAAGGAAGTTTTGAACCCCTCCGCCTTGGCGGGGCAGGCGAAAAACTCGTACGTGAAATTGAAAATCGGACAGGAATTGAATCGCGGTGTACAGTATTAGGTTATTTACAGCGCGGCGGATCGCCTACAGCGTTTGACAGGGTGCTTTCCACCCGCTACGGTGTAGCAGCAGCCGAGGCTTGCATACGCAAGGAATACAACGTAATGGTGTCACTGCAAGGCGACAAAATTGTAACGGAACCTATTGCTAAGGTCGCCGCACAACCACGGTTAGTCCCGTTAGACAGTGAAATTATACGCACAGGAAGGCAAATGGGTTTGTGCTTCGGTGACTGAAGCCTCGTGAAACGGATTTTTCAGCAGCAACGATATACAGAAGGCAGCGGTTATGGACGCCGCTGCCTTTACTTTTGCCTGTTTAAGGTTATTTTAATATTTAAGTATTATGATTTTTAGTTGGCGGATTGCCGGAATAATAGTATAATTAAAATATTATATACTAAAGCCCTTGCGGCGGAAGGCAGATGAACATGGACAACAATTTAATTGCAGTAATTATAGGCATTGTGGAAGGTGTTACCGAATTTTTGCCGGTATCATCAACCGGACACATGATAATAGTTGGCAATATGCTTGGCTTTGACGGCCCTGTTGCCGATTTGTTTGATGTATTTATTCAGCTTGGCGCAATACTTTCGGTGGTTTTTATTTACAAAGAACGCTTTGCACGCTTTTTTACAAAAGAAGGCTGGCAGCCTGATAAGGGGCTCAGCGTATGGCATGTGACAGCCGGAATTGTACCGGTAATGGGCGTTGCTTATCTGGGGTACAGTTATATTAAAACCTATCTTTTCTCGCCGTTTACGGTAGCTGTAGGGCTTGTGCTGGGCGCTTTCTGGATGATGTTTGCCGAATACAAAACCAAAGACAGGCAGCACCAGCTTGAAAATGACATTGATAAACTTACATTAAAACAGGCCGCTGTTGTAGGCGCTTTTCAGCTGCTTTCGCTGTGGCCCGGTTTTTCTCGCAGCGGCAGCACCATTGCCGGTGCCCTGCTTGCGGGTTTAAGCCGTGAGGCGGCAGCCTCCTTTGCCTTTTTAATTGCCGTGCCGCTGATGTTTGCAGCCTGTCTGTATGATTTGATGAAGAACATGCACCACCTTACCGGCAGTGAATTTCAGATGCTGGCCATCGGTTTTGTAACGGCTTTTATCGTTTCTTACTTTTCCGTTTTATGGTTTTTGAAATTTTTAAACAAATATAGCTTGACAAGTTTCGCATATTATCGTATTATACTTGCTGTAGCTGCTCTTTGGTATTTCTACTTTTAAAAGATTTTGAAAAAAATCTAAAAAATAAGTAAAAATACTGTTGACAAATGGTTAAACATAATGTAGAATATCATTTGTCACTAGCGAGTGCTGGCATAGCTCAACAGGTAGAGCAGCTGACTTGTAATCAGCAGGTTGTGGGTTCAAGTCCTATTGCCAGCTCCAAAATATGGAGAGGTTCCCGAGTGGCTAAAGGGAGCAGACTGTAAATCTGCCGCGTTTCGCTTCGTTGGTTCGAATCCAACCCTCTCCACCAACTTTCATCGCGGGGTGGAGCAGTTGGTAGCTCGTCGGGCTCATAACCCGAAGGTCGTTGGTTCAAGTCCAGCCCCCGCAACCAAATTCAGTTAGGACGCTGATGTAGCTCAGTCGGCAGAGCGTATCCTTGGTAAGGATAAGGTCACCAGTTCAATCCTGGTCATCAGCTCCAAATAAATATGGCGGCGTAGCTCAGTTGGCTAGAGCATGCGGTTCATACCCGCAGTGTCCGCGGTTCAAATCCGTGCGCCGCCACCAAAAAATTTACCTCAATTTTATATTGAGGTTTTTTTATTATATTCTCTGTTACATAGTTTACAGCAAGCAGACAATGTGGTACAATTGCCGTAAAGGCCAAATTTAAAACAAAAACCACTATGATTTGGAGGAAAGATGAATGGCAAAGCAAAAATATGAAAGAACAAAACCCCATGTTAACATTGGTACCATCGGTCACGTTGACCATGGCAAAACAACTCTGACCGCAGCTATTACCAAAGTTCTTGCAGAACGCGGCGGCGCAGAATTCATGGACTACTCCATGATCGATAAAGCACCTGAAGAAAGAGAACGCGGCATTACCATCAACACCGCACACGTAGAATATGAAACCGCAAACCGTCACTACGCACACGTAGACTGCCCGGGCCATGCCGACTATGTTAAAAACATGATCACCGGCGCAGCACAGATGGACGGCGCAATCCTGGTAGTATCCGCAGCTGACGGCCCGATGCCGCAGACCCGCGAACACATCCTTCTGGCACGCCAGGTAGGCGTACCTGCAATCGTAGTATTCCTGAACAAAGCCGACATGGTAGACGATCCGGAACTCATCGAACTGGTAGAAATGGAAGTACGCGAACTGCTCTCCAGCTACGGCTTCCCCGGCGACGATATTCCTATCGTAGTAGGCTCCGCACTGAAAGCACTTGAAGGTGACCCGGAATACGAAAAGAAAATCATCGAACTGATGGACGCAGTAGATGAATATATCCCGACTCCGGAACGCGCAACCGACAAACCGTTCCTGATGCCTGTAGAAGACGTATTCACCATTACCGGCCGCGGCACAGTAGCAACCGGCCGTGTAGAACGTGGCAGCGTAAAAGTAGGCGACACGGTAGAAATCGTAGGCCTGAAAGAAGAAAAGAAGAGCACTGTAGTAACCGGCGTAGAAATGTTCCGCAAACTGCTTGACGAAGCAGTAGCCGGCGACAACATTGGCTGCCTGCTGCGTGGTGTAGACCGCAAAGAAATCGAACGCGGCCAGGTACTTGCAAAACCGGGCAGCATTCATCCGCACACCAAATTCAAAGCAGAAGTATATGTACTGACGAAAGAAGAAGGCGGCCGTCACACCCCGTTCTTCAACGGCTACCGTCCACAGTTCTACTTCAGAACCACTGAC